>Ga0172379_10012183_pt1 | contig 10109 bp, 6 predicted proteins | sample GrowelOW334metaG_FD_119756 | JGI IMG/M metagenome (GOLD analysis project Ga0172379, IMG submission 119756) | Groundwater microbial communities from an aquifer near a municipal landfill in Southern Ontario, Canada - Groundwater well OW334 metaG | ecosystem: Environmental > Aquatic > Deep...
ATGCTGTTGAAATATTTTGACAAGACAAATCTCAGTAAAGTGAAAGTGGCAAATCATCCGCAATGGCTGAGCAACATGATCGATGTTTCGGCCCACTCGTTTGAAGGATATCGTAATGTCGTGTACCGCAATCCGAATCTTGTGAAGTATTATTTCCAGGCAACTCCTCTGAAAGAAATCACTCGAATGAAGATCGGATCACGTCCCGCCAAGAGGATCAATTCCGAAAGAATCGAAGATCTCCGTGCGATCCCGTGGGTCTTTGCCTGGATGCAGAGCAGGCAAAATGTGCCGGGCTGGCTCGGGTTCGACGACGGATTTTCATTTCCTGGAAGAAAATCGAACGCTTATTTCCAAAATATGTACCGGCACTGGGAATTCTTTAAAGCGATGGTCGATAATATTCAAATGATCATGGCCAAAGCGGATTTTGACATGGCTGAACTGTATGCAGAACTTGTGGAACCGGAAGCACTGGGGAAAGAGATATTCGAGATGCTCCGTCAAAAATTCGAACAGACAAAGAAAATGATCTTTGCCATCACCAAAGAGCGGACACTGCTTGAAAACAACCAGGTGCTGCAGCGATCCATTACACTCAGGAACCCGTATGTCGACCCGATGAGTTTGATGCAGGTCGAATTGCTCCGGCGATTGCGCACCACGACGCTGAAGGATTCTGAACGACAGGAATTGGAAGAAGTGATGTTTTTATGCATTAACGGTATTGCCGCAGGATTGCGGAATACCGGTTAAATGAATTCCATTCACCGGTGTGTTATGCTTTTCCCCGTATTTTCGCGAACCACCAGCGAAGCCCCACGAATAAGAATCTCCAATCCTTAAAAAATTCAGGCGGTTTCCCTTCGAATGCATGTCCGATAAATTGAAATATCCATCCAGCGACAAAAAGATCGAGCGGGAGTTTCCAAAAACCAGGGATAAACAATGCCGCAATGAACAGCGGGACAGAAAGGGCAATGAGGGGAATACCGATGGTATGACAGATCCTATTCACCGGATTCTGATGACTTTGTGCATATTGTTGAATCCAATCATCCCACGTTCGTCCAAAAAACATCGTATCCTCCTTTTTGAAAGTAGCGGCAGTATACGTAATTGAATTTATGATTTCAATAATTTTTTGACCAGCGCCGGCATCATCCCGCTGGCACTCCCCTGCAAAACCTCAAATCCACCGAGCACTTCATAAGCAGGATGAGGATCGATAAAATATTTTTCTTTCGTCCTGCCAAACATCGGCAGCAGGCTCGCAGCGGGGTACACCTGCGCCGAAGTCCCGACTCCGATAAAGATATCCGCTGTTGTAATCGCCTCCGTCAATTCCGTTTCCCTCATATCAACAGGTTCGCCGAACCACACGACATCAGGACGCAATTGCGCACCGCACACCGGACATAAATCACCCAGCTGAATCGGTTTTGATATTTGGGAACGGTAACTGCAGGTGAATTCTTCATCATCCTGAAATGCGAGCGAATAATGATGCTCGCATTTTTGAAAATCTATCCGTCCGTGAAGATGCCAGACATCATAACAACCGGCACGTTCAAGAAGAGTGTCGATATTTTGAGTGATGTTGAGAACATGGTATCCGTTGGAGAGCGCTGCGATAGCGTTATGGGCAGGATTGGGAAAGCATTTCGATTGGGCCTCAAATCTCATCCTGTAAAAATTCAGGACGAGATGTTTGTCGCGGGACCATCCTTCCGGAGAAGCAACATCTTCGATCCGATGCTGCTCCCACAATCCCCCGCTGTCACGGAATGTCGGTATTCCGCTTTCGGCGGAGAGGCCCGCACCGCTGAAGACGACAATGGTTTTCAAAAGGATCTATTTAATATCAGTGGAAAGAGCAAAACGAACGATTCTATTATTGCCTGCATCAGCAACTAGAACGATTTTATCGGGCTGGTAATACGCAATCCCCATCGGGTCATTGAATTGTTTCACTCCGTTGCCGCGGCCGCCGAACGAGACGATAATATTTTTCCGGTCATTCGAATAAGTTGGGGGAAGGATTCCTTCTACCCCGTTTGATGTGAATTGGTAGAGGCTGTCCGTGCCCGAGTCAACGACAAGGATGTATCCCCGGTCAGCAGTATAGGTAACGTCTTCAGGAGAAACAAAAATGGATTGCACTGTTCCGTCTGTCGGGTCGCTGTCATATAAGAACCGATGTCCCACCGTAGTATCGCTGAAATCAAGATTTGGATCAGGAAGATAGGCAACATCTTCCCGCCCGCTTGAGTACCGCATTCCCTGGACCCTAAAACTGTTTTCTCCTTTGAGGCAGGTTAAGAAACTGCGACGAGTATCCACATTTGCCCTTTGAGGGGGGACTGCATATGTTGTAATTCCTGTTAACATATTTGCGGATGCTTTTCCCGTTCCTGTTGCCGTAAGGTAAGAAGTGAGGGGGGTCTGGAACTTATCGTTGGATCCGAAAACTAAAATATTGTTATCGGGACCGCCCGGCTGGGTGATATCGCCGTTTGAAGGTCCTGTTCTGGTTACGTAGTAAGAATTATCTGCAAGAGTCGCCACGCCCGTGAAGTATTGCGACGAATCGCTGACACGAAATGTCCGGCCTAAGATATAATTAGGATGAACGACAACCGCCTTAGCAGTCGCTTCACTGATGCGATGATTTACCGCGTAGAGGTTTATCCTGTACAGGCAGGCTAAACTAATCGTGTTACCGCCAACAGTGGTATCTTTTCGTCCAGCAACTAATAAATCGAGTTTTCTGTCCTGTGCAATGGCAACTGGTTTTGGTACCGAGATTGTGCCGAGCACGGTACCATTAATATCGAGCTGAACAATGCGGTTATTATACGTATCGGCCACGTAAATTAAATTATCGTATCCCACCATCACGTCTTCGGGATGATTAAAACCGGTCCAAACCGGAACAGCCTGAATAAATTCAATTGACCGGGCATCCGTTGGAGGAATGACCGGAAATTGCTGATCGATGTTGGGAGCTTTTTCTCCAAAAATTGTTTCTTTGCATCCCGAGATCATCAAAAATGAAAGGATGAAAAGAATCGCAGAATATTTTTTAAAATCGTTCATAACGTAAACGAGACAGAAAATCTGTGAGTATTTCCCAATGTTCCAAAATTTGCGGAACCATAGTCAAAACGGATCGTCGTATATTCAACCGGGATCCGTACGCCAATACCGTACGACGGCATCTGTTGTTCTTCAACATTGATCTTATACCCGCCGCGGAGAAATACGGTCTCTGTCCATGCAAATTCTCCTCCGAGCGACAAATTTTCCGCATTATCGTTCGGATGATTCAATTGTACCGACATGGTCATCCGGTATGTCTCGGATTGATACGGTTCAAACGCAAATGCCATTCTAAAAACAGTCGGCGGAGAGAATTCTTGAAAATCAGAGACCTCTCCAAGACCGATCGAAGTAGCGATCCCCTCCGGTTTTGTCGTTCCTCCAAAATTAGACAGGGTGATCCCAAACCGTGAATTCGCATATCCGGTGTAGTAAAAAGCACCAAGATCAATCATTACTTCCTGCATTGCCAGTTCGGCAATCGATTCACGAACATATTTTGCGGTTACTCCAAAACTGAATTGATCGGTCATTGCGCGTGAATAGGTCACCCCGACGGCAAGGTCTTGATACGAAAAATATGCACCTGTTCCCGATGGCGCAAGAACTGTTGTCCGTTCCATATCACCTGTCTGCAATGAAGTGACGCTGACTCCAATCGCATCCTGATCGGTCAGGTGATGTAGATATGCGCCGTAATTGAGTCCGATGTCAGCAAACCATTGTGTGTTGGCAAACATCAATTCATTCGCCCCGCTGCGAACGGCACCGGCAGGATTCCAGTACAATGCAGATGCATCGTCTGAAATGGCCACAAATGATCCGCCCATTCCTTCGGCCCTCGGTGTCACTCCGATCTTCAGAAATTGGAATACGGTAATACCTGCCCGCTGTCCGCCAAGACCGGGAAAAATTCTCTGGGCAGTGGCCGACGAACATGTCAGCAGAAAAATGAGGGCGCTATAAAAATATTTTTTCATCATCATAACGTCACCGACAAACCTGCCGTAATATGTCTCTGCTCAAGATACCGTGCAGGATCAAACGGCGGAATTCCAGAATCTTCAGGATGCGGATAGGTCGGATCCCTGAATGGTGTCGGATCACCAAGTTCATATGCTTTTCCGGTCAATGGATTGATAATCGTCGCGTTCTTATTGTCAAAGATATTTGTAATCTCGACAAAAAGGGTCAATCGTGTTGTTCCGATCGTAAACCATCTTCGAATATTTAAATCACCCCACCACCAGCTTTCCCCAAGCAATTGATATTCTCTATTTAGATCCTGACGGTAAACAGGCCGCTGCGTGTTCGCATCAATTCCCGTCATAACATACGGAGTATACCGTTTCCCCGATTGAAAATTCCATTGGAAATAGATATTCAGATTATTGAGTGCCGAGATGCCAAACGGAGGATCGGTTTCGTCATCGAAAAGGAAATTGGTATTAACCCGAAATTGGAACGGGCGATCCCAGGCAAGAAATTTTTCTTTTGTCGTTTGTTCGTCGGTAAAAGTAAAGAATGACGCTTCGGCAGAATTGCTCTTCCCTTTTGCGACCTGGTATGATCCGCTCACTGTTCCGCGGAATATTTTCCCTACTCGTTTGATGTACGATACTTCCAATCCGTTGATACGGGCATAATCTTCATTGACGTATGTTGTCTTATCCAGTTCAGGGAGAAATCTGCGCACAACATAATCGTACTTATCTTTACTGTAGGCGGACAGGGTGAACACATCGTCGGTGGTAAATTGATTTCGCAGTCCTATCTCATATTCAACCGTCGTTTCAGGATCCAGCGCCGGATTTCCAATTCTTGACAGCGGTGAACGATCCGGTCTGGAGATATCGAGGCCGGAATACACCTGATAGGCATTCGGCCAGTCAACGGAATGCCCGTAATTGAAATACATTACCTGATTGTCACTCACCGGGAATGAGACACGAATTCTCGGCAAAATCCGTCCTTTCCAGCGTGAACCGAAGAAGGAGTACGTTCCGTTCAAATAATTTTCTTTAGTATCAGCGGTAATAATTTTTGCATTCAATGCCGCCTGACTTCCGACGATGTCGTCGACGAATTTCCCAGGGAACCAATACTGAAAACGAAGCCCGAGTGTTGCAATTAACCCTTTAAATGTAATTTGATCGCTTGCATAAAAACTTCCCTGTGCCGGATACACATGCCAGATGTCAAATGATTCGCCAAGCGTTCTTGATGGATCTCCGGCTTTGATCGGTGCGCCAACCCAGGGTTTGTTGATATCAATCCACTGGTATTCCTGAAATTTCGATTCAAACCCGAATTTAAATTTATGTTCCTGGTTCGGATTGTAGTTGAAATCATACCGAACGGTATATTCCTCCGCATAGTGATCGTGCCATAAGGTTGCAATTCCGCCGTTGTTATACAAACCTGCTGTGTGGGGGTCTCCCTGGATCACGTAAATTAAACTGTCAAAGTCAGAATATCCCCAATAGCTGATCGGGTATGTAAAAATGCTTTCAGGATTAAGATTCTCAGTAATAGAATCGGGACGCCATGGACGGCCGTTCGCATCTGCCCGGAGCCTCGTGAACAATCGTCCTACCTGAAATTCATAATATGCATTCGGACTCAACGTGTTCGTAAATTTCAACGTCGTCAGGATACCATCATGCGTATAGGTATTTGCATTATCCGGCTGAAGAGAAAATTCATATTGGTATCCGGGACCAAGTACGACATCATTACCGCCGATCTGCAGCATTCTCGTATTCTGATTGATTTTGACAGATCGATTGTAGGATGCCTCAATTTTTTTTGTCGCTGATGGTTTATACGTCAATTTAAGAGTGCCGTTCCAACGATTATCATTTCTCGGAGCGTATGATGATCCGCCAAAAATTGAAGAGCTCAACTGGTTAGCCGGATGACGGGTAAATTCATCTGAAACATATCCCGTAAAAGAACTGAAGAAAAAAAACTTACCGGGAACAATGGGACCGCTCAAATTTGCTTCAAAGATATCTGTGTTAAAATTCGAATTTGAATTTTTATTGAAACCAAAATTATCCCGTTTGTACGACAGCGAAGATCTGAACGTATCATCGCCACTCTGCGTCACGACACTGACAACACCGCCGGTTGCACCGTACTCAGCTCCGATTCCACCCGTTGTAATTTCTAATTCCTGCATTGAAAGCGCGCTGACATCAACGCCAAATCCAGTTCCGGCAAGCGGATCTTTTGCAGAAACTCCGTCAACATAATAATCTGTTTCGTATGAACGGCTTCCTCGAATATAAATTCCTTCAGAGGTTTGCGTTACTCCGACTTGTTTTGAAACCACATCCTGAACTCCGAGAACTGGAGCATTCCGAATTTCATCCGATGAAACGGTGTGAGCCGTGGACGATTGTTCAATATCAAATAACGGCTTTTCACCGATAATAACAACTTCCTGGTCCAATGTTACAACAGATTCGTTAAGTTTCGGATCGAGTGTCGTCGTTTCATTGGCACGAATCGTAATTCCGGTATATTGAGCCTTTGCGTATCCAAGAATTGAAACCTCAACCGTGTACTCACCGGGAGTGATTCCGGGAATCGTATACTTCCCTTCGAAATCAGTATTAATTCCGTAATACGTTCCTTTGATCTTCACAATAACGCCGGGGATAGATTCTTTTGTCTTTGCATCGGTCACTGTTCCGGACAGCGTACCGCGATCCTGTGCAGATAATACAGAAAATAAAAAAAGGAGAGATAAGAAGACTCTTTTCATTTTACTCACCAAAGTCTCCACGGAAAATTCGTTCGAACAATTTAACCAGCCGCGGTTTCCCGTCCAACGGGTCAATCGAATTCATGAGATGAATCGGCATTGAAAAGAATACAAGACTTCGATCATTGGAAATGACCCCCACTGCCGGATTTCCTACCCAGAGTTCCTGAGTATTGGACGATTTCGGCAAGTCCAATCGATAGAGTGCGCTGTCTGTCGGACCCGGTTCAAATGCATATGAACCGAAAATCGACGTTCTATCGTAAACAAGAGACGGGTGAGGATTTGATCCGAGTGAATCCGTGGGAAGGATTTTAGAATCTTTATAGACCCTGGAGATGAATCCAACATTTGTCGTAGAATCATTAACACGATATCCAGTCACCAAACTGTCTATTGGTAAAAAATTTACCGGAAGTTCGCCGTTCGAGATAAAGTTTTCAAATCCAGTCGTAAAAACCACTTTGCCGCCGTTTTGAATATACCCCGGTACGGTTTCCTGTGCATACCGCAAGTTTTCTACACGACCTGTTCTCACGTACCAGAGCACGACGGAATAGAGTTTCATTGTTTCGGACAACATCGGCGCAGAAACCGAAGGACTGATCTGTTTGGAATACAGATCGACAAGATCGAAATCAGAATAATTCTGTCCGTTAGAATTTGTTGTCTGGGAAAATATAGCCTGGTACACCTGCGACGGAGCCGGCGATGCCGTTCCATAATCGTCAATCAACAATAGACGTTTCCTGCCAACCGGCTTCTGAACAAACCATGTCTTGGTCGTATCAGGCAGACGAATGATCGGACTTCTGGCACCGGTAATATCCTTACAATAGAGATACAGGACATTGTTTTGATTCAACTTCATATTCGCAACGGAGATACCGAGATCTTCGGCATCGGTTCCGGATTTTAATCGTGCAGAGACAGTATTCGCTGAGGTATCGCTGAGATCACCGACCAATGTCAACAGCGAAACGGAATTCGGCACGGCCTGCCACGCCTGCTCCGATGTATCGTTTAACGCTATGTAATATTCCTTGATCGTGCCGTTTCCATCCACATCGGTTCCTGAGAAAAGAACAGAAACGATCGGAAGCGTTTTTGAAGGAATTGAAACATTGACACCAAAAGCAACGACAGGGGGAGTATTCTCGATAACAACGCGCAACGTTGCCGGCGTTTGATCGATCAAACCGCAATCAATAAATTTTTCACCCGGTGAGTACACACCATTGCTGTCTGCATCAACAAACGGCTCCCCGCCGATATTTTGTCCCGAAACAAAAACGGCATTATCCCATTTCCCGTTCCCTTCCCTGTCAACGGAAACTACTTGAATCTTCGAAGTATCAATGCTCTTTGTCCCAATATTCACGACAAAGGTGCTGTCATTCGATGTCGTAAAAGACCATTTCACACCGTCAACGGTAACAAAATATCCGAGAATAAATCCGTCCGGATCATCACCCCACCAATGAAGCGTCACCTGCGTGGTAAGAACACTCCCTATCGTATCGGCCCACATAAATGTTTCGGGCGCTTTATTAGGAATCTGCGAATCAGATGGGTTTGATTTGCAGCCGGATAAATAGAGGCTTGATACTCCGACAAAGAGTATCAAGCCTATCAACAACGTATGTAGATTTTTTTTCAACAAAACAATAACCGTTATTTCAGCAGCATCATTTTCTTAATCGAAATAAATGAACCTGCCTGGAGTTTATAGAAATATACGCCGCTGGCAAACCGGGCTGCATCAAATGTTACGGAATATGATCCGGCTGTTTGAACATTGTTCACAAGCGTTGCCACTTCCTGCCCGATGATGTTGTACACTGTTAACATAATCGGGGATGTGGTTTTCAGCGAATACCGTATTGTGGTAGAGGGGTTAAACGGATTCGGATAGTTTTGGTTAAGGCTATATTCGGCAGGAACAACTTCCGAAATCATCTTCACGCTTGTTATCGTTTTATACACACCGAAATCTGCAGAGTCCCGCGGAACAAGTTTGAAATTGCTGAACGAGTAATCCAGTGGTCCGACGATATACGAAAAATAATCGTTCCGTTTCAACTGAATCGGCCGATGGAATTTTGCGCTGTCATTCGTATAGGGGAAATGCGGGCTATAATCATCAACACGTAATCCTGAAGTTTTGGAACTGTCTTCCAATATGCCAAATTCTCCGAAATTTCCGTTTGAGATTGCATCTTCATTCACATTCACGACATAAACGCTATCGATTTTTAACAACACCGATTCGTACCATTCGGCTTTGCTTCCGCCTGTTTTTACATCGGCAGCTTTCACTTTCGTAGGTTGGGGAAGTGTATTGCCGGTGCTGTTGGTAACAAAAACCGCAGTGTCAAGAACAGTTAATCCAAAGCTTTCACGAACCCATCCCGTTACCGTAAGATCATCTCCCCGGCGAATAGTAGAATCAGCTTTGGCCAAGACACGGATCGCGCTCCATGGACCTGTTCCATTTTGGATATAAATAGCACCATAGATGGTTCTGTCTGAGGTTGCAATACCGCGGACAGTCACTTTGTTACCGATGAAACTCGGATTTCCGTTCGGGAATGGGGTGAACTGAACATCCTGAATTATGATCGGGCGATTATGCGTTACATAAAATAATTTATTATTAATCGTATCCCCGGGACTCATCGAAGATAATCCGTCCGCATTTGATGCTAAGATATAATAGGCAACAACAGCGCTATCTTTGTTCGCTGCCGGAATCGTTGCATTGTAAATTGAATCCGAAGTCGTCATGGACAGCGTTCCTTGATAAACACCATCGAAGCTATAGATCAATTTCACTGAAGTCAATGCAGACGTTTTTGAAGTTATTTTTGCCTGAATACCGACCGTTGCCGTAGATGTCGGGAAGGTATCGAGCCGCGCCACATTTGAAATATTCGGCGCGAAGGCAACCGAGTAATCGCTTTGATCTATAGGATTAATTGTCCACCCGGAGTTACTATTGGTAAACATAAACCCTTGAACAGAACTAATCTTTGAACCTACCGAAGGAGGTGTAACCGAAAAAAGCTGATTTGATTGGTCGTCAACAGTAATTTGATTTCCATTTTCATCTGCAACAGTATATTCAGCCGCGTTTGTACCAATGACCGATAAATTTGTTAATTTGACAAATTTACTTTCATCTCTCTCGCTCGGATCACGAGTCACGGTCGATCCGGTATAAAAATCGGACAAT
>Ga0172379_10012184_pt1 | contig 10109 bp, 7 predicted proteins | sample GrowelOW334metaG_FD_119756 | JGI IMG/M metagenome (GOLD analysis project Ga0172379, IMG submission 119756) | Groundwater microbial communities from an aquifer near a municipal landfill in Southern Ontario, Canada - Groundwater well OW334 metaG | ecosystem: Environmental > Aquatic > Deep...
ATACATCAGGTGCAGCAATACAACACCGACGAAGACGTTGGGAATATTGGCTTTTGCTATGGAAGCGCCCCCCACGAGGATAGCGGCGGCGGCGAAGAAGCCGGTCTGCTTGTGGGCATTGTAGGTGGCCATGTTACCCATATTCTGCAGGAAGATGATCTGGCCAATGCAGGCGAAAATAGTGGAGATGACGATGGCGAGTATGCGGGTTTTTTCCACAGGAATCCCCGCCGCATGGGATACGGCCTGATCCTGCCCCACCGCGCGCATATCCTGACCCAGCTTGGTCTTGCGGAACCAGACTATGAATATGCAGAGTACAGCCATGATCAGATAATTGGCCATGGGAAAAGTAAATCCCCCTATCTTGAGGGGAAGGAGCCGGTCCAGGGTTTGGCGCATGGCATCCATGTTGAGGGTGTTGCGGATACCGTAGCCCCGGGACAGCTTGATCGTTATGGAATGCACGGGGATGACCGAGCCCATAAGGTACAGGACTACGAATTGGTAGACGCCATCCATAAGGAAGCCCAACACAAAGCCGGTAACCATTTCACGGCCCCGCGCCCGGTTCAGGACTTCGCCCGCCATCCAACCCAGCAAGGCCGCGATGGGAACGCCAATCAGGCTGGCGAAGATCAGACCAGGTACTCCGATGATGTTCCAGTCCACCGCAAAAATAAGGCCGATCTGACCGGCCATGGCACCTAACACCATACCGAAGTTGATGCCCATGCCTGCCATGATGGGCAGGATCAGGCTGAAAACCAGGAAGGCGTTGCGGCCGATACGGGTAAATATTTCCTGTGCGATGGAGCGGATGGGCAAACCCGATACCGGGATCGCCGCGGCGGTGATCACCAGGAAAATGACAACCACAAGATTATCGGCAAGAAGGGTACGCAGGAGCACGGGCTTTTTCATTTCGTCACCTTGGTCTTCCGCGTAAGGGCGTAGATGATCATTCCATTGGAAACCAGTATACGGATCACCTCGGACATGTCGGTTTGAAGTACACTATTTATGACCGAAGGAGTCATAGTGAGTATGCTCTGGAACAGGAAGGTGCCAACCATGACGTTAACCAGGGAAGCCTTGTTCACCGAGGCGCCTCCCAGCAGGATGGCCGCGACGGCCGGCATGGCCATATACAGGGGAGCGTTGTACATCTGGATGAAACCGAAACTTTGCTGATAGACGAGGATTCCCACAGCGCCGTAAATGGTGGAGACAACGACACTTATGGTGCGCATCCTATCGGAGGAAACACCACCCGCCCGTGCGAAATCTGGGTTGGAACCCACCGCCGTAATGGCGGTACCCGTGCGGCTCCGCATGAACAGGTACATGACCAAGGCGGCCAAGGCATAAAAGAGAAGGACTCCAGTAGGGAAAATAAAGAATTGGCCTATACGTACCGCCAGGAAATCGTTCAGGATCCGGGTCCAGTAGCCGTCCAGGGTTATGGTCGTTCGCAAGCCCGTTCCCGCATAACCCCAGACCATGTTGGGGCTGGTATAGGGCAGGATGATCCACAGTATGGACATGAAGGTAACGACTGCGAAGCCGACGTACATGGCGATGGTCATTTCCTCGCCCTTGACCTTGTTGAGCAAGCGACCGTACAACCAGCCAAAACCGATGGCGAAGGGGAGACATAGGGCTACCGAGGCGATAAAGCCAAACCAGCCGGCAAGACCGAACTGGACGGCCAAGGTGGCTCCAAGGAGTCCCGCTATGATGCCGACGGGCAGCCCGAAGTTGAGTCCCGCACCTGCCTGCATCATGGGCACCAAAGCAAGAACCATGATCGCATTCTGGCCGAAACGGTTGAGTACGTCGCTGATGGAGGCACTCACCGAGACTCCCACAAAAGGAGCCGCTACGAAAAGCAGCACCACAAAAATGAAAATGATGATGCGCGGCCAACCGAAATCCCGTACAGCCTCGATGAAACGGCCTTTGAGGCTCTCATCCGTCATCGGGAACCTCCCTGGCCTGCCATGAGCAGGCCAAATTCCGCCAAATCCGCGTCGGGGTCGAGTATTCCTGCGATGCGGCCTTCATCCACGATGGCAACCCGATCGCAGATCGAACGTAGCTCTTCCAACTCACTGGACACCATGACTATCGTGGTCCCGAAATCCTGGTTGTAGCCACGAAGAGTGTCGAGCACCAATTTTTTGGCTCCCACGTCAATGCCTCGGGTTGGTTCCGAGACGAACAGCAGCTTGGGCGTCAGTGCGAAGGCCTTGGAAAGGCACACCTTCTGCTGGTTGCCACCTGAAAGCTCCTTGGCAGGCTGCTTGCAGCTGGTACACTTGATTTCCAGTTTGCGGATGTACTCCTCTGCCAGCGAACGCATCGCCTTTTCGTCCCTCAGGCTGAACAAACCTCCCAAGACAGGCTTCAGGAATTGGCCTTTTACCTGCATGGCGGTGAAAGCGATATTCCAGTCCAGGCTTTCATCCAGGAGCAGCCCGACTCCGCGCCGGTCCTCGGAGACGAAGGCCATGCCCGCATCCAGTACCGATTTGGGATCGCCCATGGGCAGTTCCTTTCCATGAAGCAAGGCGTGCCCGCCGGAAGGGAAAAGCCCCATGATTCCGTTGGGGATACCCAGCTTGCCCTGCCCCGCCAACCCGCCTATGCCGAATATCTCCCCATCACGGACGGAAAAAGATACGTCCTTTACGGTTTCCCCCGGCATGTCCACCCACAGGTGTTCGACGCGGAACGCTTCGATATCGGCTACTGTCCGCCTTTGCGCGGCGTGGACGGCACCCATATCGCGGCCCACCATCCAGGATGCGATATCCCGGACCGTATGGCCCGCCGCTTCCACATCCTTGACGACGGTTCCATCCCGCAGGGTAACTATCCTGTCGCAAATCTGCATTACTTCGTGTAGTCGGTGTGATATGAAGATTATGGAAATCCCCTCGGCAGCCAGCTTTTTAAGAGCAGCGAGCAGGATATCCGCTTCGGTCTCGGTAAGTACCGCCGTAGGCTCGTCAAGGACGAGGATACGGACGTTTTCGCGGTCGATCTCCCGCGCAATCTCGGTAAATTGCTTATGCCCAACAGGCATCTCGGAAATGAGCATATCCGGGTCAATTCTGACGCCCAGGCGTTGCACGGCTTTTTCGGAGCGCATCCGCATAGTCGCCCTTTCAAGTACGCTCAGGCGTTCACCGAAAAGCTCCACCGCGATACCGGGTCGTTTTATTTCCCGGTTAAGCATGATGTTCTCGGTGGTGGTGAAGCCGGGAATGAGCGAAAATTCCTGGTGGACCATGCCTATACCCATGTCGAGGGCGTCGAAGGGGTTCGAGAATTGCACCACGTCGCCGTCCAACAGTATCCGTCCGCTGTAGCCGCCGGTTTCCGCAATCACCGGCATACCGAACAGGATACGCATCAGGGTAGTCTTGCCTGCCCCGTTTTCACCCACCAAGCCAAGGATTTGACCCTTTTCGAGGGTGAAGGAGACATCCTTGAGTACTGATGTGCCGTAGAAGTCCTTCGAAATGCCCTCCAAGCGTAGGAGGGTCTTTGCTTTCGTCATCGCGGAACCTTTATTGGAAAATGAAGGCCGCCCCAACCAGTCTGTAGGCTGGCGGGGCGGATCAGCTTAAAGGGACGTTATTTCTGGAACTTGATGTTGTAGTACTGCTCGGGAACCTTCTGCTTGGTAGTGGGCAAGTAACCCTTGCCGAATACGTAGGTATCCATATACACCAGCACCTGGTTCTTCGCGCGGACACCGGTGGCGGCGTCGATATAATAGCCACCGTTCCATTTGGCGCCGGTGGTGTACATACCCAGGGCGTCGTACAGGGCGGTAAGACTGCCCTTCTCCGCGGTACCTTCGACTACGCGCTTGGCGTACTCGCCAAGACCAGCGGTAACCGTGAAGCCATAGGAGAATGCCCAGGTGCCGAAGCGTCCAGAACCACCCTTGGCGATGACGGATTCCTCAACCTTCTTTAGAATGGCGGGGAAATTGCCGGCTTCGGCCGAAAGATCGATTCCCAATGCTCCTGGATAACCCATAAGGGGGGAGGGAAGATCGGCTTCCACAAAGAGACCACCGTACGCGAGCAATTGCTTGAGCAGGGGTTCGGTATGGGCATCGTTTGTGCAGAAGAAGGCAGTTTCCTTGCCGTACTTCTGGATCCACTGGGGAGTCTTCTCGAGGATGAACTGCTGGGCACCGGCCTGACCCACGTCGCTGGTGGGGTCGGGAGCGGTTTCAAACACGAACTTGATGCCCAGGTCCTTGCAGGCCTGTTCCATGATTTGGCGGCGCAGGCCGAGGGATTCATAGGACATGTGGCGCGGGAAGGAGATGTGCACGAAGGTCTTGGCTCCCAGTTCCTTGGCCGCCCAGATAATGGTGTAGCCGCGGGAAATGAAGTCGGCGCTCATGGCCAGATCGGCGGCAGCCTGGATCACGAGGGGATCCTCGTGGGGCTCGCCAGCCAGCAACAGGATATCGGAACGCTTCTCGCGGATACGCTTGAAGGCCTCTGCAGTACCGGGGATGGACTGGTTCACGACCACAGCCTTCATAAGCGGGTCATCGGCGAGGGACACGATCTGGGTAATCACGGTCTCCTGCTGATCCATGAACTGGTCGGGATAGGTCACATGCTGGATAAGGCCGCCTTCGGTGGCTTTTCCATAGCGCTTCATCAGCTCTTCGGCGCCGCGCAGGTCGTCCTCTGATTGCGAAACGGTGCCTGTAACTACGCCGATGTGGAAAGCGGCTTTCTTTTCTGCTTCGGGAGCAGCTGCAGCTCCTGCGTCCTTCTTGCCGGCAGCATAAACAATGCCGCTCATCGCAAGAGTCAATGACAACGCCAATACGATGTTTCTGGTTCTTCTCATCATGTGCCTCCTTGGAAAACTTTGGAAAAAGTGGGTTTATGGTATGCCATACAACGAAGGAATGCAAGTCGGACATGGAAAAGCGAGATATTTTTTATGCATGGGACCTTGAATGAAGGACCCCTGCTCCTCCCAGTGTTTGCAAATTGTCAGTTTTTGGTTATGATCCAGTCAAGATGATATACCTTGAAGCTGTATTGCGCATTCTGGGCAGTTTGGGCTTGTTCCTATATGGAATGAAGATCATGAGCGATGGTATCCAGAAAGCTGCGGGCGACCGTCTGCAGCGGGTGCTCAACTTCATGACCGGGACACGCCTGGCTTCGGTACTTACAGGCTTCGGGGTTACGGCCATCATCCAGTCATCGTCGGCCACTACGGTCATGGTGGTATCCTTCGTGAATGCCGGCCTACTCACCCTTACCCAATCGGTGGGCGTCATAATGGGTGCCAATATAGGTACCACCGTCACCGCGTGGATCGTGTCCCTGGTTGGTTTTAAAATGAATATTGCCGCCCTCGCCTTACCGGCGATAGGTTTGGGATTCATACTCATGATGGCTGTTAAATGGGGCCGCCGCGACCTCGGCGAAGCCATCCTGGGTTTTGGCATACTTTTTCTGGGCCTGGATTTCCTTACCAAGTCCATGCCGAAAGTAACCCCCGAGGCGCTTGCCTTTATTTCTTCCGTTTCCAACCTGGGTTTCCTGACAGAACTGATAGGCGTGGCTGTAGGCATGGCCGTAACCATTCTGGTACATTCATCGAGCGCGTCTACTGCCATCATCCTGACTCTTGCCTTCAACGGCATGGTTAATTTTCCCATGGCGGCGGCAATGGTGCTGGGAGCCAACATAGGTACTACGGTTGACGCTTTCCTTGCATCAATCGGAACCAGGGCAGCGGCCCGGCGGGCTGCGTGGGTACATATCCTCTTCAACGTGATCGGCACTATATGGGCTGTAATTCTTTTCGTTCCATTCTTAAGACTCATCGATTTTATGACACCAGGAGAGCCGGTTGGCGCAGGAGCCACCACCCATCTGGCCATGCTCCACACCATTTTCAACACCATCAACACCCTGCTTTTCTTCCCCTTCGTCAACCAGTTTGCCGCCTTGGTAACCCGCATGGTCAAGGACGATCCAACCGATCTGAGCGCGCGGGAATACAAACTCGCGTACGTATCCGCCTCATTGCAGGATACGCCGGAATTGAACATTGTCCGTGCCGAAAAGGAAATACGCGACATGGCAGGGATCGTGGAGAATATGTTCGAACGCTTCCGGACCTCCCTGGGTAAAATGGAAACCGCCGATATCGAGGAAGCGGTAGCCGAACTCAGGGAAAAGGAAGAATACGCGGACAAAATGCGTGAGGAGCTGTCCCGTTTCCTTGTAGAATGTACCCGTCAGAACCTCAACCCAAAATCCGAGCGCCACGTATCACAGCTGTTGCGCATAGTCGGTGACCTGGAGAACATGACCGACGACTGCTTCGCCCTGAGCCTGACCCTGGAACGAAGCATCGTAAAGAAACTCCACTTCAACAAGAAAGAAGTTGAGGCGCTGACGCCTTATGTACTTCTCGTCCGTGACTTCCTGGCCTTCGTCCGCACCCATTTGGGACACAAGCTCAGCGAGGAACAACTTGCCGACGCCTCGATGCTGGAAGAAAAGATCGACGAATTCAGGGACCGGCTCAAGAGGCTCGCCCGGAAACGCCTGGAAGGTGGCGCGAACGTCAAGACCGAGCTTCTTTTCATCGACCTGGTCCGCCGGATCGAACGTCTGGGCGACTACGCCTTCAGCATCTCCGAAGCGTTGGGAGACATCGCGTAAGGGTATTGCGCAGTAAGACTCGCGGCACAGATGTTCGCACCCGTCAAGCCATCTGGTTCTGGTTCTTCCCCAAGGCTGAGCGGCCCGCGAGCCACTCGGCAGCGGAGTCGGCATCCAGATAAAGAGTGCAATCGGAATGTCCGCGCAGCGCGCTCGCGGGACAGGCGGGGTCGATCCTGCCCGCGAGCATCGTGTTCACCGCACTGGCCTTGCGAGTCCCGGGCACCACGCAGAACATCGATGCCGCACGAAGAAGGGTGGGTACGGTCAGCGTCACGGCCTTCGTCGGTACCGAGCCGAGATCGGGGAAGGCGCCGTCGTGGACCTGCTGAAGGCGGCAGGTCTCGTCGAGCTTGACCTCCTTGACCAAGAGGGGATCGGCGAAGTCCGCGGGCGGGTCGTTGAATGCGATGTGCCCGTTCTCGCCGACGCCGAGGCAGACAATATCGATGGGAGCCCTGGAAAGAAGGGTGGCATAGCGGGCGCATTCGTCAGGCAGCGGGAGACCGCTCCTACAGAGCGCATGACATTCGCGTAAAGGCACCCGGCTGAAAATGGCAGCGTCGAGGAAATTGAAGAAACGCTGCGGCGCCTCTGGCGACAGTCCGTAATACTCGTCCATGTGAAAGGCGACGACCCTGTCCCAGGGCAGATCGCGCATCGATGCAAGACTGGCGAGCAGCTCGTTCTGCGAAGGTGCCGCGGCGAAAATCATCCGGCACTCGCCACGCTCCGCCACCACCTTCCTTATGCGGGCCGCGCAATCCTCGGCTGCGGCCGCTCCCATGGACGTGCGGTCTTCATGTACGAGGACTTGGATACGGTCGACTGTCTCGGTCCTTGTGGCTTTCATCTTTCCTCCGGGTTGTGCGAACGGCGGCTGTACCGCCTTGCTTCAAGCGAGAACGGTTGCTTCGACGATGCCTGTTTCGGCGTCGTACATGACATGGCCAAGCGGTCTTTCGATACCGAGGAACCTCGCCGGAACGGTAGAGGCCGCCCGCCAGGCCTCATCAAGGTTCGCTATTCCTTCGTCCACGATCCTTTGTACTCCCTTGAGCAGGGGGGTCGCCGCTCCGGCCAGGGTTGCGCTCTGGTCGGCCACTGAAAGCCGGCTCCCTTCCTCCAGCCTGACCGTGCCGCCTATATTGGATTGGTAGACGCCGGGTGGCATGCCGGTGAAACGAGTCGCGTCGCTGATCAGGACAAGCCTGGATCCCTTTACCTTCCAGACAACGCGCATGAAAGCCGGAGGGAGATGGTGACCATCGGCTATGATCGAAGCCATGAGCCGGTCCTCCGCAAGCTGGTCCCAAATGTAGTTGGGATGCCTGGGGAGGTTCAGGTGGCAGCCGTTGCCGAGGTGGGTGGAGAGGGAAGCCCCCGCAGCCACCGCCCTGTCAATGGTGGCGCAGTCAGCATACGTATGGCCGATCGCCGCCTTCACTCCGTGAGCGACGCACCACTCCACCAATCCGATACCGCCCGGGCGCTCGGGCGCAAGAGTCAGGATTTTCAGGCTCCCTCCCGAGGCGGCATACAGCTCTTCCATCAGACCCAGATCGGGATCGATCACGCAATGCGCGTCGTGGGCACCCCGGGGGCCATCGAAGGGGGATATGAAAGGACCCTCGAGATGGATTCCCAAGGACATGCGTCCGAAGGAACCGGTACCGCGCATCGTGCCGTTCATGGCGGAAGAAAGCAGGGCAATCCGGCGGAGGAGGAAATCGGGGGGAGCCGTGACAATCGTCGGCAGGAAAGCCACGATCCCGTCGCGGCACAGGGCTTCGGAGGCCCGGTCGAGCCCGTCCGCCCCGAGTTCCGGGCCGTTAAAATCGACGCCGGCGTAGCCGTTGACCTGGAGGTCGACAAGACCGGGCATCCTTAGCAGGTCCCTCGCCGCTCCCATCAGGGCTGTCCGCCCCCCGCGCGTCCCTTCGCGTCGGCGAGCATGCGCCCGAAACGCCTTCCATACTCGACATAGTTCGAAAAGCGCGCTTCGTCGCTCCATTTGACTGTGGCATCGTGGAAGACAAAACCCATGTGGGGCTCGATCGAGAAGGCTCCGTCGTAGCCGGTGGCCAGGAGGTTTTCAATCATCCAATCGACGCCGCAGACTCCCTCGTCGGGGAAGTAATATTTCTCCTCCTCCGTCAGGGGATCCCTCACGCCGTCCTTGATATGGACGTGGACAATGTACTCCCGCAACCTTTCGTAGACCTCGCGGGGATTCTGATTGGGCCAGGGTCTCGGCTTCCGGAAATCCGGAGTGAGGGATGGATTGCCGGTGTCGAAGACCAGCCGGAGGCCAGGCACTTCGCCCAACAGTTCCAGCGTGTGCTCCCAGCTCATGCCACCATAATTGAAGCAGTTCTCGTGCACCGGGGTTATCCCCGCGTCGAGAAAGCGGGCGCAGATCTCCCTTAATCGGCGGAAGCGCTCTTCCTTTTTCTGATCGTCCGCGATTCCGCCGGCCGCGTCGCGGATCAACGCATAACTCATGATCCGGACGAGTCGGGTGCCAAGGAGCCGCATCCGCGCGATGGCCCGCCGGGTGGTCTCGAGGCTTTCATTGAAATCCCCGTCGACGCTCTTGCTCCAGTTGGCTATTGTCGAACCAAGGCACAGGACACCGATGCCTGCTTCCTCAAGGGTACGCCGCGTTTCGGCGAACGCCGCGTCGGACAGGTCATGCAGGTTCACTCCGTCTACGGAACGCGCCTCCATCCAGGACCAACCCAGTGCCCGGGTCGCCCTGACCTGCCCTTCCAAGCTGTCCGCGGCCTCGTCCGTAAACCCGCAAAGCCGGTTCATATACCCCCGCCATTTCCGGAGAAAACGTGGGGCCGACCGGTCCGCATGGACTCGTAGATGCCGCAGATCAGCTCGACGGGCAGCTTTGCTTCCCGCCCGTCCACAGCCGGCGCCTTGCCGTGCAGTATCGCACCGACCATGTCCTCGATCTGAAGCCTGTGCCCTTCGATGCTTATGCCCTTTGGATCGCTTCCCCCATCGCCGAGTTTCGGTCCCCCCATGGCGGCCTTCACGATGTCGTCCCGGGGATCCGAATCGGCGAAATCCCAGCTTGCGATCGAATCGCCTTCCATCACGGCCGTTCCCCTCTCCCCGGAAACCTCGATCCTAAGCGGAAAGCCCGGGGCGCAGGAGGTACTCGCTTCGATCACGCCCAGCGCACCGCTCGCGAAGCGTACGACGGCGCAGGCGTTGTCCTCGACCTCAAGCCCGGAATGCGTGCGGGTCGCCGTATAGCCGAACACCTCGGAAGGAGCTCCCGCGAAGTGCAGCATGAGGTCTATGGTGTGTATGGACTGGTTCATAAGGCAGCCGCCGCCATCGAACTCCCATGTTCCG
>Ga0172379_10012185_pt1 | contig 10109 bp, 9 predicted proteins | sample GrowelOW334metaG_FD_119756 | JGI IMG/M metagenome (GOLD analysis project Ga0172379, IMG submission 119756) | Groundwater microbial communities from an aquifer near a municipal landfill in Southern Ontario, Canada - Groundwater well OW334 metaG | ecosystem: Environmental > Aquatic > Deep...
GAATTTGGATTCGTACCCTTCGAGAACCTTCGATACCTCGGTATCGGCGGTCTCTCAGAATACGAACCAAACCTCAAAATCTTCGCAATCTATACGCAATTTTAAGTTTTATAGAGTACTAGTTTTTCATGGGGTGACGGCGATGGTTCAATCAGGAACAGGCGACTTGGATTTTGTAAACGCCCTTCTGCACGGGCGACGCAGCCGTTTGCATGAAGGATCACGTCTTGATGACGCCTGCCGCCTGAGGACAGCTGCAGAACTTTCCCGTGAATTCGCCGGGCGCAGTGAGACAAGCTCCTTTTCCAGGCTCCAGCGCCTGATCCTGGAAGAATTAACAGCTGAGTTGAATAGTTTACGCTGTCATCTGGCCGGCGGAAGCCTGCTTCTTTATGAATGGGGCTTGGTGCGGTTTCAGTTAGAGCAATTGAAGGCTATTATCCGTGGATTCATCGCCCGCTCCCCTGTCCATGTTATCCGGGATCATCTTATTAATCTTCCAAAAGAATTAACATTAAACACAGACCGCCTTCTTGCCGCAGAATCGCTGACAAAATACCCTGGACTTCTGCCATCCAGCGGATTAAGGGATGTTGCAGAAAACGTCCTTTCCGCAAATCATGCAAAGTTGTTTTTGCTGGAAGCAGCGCTGGATCATGAATATTTCAGGGAAATGCTGGCCAGAGCGGGCAGGATTTCCCCCTCTGACCTGTCGGCATTCAACCCCCTCATAATTCAGGAAGTTGATATTTTCCACCTTCTGCTGGTGGCACGCGGGAAATTCATCTATGGATTTAATTCAGACCAATTGCTGCCCCTGCATGTCTCCGGCAGCGGCATCTCCCAAACCTTATTCAAGGAAATGCTGTCCGACCCAGAACCTGTCACCATCGCAAAGCGGGTTGTCAACCGCGCGATTGACAGTGTCCCGCAAAATCAGACAACCAGCGCCTCCATGTTGGAAGAGCTGGCATGGAATCGCTATTACAGGCTTTCGTGCCAATCATTCAGAAGAAGCATACTGGGGCCAGGTATGATTTTCAGTTATGCCGGCATACGCCGCATTGAGGTTGCCAATCTGATAACCATCATTGAAGGTGTCCGGCTAGGCATGCCTGCGGATAAGATCCGCTCCCGCCTGCTGCCCCGCACTGAACGGGAGGAAGCCCATGTTTAGCGCAACACCGATGTTGAAATTGCAGGTAATTGCATTTGCACGTGACACCCGAATGATATTGCAGGTAATTGGCCGGTCAGGGGTAATGGAGTTTTCACAGACCCCGGTTGATGCCGGATCAGAACTTTTGCCGCCATCGGATAAGAAAGACGCCATTGCGCGATGCGACAATTTCCTTGACCGCGCAGCCGAAATTCGCCGCGCCATGAATATTCCGCAGGATCAGGAAACAAGCCCTCTCCCTGAAATAATTGCAATTGATGCAATTGAAGAGAGGCTCGGCAAGCTTGAAGACGGGGCGAAAGAATTCACCGAACTGAAACGGCATGCGTTGGCGCGCCGTGAAGAACTGAATTCTTTGCGTGAGCAGGTGGCGGAGTATTTCGGATTAGGCGTTTCCATGCAGAAACTGCGCGACCTGACCTATCTGCATTTCGTCATCGGGAACATGCCGGGAAACAATCTTGCCTCAGTCCATGGTCGTCATGATGTTGAACTGTTTCTGCTGCCAGAGTCGAAAGTGTCTGACCGCCCCAACATTGCCATTCTGTGCCGCCGGCAGGATAAAAGCGATATTGACTTGATGCTGCACAGGCTGGACTTTAAGCCGGCCGTCTTGCCGGCTACAGCTGACGGGATAGCGGAAGACTGGGAGCGGGACAGGCTTGTTGAACAACGTGACATTGAGATGGAGATACGGGAAATTGAATCATCCGTAAAGTCCTTTGCGGATGAAATACAGCCTTCATTGCGGCAGTTTGAATACTCGGCAAGGCATGAAAGGCGTTTACTGGAAGCGGAGCAAAACGCCGCATGCACAAGGACTGCCTTGCTTTTCACAGGCTGGGTGCCTGCTGCCGATGCGTCATCACTTATTTTATCTCTGCGGAAGGCAACCATGAACCGGTGCGTGATTAAGACCACCGCAGCCGGGGAACTGCCTGAGGAGGAAATTCCGGTTCTTCTGCGGTATCCGCGCCTGCTGAGACCGTTTGAGAGCCTGTTGACGGCCTATGGTTTGCCAAAATACAACGAGCTGGAGCCGACCCTTTTTGTGGCCATAACCTATATCCTGATGTTCGGCTTCATGTTTGGTGACGCTGGTCACGGCGCCGTTATGGTTCTGGCCGGATTGATGATTATGCTTTATGCAAGCAGGCCGAAACTGAAAGATATCGGACTGTTATTATCACTCGGCGGCTGTTCCAGTTGTTGCATGGGCCTTGTTTACGGCAGTTATTTCGGATTGCCTCGGCTCAAGAAGTATGCGCTTTGGCATGATCCCATAGAGGGGGATCCAATCCGATTGCTTCAGACAGCGGCCGGGCTTGGCATTATAATTATCAGTCTGGGCCTGATTCTGAATATGATTAACCGGTTCAGGCATGGCGATGTGGAGGGCGGAATTTTACATAAATTCGGCTTGACCGGAATCCTGTTTTACTGGGGTGCGCTGGCCATAGGTCTCAAATATGCGGTAATTCAGTCCCGGGGGTTATTGCCATGGGCGATTGGATTGTTCCTGGTATTGCCATTATGCATCTGGGTCTTGCATGAACCAATTAACTGCATACGCCAAAGATGGACAGGGCGGCATGCGCCGGAAGACAGTCTGACTGAAACTATTATACAGGCCGCTGTTGAAACGTTTGAGACTGTTCTGGCCTATTTTGCAAATACAGTAAGTTTTTTGCGTCTGGCGGCATATGCAATGAGCCATGCGGCGCTTCTGATGGCCACCTTTGTCGTAGCCGCGCAGGCGGGAGAAATTGCGTATGCTGGAACAGTGTTGAGCATTCTGGTCATCATAGGAGGAAACCTAGTGGCGCTTGTCCTGGAGGGGGTAATCGCTTCGGTGCAGGCCTTGCGTCTGGAATATTATGAGTTTTTCAGCAAGTTTTTCTCCGGAGCCGGCAAACCTTTCAAGCCATTCTGCCTAGTAGATAATGCAAACACAAACATATAAAAAAGGAAGGTATAAGATGAAAGCATTCATGACAATCCTATCTGCCGCGATGATTATCGGTAGTCTGGTCTTAGTTTCACCGGTCAGCGCACAGGAGGGTGCGGTTGCGCAATCTGCCGTAAAACTGAGCGACAATTACCGTACTATCGGTCTGGCGGCAACTGCAGCCCTTGCAGTTGCAATAAGTATTCTCGGGGCGAGTTATGCCGTTGCACGAATCGGCTCGGCCGCCATGGGGGCGCTTACGGAAAAACCGCAGCTCTTTGCCCGTTGCATTCTGTTTATGGCGCTCGCGGAGGGGCTTGCTGTGCTGGGATTTGTCATAGCCATAATTTTAATTCAGAAGATCTGAACGGAACAGAAAATGAAGATTTACTGCCTTGCTGATGAAGATACGGTACGGGGATTCCGGCTGGCCGGGATTTCCGGACAGGTCGTGGCGACGGCAGAACAGGCCGAGACCGCGATAAATCAGCTCGTCAGCCAGCCGGAAATCGGACTGCTGATCATAACCGAGCAGCTTGCCGGAAATATCCGTGGCTTAATCAACACGATCCGGCTGAACGCCGATCGGCCGCTGATAGTCGAGATTCCCGGCCCGGACGGCCCGCTGAATGACCGTAAGACACTCAGTCAGATTGCGAAGGAAGCTGTAGGCGTCAATATGGAAGCGGAGGATGTCGCATGACGACCGGCAATGACAAGGAACAGGAACTGCTCTGTCAGGAGATTCTCGCGGACGCCCGTCGGGAATGTGATAAAATACTGCAAGACGCCAGTCGGGAGGCCGGGGCTCTGCTTGCCCGCACAGGGGCCGTGGATGAATCATACCGCAAAACAAAACTTGAAGCCGCCGTCAATGAAGCCGACGGCAGGAGGGAATCTGTTTTTGCCACAGCCGATGTCGAGGCCAGGCGCATGGAATCAGAACAGATGGAAAACCTGCTCCAGTCCATTTACGGCAGGATAAGACAAAGATTGCAGGCAAGGGAGGGGTTTGACTATAGGGAAATGATGTTCAATCTGGCGGCGGAAGCCATCTGCAATATGACTGCCGGAAAATATACCATGCGGATGTCAGCCGCTGATCATGAAATCCTGGGAGACGGATGGCAGGATGAAATCAGGCGCCGGGCGGGGCGGAACACCTTTGAGATTGTCATTAAGGATGATTCAGGCATTACCGGCGGCGGTTTGATTGTCGAGGATTATGAAGGAGGCGAAGTATGGGACAATCGCCTGCCTGCCCGCCTGCAACGCATGTGGCCTGAATTAAGAATCCAGATAGCAGGACAAACCGGCCTGCTTGACCTTGACATCGAAACAGGAGACAAGACATGAGTACTCCTGTCGTTACCCGCATAAGCGGCCCGATTGTAACTGCCGCCGGAATGGCGGGCGCCCAGATGTATGAGGTGATCCATGTCGGAGAACTCGGGCTTATCGGCGAGGTGGTGAAGCAAATTGGAGATCAGGCCACCATCCAGGTTTATGAAGACACCACCATGCTCAAGCCCGGTGCGCCAGTTAAAAGAACCGGAGCGCCTCTGTCGCTCTGGCTGGGGCCGGGACTGATCGGCAGAATTTATGACGGCATTCAGCGACCGCTGCCGGATCTGCAGGCCAAAAGCGGGGCATGGATCAGGCGCGGAGAAAAACTGCCGCCTCTTGATCTTGCCAGACGCTGGCAGTTTAAACCCGCAGTCCTGACCGGTGATAAAATTGACGCCGGGCAAACCGTTGGCACAGTCGAGGAAACCCCGCTGGTACGCCACCGCATACTTGTCCCGCCCGGAGTTTCCGGCACAGTCACCGGCATTGTGCCGGAGGGCGAATATACGCTGCAGGACAACATCATTTGCATAGACACTCCCGGCGGATTAAAAAAACTGACCATGAGGCAGGAATGGCCGGTGCGCATGGCGCGCCCGATTCGCGGGCGGATGCGGATTTCCGAACCGCTTGTTACAGGGCAACGAATCATTGACACCTTTTTCCCCCTGGGCAAAGGCGGGGCCGCAGCCATTCCCGGCGGCTTTGGCACCGGCAAAACCATCATCCAGCACCAGCTTGCCAAATGGTCAGACGCCGATATCATCATCTTTGTCGGCTGCGGTGAACGAGGCAATGAGATGACCGAAGTGCTGCGCGAGTTCCCCGAACTCAAGGATCCGCGCTCCGGGCGTCCTCTGATGGAGAGAACCATTCTTATCGCCAACACCTCGAACATGCCGGTCGCCGCCCGCGAGGTGTCTATTTACACCGGTATCACCCTGGCTGAATATTATCGCGATCAGGGGCTGAGTGTCGCCGTATTCGCCGATTCAACCAGCCGCTGGGCCGAGGCCATCAGGGAACTGGCTGCCAGGCTGGAGGAGATGCCGGCGGAAGAAGGATTCCCAGCCACACTGCCAACCCGGCTGGCCCAGTTTTATGAGAGGGGCGGGGCAGTCACAACGCTGGGCGGTGAGCAGGCGTCGGTCAGCATCGTGGGCGCAGTCAGCCCTCCTGGCGGGGATTTTTCCGAACCGGTAACCCAGCATACGCGCCGGTTTGTCCGCTGTTTCTGGTCGCTCGATACGGAACTTGCCAATGCCCGTCATTATCCGTCCATTCACTGGCTGCATTCCTATTCCGAATATATGGAAGATGTAAAAGCCTGGTGGATCAGACTCGCCCCTGACTGGAACGAGCTGCGTACCGAGGCGATGACACTGTTGCAACGGGAAGACCGCCTGCAGCAGATAGTCAAGCTGGTCGGCCCTGATGCCCTGCCTGACTCGCAGCGCTGGCTTCTTGTTGTTGCCGAACTGCTGAAAGAGGGCTTTCTCACTCAAAGCGCCTTTGAAAATAACGACATGTATTGCACGCCGGAACGCCAGATCGCCTTGTTGCGGCTTATCATGGATCTGCTGCGCCGCGGGCGCGACCTGATCGCGTCCGGCGTTCCCCTGACCAGACTGCGGGCACTGCCGGTCCTCCCGCAAATCATGCGCGCCAAGCTCACCTTTGGCAATGATGAATTGGCAAAACTCGAGGAATTAAGACTAAACATGATCGAGGCGCTGAATCAACTGGAAAAAGAAAACACCAAACCTGGAGCCTGAGATGAACAGTATCGCATTTCACATCAAGGATCGTGGTTTGGAAAAGCTGGGCGCCAGTCGCATTGAAGGCCCGTTGCTGGTGGTTGAGCGGGTGCGTGATGTCGGGTACGATGAACTGGTCGAAATCATTGATCCGCTGGGGCAGCCGCGCTTCGGACGGGTACTGGATATTTCCGGCACACAAGCCGTAATCCAGGTGCTTGAAGGAACCACTGGACTGGCCAACACCACGCTGCGCACGCGCTATCTGGGAGAAAGTTTCCACCTGCCGGTCTCAAAAAAAATGCTGGGCCGTATTTTTGACGGATTGGGACGTCCGGTTGACGGCGGCGCCGCCCCCCTGTCTGCCGATCGCCGTGATGTCAACGGACTGCCGATCAATCCACATGCCCGCCGCTATCCCCGCGAGTTTATCCAGACTGGAATCTCCGCCATAGACGGTATGAATTCCCTGGTGCGCGGACAGAAGCTGCCTGTTTTCTCCGGCAACGGCCTGCCGCATGACCGGGTTGCCGCACAGATCATCAGACAGGCGCGGCTGCGGGAAAGCACGGTTGACTTTTCGATTGTTTTCGCCGCTATGGGGATCAAGCACGATGTGGCCGAATTTTTCATCCGCAATTTCCGCGAATCAGGCGCACTGTCCCGCGCCACCATGTTTTTCTCGCTGGCTGACGCGCCAAGCGTGGAGCGTCTTCTCACCCCGCGTCTGGCTCTGACGCTGGCCGAACACCTGGCTTTTGATCTTGGACAGCATGTGCTGGTGCTGATGACCGACATGACAAATTATTGCGAAAGCCTGCGTGAAGTCGGCACGGCGCGCGGGGAAATTCCGGGACGCAAAGGCTATCCCGGCTATCTCTATTCAGATCTGGCCAGTCTATATGAACGTGCCGGTCGCATTGAAGGCTCCTCCGGATCTATAACACAAGTGGCAATTCTCACCATGCCCGCAGATGACATCAGCCATCCGGTACCTGATCTGACCGGATATATCACTGAAGGACAGATAGTGCTGGACCGGGATCTGTTCCAGCGTGGTGTATATCCACCAATTGCCGGACTGCCAAGCCTCTCCCGACTGATGAAAGATGGCGTTGGCGCCGGATACACCCGGGAAGATCATCCGGCGCTGGCCAGCCAGTTGTTCGCCTGTTACGCCTATGTAAAACGTGTCAGGGGGCTGGCGGATGTCATAGGCGAAGAGGAATTAAGCGCCGGTGACAGGCAATATCTTAAGTTCGGTGAGGCGTTAGAGATGAAGTTCCTGAATCAGGGAGAATACGAAAACCGTTCCATTGAAACCACGCTGGAGCTGGGTTGGAATATTTTATCCACCCTGCCCAGGGAAGAATTATATCGCGTCAGCAAGGCGCTGCTGGACAAACATTATCGGCAGACCGGTGTGTAGTGTCTTTATTTCACAGTTCTATGCTTTGAGCGTATATAAAACTCGAAACTCGAATATCGAAATTCGAAACAAATACAAAAACCAGGAATCTTGAATAATCCGAAATTCGAATAAAATTGAATCTGGACTCTTTTTTTAATTCGTTTAAAGAATTATTATTTCTTATTCATTCCGATTGTTTCGGATTTCGACCTGTCCGCCATAGCTTCTTAGCGACGGCGGATATTCGGATTTCGAGTTTGGATTGCGGGCAGAGCCCGCCTTAGAAAGACGTTGCTCGAAAAGGGGGTAGCACAGACATTCTTGTCTGTGACTGAAAATGAAATTTGACCCCACAGACAGGAATGTCTGTGCTACTTTTTAAGACAAATTTCATTTTGAGATTAGCTTTTCGAGCAGGCTCCAGAAAGCGGAAATGAGGCCGTCGCAGCGCCGCAAAAATTCGAAATACTGGCGCTATGAGTTACAAAGGGAGAACTATGGAAGCCATCGCTCCTACAAAATCCAACCTCCTGAGCCTTCGCAGGCAGCTTGTCTTTGCGGAAGAAGGTTATGACTTGCTGGAGCAGAAGCGGCAGATACTTGTTTTTGAACTCATGAGCCGCCTGAAACGTGCGCGGGAAACGGAAGACCGGGTTGGCGTCTCTTTGCATTCCTCCTTTGCAGCCCTGCGCGAAGCAACGCTTGATCTTGGTTCAGACGCCATTGACCGGCTCGTGCCAGGCATGGCTCAGCATTGCGAAGTGAAATTATCAGAACAGCATCTGATGGGCCTGCACATCCCCCGTATCACAGCGGAGTTCAGTCCTGAAAACGCAACTTTTGGCGTGAGCGGTACATCTGCCAACACCGATCATGCAGTCAGACGATTCAGAGAACTTCTGCCCTGCCTGATTGAACTGGCGGAGCTGGATACCGCAGTAAGACGGATTTCCAACGAGTTGCGCCGGACCCAGAGACGCTGCAATGCATTATCCAAAATATTCATCCCCACACTGCGCAAACGCATTCATTATATTTTGTCAACGCTGGAAGAACGCGAGCGGGAGTCTCTTGTCACCATGAAGATTATCCGTGACAACCTGGCAAAAGCCGGCAATTAGGAGCCGTTCAAAAACAACCTTTGCGTTAACTGTTTTTCATCCCCCGCTCAAACCACGGCTTTGTCGCAACGCAGAACTTGCAGACTGACAGCATCACCGGCACTTCGACAAGAACCCCCACAACCGTCGCCAGCGCGGCGCCTGAACTGGCGCCGAAGAGTGTTATTGCGACTGCGACCGCAAGCTCAAAGAAATTGCTTGCACCGATAAGCGCTCCCGGTGAAGCGATGTTGTGCGGCACTTTGAAATGCTTCATGAGCCCGTAAGTCAGGGTCGAATTGAAATAAACCTGAATTGTGATCGGAATCGCTATCAGGATGACGTGCGTCCAGGTCTTGGTGATGTTTTCAGACTGGAACGCGAATATGAGGACAAGTGTCGCAAGCAGCGCAATGATTGTCACCGGATGGAAGAATGAAAGGAATTTTTCCTCGAACCATTCTTTTCCCTTGTGCTTGATGAGGACATGCCTGCTCAGGGTTCCCAGCAGAAGCGGAATCACAATGAACGCAGTCACGCTGTAGAACAGTACCGGATAAGGAACGGTGAGGCCGCTTGCGCCGCTTACAAGGAGTCCGACAATCGGCACAAATGCGAAGAGCATTATCAGATCATTGACCGCGACCTGGACAAGGGTGTATGCCGGATCCCCGTCCGTCAGATAAGACCACACAAACACCATGGCGGTACACGGTGCCGCCGCGAGGATGATGCAACCGGCAATGTATTGGTCTGCCAGTTCCCTCCCGATCAGGGGCAGGAACAGAAGTTTGAAAAATATCCAGGCCAGCAGTGTCATTGACAGGGGCTTTATTATCCAGTTGACAAAAACAGTTATCAGCAGTCCCTTCGGTTTTTTTCTGACATCAAGGATGCTGCTGAAATCAATTTTCAGCATCATCGGATAAATCATGAGCCATATGAGGACGGCAATCGGAAAATTGATCTGGCTGTTTTTCCCGAATTCCATTGAACGTATTGAATCTGTTATCTGGGGCGCGATCTTTCCGAGCAGAACACCGCCGACCATGCACAGCCCGACCCAGAGGGTCAGATACCGCTCAAATACATTTGTCAGCTTCCGCCGACTGCCCGCCTCAATTTCAGTTTTCATTTTCGATTTCCCCCTGTTCAATTAATGATCTAATCCGCATCTGGTTCCACAATCAGTCCTGCATCAGCCGTCAGTTCCTTTCCTTTTTCCGGAATCCATATTGCAGAATTTGACTTTTGCTCCGGCCCATATGCATTTTTTCGTTTTGACCAGAGCAGCAGGGTTGAACTTAACACAACAGTCACACAGCCCGCCTCTTGGAATATGACGGCAATCACCGGTGTCATCAGC
>Ga0172379_10012186_pt1 | contig 10108 bp, 7 predicted proteins | sample GrowelOW334metaG_FD_119756 | JGI IMG/M metagenome (GOLD analysis project Ga0172379, IMG submission 119756) | Groundwater microbial communities from an aquifer near a municipal landfill in Southern Ontario, Canada - Groundwater well OW334 metaG | ecosystem: Environmental > Aquatic > Deep...
CCCGGCTGTGCGGCAGGTTATGGAGTGAAACATTGCAGCCTGGAGTTTGTCAAGCGTGGAGAGGTGAAGCATTGTATTGTCAAACTCAAAAAAGAATAATATCAATGTACCCCCGACAATAAGAGCGAGGGTAGTTATCAATACAAGGCGCGTATGGACAGTAAGCCGCGACCATCGAATTGAAAACGGATTGAACTTTTTTATATTTGATAGAATATCATCGAATACAATAAAACCAAGACCACCAAACACAATGAGGATCATGATTATCGAATTGACAATGAAATCGCTGACCGATCCGACGAGATTATCAGGAAAAAGGCTGAAACCCGCATTACAGAATGCTGAAACGGAATGAAACACAGCATTGCGTGTTGCCTGAAATGATCCCATGCTGGGAAGCCAGTGTACATAAAGAACGATACTTCCTATAAATTCGAAGAAAAGAGTAATACTGAAAATATTTACAATAAGTTTATACATTTTCTGGGCGGTTGTTGATTCCATAATTTCGCGCATATGCTCTTCCTGTTTCCACCCAAGTCTTCTGCCGAGAAGGATAGCATATAGAGTGGCCATAGTCATGATCCCTAATCCGCCGGCCTGAATAAGTATTAAAATAACTACCTGCCCAAAACCGGAAAAATAGGTGCCTGTATCCTTCACTGTGAGTCCGGTCACACACAGAGCCGAGGTTGATGTAAAAAGAGCATCGATGAATTTAGCTCCCTGATGGTCCGTAGTTGAAGCAGGGAACATGAGAAGCAAAGTTCCGGCCATAATGCCGCCAAAAAAAGTTATGAGAAGGAGTCTTGCGGGATTAATTCGAATTATTTCAAGCAGGGTGTTAATACCGGTAGTCCTGAAAAAAGTCGCCAGAAGTGAGAACATTATCCGAAATGATACAATGCTCCCTCCGATATACACAGGAAATACCATTCCCATGAGAATGAGTGAAAGAAAAATATCGGGAAACATCAACCGTACATTCCAGCCCGATTTCAGAAAACTGCCGGCAGTCCAGATGATATAAATAATTATGATGACCATATATCCCATATGGGTAAGAACCTTAAGAATACTGATTTCGGGAATCATAAACCCCCGTACCAATATTGTCTCGATTACCCCCAGGAAAGAGAGTACCGCAAGAAGGGAAAAAATATGTGAAAGGATTTTGCCGGCGGCTTTTACGGGCATAAAGAAATGTCCTCGGCTGGATATCAGAAAGAGCAGAATAAGACGATTCTATGGAAAAAATCTTCACTGTAATTCACTAAAATTGATGCTATATGATATAGCATCGAAGCTTTCAGGTCAAGCACCTTCATTTGAAGATCAGAGAAGATTATGGATTTCCAGAAAAAATATTCTTAGTGTCTTATAAAAACATGGTTGATGGCCGAACAACTTGTCTTTGCTTGACTAACCTGTTTCAATAAAGTATATTTTCTAATTCTTATTAAAATATAATCTAAAGAGTAAAAAAACGATGGCAATTGAAAAAATAAAAGCGGTAAAAGGAACGTGCGACATACTTCCCGGCGAGGTGGAGCTATGGCAGCGCATTGAAGAGGTAGTCCGTGAAAGGACAGAGATATATGGGTATTCGGAGATACGGACTCCAATTTTCGAGGACACTTCTCTTTTCGCACGCTCCATCGGCGAAGATACCGATATAGTCGGCAAAGAGATGTATACTTTCCATGACCTTGGCAACCGAAGCCTGACCCTTCGTCCGGAAGGCACCGCCTCTGTAATACGCGCATTCATCGAGCATTCTTTAGATCAAAAAGGGCTGCCTCAAAAACTATGGTACTGCGGTCCGATGTTCCGTCAGGAACGTCCCCAGAAAGGCCGTCAGCGGCAGTTTCACCAGTTCGGCGTAGAAGTTGTAGGGTCGAAATCTCCATTGGTGGACGCGGAGGTGATGATTCTTTTTGATGATATCGCGAAAAAGCTCGGAATAGACGACAGAGTATACCTTGTCAATTCAGTGGGAGGTGCAGAAAGCCGCAGACGCTACAAGGTTGCGCTTGTTGACTTTTTGACCGGGGTCGAAGAACAGTTATGCGATGATTGCAAGCGAAGAATGGTAACGAATCCATTGCGTGTTCTTGATTGCAAAGTCCCGGGATGCCGTACTGTCATTCACGATTCAGACTCCATGCCTCGAACGGTTGAATATCTCATGGACGACGATTGCTCTGATTATGAGGAAGTGAAACGCTGTCTTATTACCAGTGGTATAGAATTTAAAGAGGATTTTTCACTTGTCCGCGGTCTTGATTATTACACAGGAACAGTTTTCGAAATGCAGTGTAAAGGATTAGGTGCGCAATCCGCAATAATGGGAGGCGGAAGGTACGATAACCTGCTGAAAGATCTGGGCGGTCCCGATCTTTCGTCTGTTGGATTTGCCTGCGGTATCGAAAGGTTGATCCTTGCAATGGAGTTTTCCGGGACATCGAGTATCGGGAAAAAACCTGTTTCGGTCTTTATAGCAACAAACCAGACTGAATATCGCATAGCCGCTATGAACTATCTTTCTGTGCTGAGAAATCTCGGATATGTATCGGAAATGGATTATCTTGACCGCAGCATGAAGGCACAGATGAAAACCGCCGATCGCCTTCAGTCACGGTATGTGCTTATTATCGAATCATCCGATGACCGGATAACTGTTCGCGATATGTCACATTCCGAACAAAAAACCATGACATTTGAACAATTTTTAAAAACAATCTGCTCAGAAATCTGAATTCTGGGGCTAATATTTTATTTGTGTACTGTATACACATATATATGAGGGAAACCTAAGTGCGATTAAAGAGAACGAACAATAACGGTGAATTAAGACTTTCCGACATTGGGAAAGAAATTATACTTTCCGGCTGGGTACATCGGCGTCGTGACCACGGCGGTCTCATTTTTGTTGACCTGAGGGACCGCTGGGGATTGACTCAGGTGGTTTTCAATCCGGAACGTGATCCTAAGGCTCATGCAATGGCCGAGCATATTCGATCTGAATGGGTAATCAGTGTACATGGAAAGGTTGCCGCACGGATGGAAGGGATGGCCAACCCTAAACTTTCTACCGGCGAAATAGAGATACTCTGCGATGATATAGAGGTTCTCAGCAAATCGCTGCCTGTTCCTTTCCCTTTGGATGAGTACAAGGATATAGGGGAAGAAATCCGTCTGAAATACCGTTATCTCGATCTCCGCCGCGAAGAAATTCAGCAGAATATAATTTTTCGTTCAAAAGTAGCCTCGATTGTCAGAAATTATCTCTGGAACCGTGAATTTGTAGAAATTGAAACACCGTTTCTTATGAAAAGCACGCCCGAAGGCGCCAGAGATTTTCTTGTTCCGGCCAGAAGGTATTTTGGTGAATTCTATGCACTCCCGCAGTCTCCGCAGCTCTATAAACAGTTGCTTATGGTATCCGGGTTCGACCGATATTTTCAGATTACCAAATGCTTCCGTGACGAAGACCTCAGAAAAGACCGTCAGCCGGAATTCACGCAGATCGATTTTGAAATGAGTTTCGTAGACGAAGAGGATATTTTCGCGGTTATCGAGGGAATTGTCATTGAAATATTCGACAAGGCAATGGGTATGGAAGTCGGCCCGAGATTCCGGCGGATAACCTATGCAGATGCGATGGACCGTTATGGGATAGATAAACCGGATACACGTTTCGGTTTGCAGATGGTTGATGTAAGCGATATTTTCAGCGCCTGCGATTTCAAAGTATTCCGAAGTGTGGTAGAAAAAGGCGGTCTGGTAAAATCCATAAATGTTAAAAACGGCGCCTCCATGTCCCGCAGCCAGATCGATTCCCTCATCGCTTTTGCACAGGAGCAGGGAGCAGGAGGCATGGCATGGATAAAAGCGACGGACAAAGGCCTTGAATCGAGCATAGTGAAATTCCTCGACTCCGACTGCCAGCATAGATTAAGTAAAATAATGCAGGCTGAACCGGGTGATCTGCTTATTTTTGTCGCTGACAAACCCGAAATTGCCAATCGCACACTTGGTGCGGTCAGGCTCAAATTAGGCGAGGATTTGGGATTGATCGACCAATCGCAGTTTGATATACTCTTTATTACCGAATTCCCTCTTTTTGAACGGAATGGCGAGACCGGGGGCATAACGGCGATGCATCATTCGTTTACTGCTCCCATGGAAGAAGATCTTCAGTTTTTGGAAACAGAACCATTAAAAGTTCGCTCCAGATCATATGATCTGGTGATAAACGGTACTGAAATTGTTTCCGGATCGATAAGGATCCATGACCAGGACATGCAAAAGAAAATGTTTGCAGCGATTGGCATATCGGACGAGGAAGCGCAGGAGAAATTTGGATTTTTTCTTCATGCATTCGAGTTCGGTCCTCCTCCGCATGGAGGAGCTGCATTCGGGTTTGACAGGTTCATCATGCTGCTCAGGGGCGCATTGTCAATCCGTGACGTCATGGCGTTCCCAAAAACCAACCAAGGAATATCGCTTATGGACAGCACTCCCTCGGAAGTATCAAAGGAACAGCTCATTGAGCTGGGTTTGAAAATTCGGAAGAATTAACGGGTATCAATAAATAATATGCTCTTAAGTTTTGCTTGACATATCTGTTCAGCTCAATATATACTGGAGTATGTGTTTTGTATTTCTCTGCATCCGGAGCGCACCGACCGTGCAGTATAACATTGTGATAACAATGAAAATTAACAGTTTAAACTCCCGTTATTATTGTGATTTGCGGGAGTTTTTTTATTTTCTTTTCTTTTTTGAAGGAGCTCAATTCGGATTTGAACGGCGAAACTAATGAACTGGTATATGTTTCCGATTCGAATTATCAGGATTTATTCGGATGCGGAGATCGAAATATAAAGGCGATAGAGAACAGGTATGGCGTGCAGATAGTATGCCGTGACGGTGTTCTTAAAGTTATTGGTGAAAAGACATCTGCAAAACAGGCTTTAAAAATAATCAATCAAATGGATTCCCTCATCAAGTCGGGAGCGCACCTTGATGAACACACCCTGTCCTCAGCACTGGAGTATCTTGAAAATGGCGGCGGCGAATGCCGTGTAGGTTTGAAAACAGTTGTTCTTAACGCGGGGAATCGTCTCGTCAAACCCCGTTCACTGGGACAATGCGTCTATCTTTCCGCAATGATAGAGAATGATGTCGTTTTCAGTATCGGTCCTGCCGGAACGGGAAAGACATATCTTGCTGTAGCGGTTGCGGTTGCCGCGCTGAAAAATCACGAGGTTCAGAAAATAATACTCTGCCGTCCGGCGGTTGAGGCCGGAGAGAATCTGGGATTTCTTCCCGGCGATCTTAAAGATAAAGTGGAGCCTTACTTCAGGCCGCTTTATGACGCTCTCTTCGATACAATCGGCCCTGAAAAACTTTCGAAACTGGAAGAAAAGGGAGTGATCGAGGTTGCTCCTCTTGCATATATGCGCGGCAGAACCCTTTCCGACTCTTATATTATCCTTGATGAAGCGCAGAACACAACCACCCGTCAAATGAAAATGCTTCTCACCAGACTCGGGGTAAATTCAAAGGTGGTGATAACAGGTGATATCACTCAAATTGACCTTCCTCATCATGAAGTATCGGGGCTTGTGGAAATTGAATCCATTCTTGGCGGGATAGAAGGGGTTGCCTTTGTTCGTTTGACCAGCCATGACGTTGTACGGCACAGACTTGTTCAGAACATCATCGATGCTTATCAAAAACATGAAAAAAAAGATCCTGAAAAAGATGATGGGTAATGGCAACGATTTTCCTGATACAGAGTAAATGCAGGTGGAGATATATATGGTGAATATCAATATATTCTTTGGTGATGAGATAGATGAAAACCTGCCGGTGAATAATGAGCGCCTGATAAAATATGCCCGTGATATTCTGACGGAATACGGTATTACGGCAGGGGAGTACAACATAATTTTCATCGGCGATGAATACATGGCGGAATTGAACCGTTTGTACAAGAATCGCGAGGGTACAACCGATGTTCTAAGCTTCAACCTTGACAATGATCAACCTGAAGGCGTCAACGGGGAAGTTTATATATCACTTGATAAAGCCCGTCAGCAGGCGCGTGAGCTTGAGGTTCCCTTTGAAGAGGAAGTGGTTCGTCTCATTACTCATGGTCTCCTTCATATTGCAGGAAAGGTACATGATACGGAAGAAAAATATAAAGCGATGCTCGAAATAACCGAAAAACTGGTTAAAACCTTTTTTAACGCAGGGAGCCGGAAGTGATAACAGCTTTCATGTTTATTGGATTTATCATCTCACTGCTGGCATCTGTCATGTTTTCAGGAGCGGAACAGTCGGTAGGCTCAATCTCACGCGATTCCCTGGAAAAACTTCATGAAAACAACATCACAGGAGCCGATACGCTTCTTGGAATAACCTCCAATAAACGCCGGTTTCATCTCATGCTGCAATCCGGGCGGATTATTTCCATCACCGGCGGTACGATCCTTCTCTATTTACTTATTGCCAGCATGGGAAAAACCAATGGTTTGAACACATGGTGCATAGGGGTTTTCACTTTTGTTTTTGCACTGGCGTTCTTCATTCTGACCGATGGAATTCTTTCAAAGATCATTTCGGTAGGGGAAAATGAGAAAAGTGTTCCCTTCTTTGCCTCATTTGTTTCAATCTTTTATTACCTTTTCATTCCTCTGACCTTTTTCTGTGATTTCATTCTTTCTGTATCCATAAAAAAAACTTCAGAAATGGCAGCCAAAGAAGATGCACTCATCGAAATGGTCAAATCCGAAAGCGAGTCCGGAGTGATAGAGCAGGAAGAGGGAGAGATGATTCAGAGTATCCTTAACTTTTATGATACAACCGTTCGTGAAGTGATGGTGCCGCGGATGGACGTTGCGGCGGCGGAAAAGAATATCTCTATTGATGAGTTAATTCTCCTTTTCAAAAATGAGGCACATTCCAGAATCCCTGTTTATGACGGGCGCATCGATAATATTATCGGTGTGATTTATTCGAAAGACCTTCTCATTCCTCTATCGGAAAAAGATGTTTCACAGGAAATATCCATAACAAACATAATGCGTAAACCGTATTTCGTTCCCGAAACGAAAAATATTTCCGAGCTTCTCCGTGATATGAAAAAAGAGAAGGTTCATCTTGCGATCGTTGTCGATGAATACGGCGGCACTTCCGGGATTGTGGCGCTCGAGGATCTTCTTGAGGAGATTGTTGGCGACATACAGGATGAATACGATAAAGATGGACATGCTCTTTTTACCTGGATTGACAACAGAACGGTTGTTATGGATGCAAGCCTCAATATCGATGATGTTAATGAAATTCTCCATACCAACATACCGAATGAAGATTTCGATACGCTTGCCGGTTTTATTTACCATACTCTCGGTTCCATTCCGGAAAGCGGCGAGGAAATTATATGGAATAATGTAGCCTTTACCATTAAAGAAATCGTTGGAAACAGAATTTCCAAAGTATCGGTAAAACTGGAAGAAACCCGTACTGAAAACCAGCTAGATGAAGAGTAGATTATTATAAGGGGATGAGAGCACATGAATATCGGAATCATAGGAGCCGGATATTGGGGAAAAAACCTTATCCGCACATTTCAAACTCTCGGGTCGCTTTGTACTGTGCGGTATATTGCCGATACTTCTCCGGAAGTTATCGTAAATCTTTCCCGTCAGTATCCCCATACAACCATTATCGACAATTATCATACCATATTTGATGACAGTGAAGTTAGAGCAGTTGTGATTTCAACTCCTGCTGCGACACATTACAAAATTGCTAAGGAAGCCCTTCTTCGCGGGAAGCATGTTTTTGTCGAAAAACCTATGACACTCAATACCGATGAATCTCTTGAACTGGTTAGAATATCCGAAGAAAAAAACCGTAAACTTATGGTAGGGCATCTCCTCCTGTATCATCCCTGTATAACCGCTATAAAGAAATCGATACTTTCCGGAGAGATAGGTGATATTTATTATCTATACAGCCAGAGATTAAACCTTGGAAAAGTCAGAAGCGATGAAAATGCTCTTCTTTCTTTTGGGCCGCACGACATATCGGTAGCCCTTCACCTTCTTGGCGAATCACCGGTTTCGGTAAATGTTCATGGTCAGAGTTATCTTCAGGATGGAATAGAAGACGTGGTTTTCCTTACTCTTCATTTTCATGACCGTATAATCGCCAATATCCAGTTAAGCTGGCTCGATCCCCATAAAATCCGCAGAGTAACCGTTGTTGGCTCGAAAAAAATGATTTTCTTTGATGATATGGAACCTCAGGAAAAAGTAAAAATATACGATAAGGGAGTAGATCGTTCGTCCGAATATTCTTCCTATGGCGAATTCCTTTCTCTTCGGGATGGCGACATTACCATTCCGGGAATTAAAATGGCCGAGCCTCTGAAACTTGAATGCGCACATTTTATCGAGTGCATTGAAAAAGATTTGACACCTTTGAGCGACGGCCGTAACGGGCTCATGGTCACCAGAGTGCTTTCCGCCAGCCAGAAATCGCTGAAATCCGGCGGCATATCAAAATTGATTGAATAAAATGCAAGTTAATCTCACTGAGCTTGTCGAAGTAAGTTCGCACCGGGGTGTAGTGAAATTTATTGAGCAAATGTGAGTTGATAGCTGTCCATGAATGTATAATACGCATATTGTTATGAATGTCTTTGCGGATAAAAAGAATACAGTTGGTACTATCTATGATTTTCAAAGGTTTTTAGTTCCAGCAAAAGCAACAAAATATTTTTACGACAATAATCCTAAACTGATAGATTCCTTTTTCGAATGAAAAACAAATTAATCGCAGTATTCCCATATACGTTACTGCTCTCCATATTTGGTTTTGGCGGATGGTATATTTACGCGAACTATGATCGTTTTGCCAGCCAGGCTCATTTCACCTGGTTGAATGTTTCTCTCCTTTTTCTCCTGAATATTTGCACGCTGCTTTGCGAATCCACCCGTCTTCGAATCCAGGTAAAGAAAATCGGTCATGACCTCGGGCAGTCCGGCGCATGGCATATGTTTACCCTGATGCAGGCTGTAAATCACATGATTCTCAAAGCAGGGACATTCAGCGGTGGATACTATCTTTCCAAACGGTTCAATATCTCTTTCAACTCATATATTGCATTCCTTATATCCTATATCGTTGTCATGGTATTTTCTTCCGGTGCGCTTGGACTTTTGGTCTCCATTATTTATATTTTCTTTGGTTATTCAGTCGATCCAATGATCCCGCTCTTTTTTATTCTCGTTATTGTAATAACCGCCGTTCTGATTCTGTTCACACGAATCAACCTGCCATGTAAAAAATTACCAAAATTTATAGAAAATTTCTTTTCATCGCTTAAATTCATCTATTCGGATTACCGGATGCTCTCTCTTCTCGTCATAGTGGAACTATTTTATTATCTATTTTCTGCCTTGCGTTTCATGGTAACAGTATCTATGTTTTCGTCTCATGCCGGCCTTCTGGGCAGCATTGTCGTGGTAACGGTCGGCAATTTCCTCCGTGTGGCTACAATTATTCCCGGAGGCATGGGTATCGCCGAGGTGGCCAGCGGTTGGACTGCGGGGATACTGGGGAATGATGCGGGCATTTCCGGACTTTCGGCAGGATTGGATCGTCTGATGTATTTTGTTATTGTTATGATTGCAGGGGGTATTGGGTTTCTTACGTTGTCCAACCGGAAGGAATTCAAAAAACCGCCGGAAGAATAGATTTTAACAAAATCGTTATGTCTTTTTGTTATTTGTTATTTTGTTTTAAATTCCTTATTATTATGACTAAACAATAGTATTTTTTGCCAAAAATCAGGCAATAAAATTTAAGGAATCATCTAAATGATTAACAGACGTGATTTTATATTTAAAATGGGTATCGGCGCAACGGGTTCTGTTTTATCATATCCATTCCAGGGAAATACGGCCCCCGCAGTACAATCTCCATCCAGTCAGGTATCCTTAGTCACTGGCACCGACCGTCGCACGATGGCTCATGATGCTCTCATACCCTTTGTTGATGTGATACGAAGCGGCATTCAAGGAAA
>Ga0172379_10012187_pt1 | contig 10108 bp, 9 predicted proteins | sample GrowelOW334metaG_FD_119756 | JGI IMG/M metagenome (GOLD analysis project Ga0172379, IMG submission 119756) | Groundwater microbial communities from an aquifer near a municipal landfill in Southern Ontario, Canada - Groundwater well OW334 metaG | ecosystem: Environmental > Aquatic > Deep...
AATTGTATTTTTCGGTGGAATCCGATTTAAGGAACGCCGGCAACTTGCCGGCATCTTTCTTATTCCCCTCTTTATTTCACCAAATATTATGCCGCCAAGTTGGTGGCGTTCCAAAAGAGTCCAGGAGAAGTCGGTCAAGTTCAAAGTTACGGGCCAGAGATAACTGTCACGAATGCGTCGGTGTCGAAGTATTTTTTCACAGCCCTGTTAAGCTCGTCAAGGGTGATGCCATTGTATTTTTTCTCGTTTGTCCATGGGGACATGTATCCGTTTCCATAATACTCTTCAAGGGCGCTGTTGAATATCAGACTGTGCTTGTCGAGCTTCTGTTCGGCGAGATCCTGGCTGATTCTGGCTTTTGCGGATTCGAATTCGTCTTTCGTGACAGATTTTCCGGACAGAAGAAGAAGTCGCTCCTTGTTCAGAAGAGAGAAAACCTGTTCAGCGGCATCGGGTTTGGTTCCAGCGTAAAACGACATGAACCCCTCGTGGAATCCCAAGAAGGTGGACAGTCCTGTGTAATATGCGAGTCCGGATTCCTCGCGTACTGACTTGAACAGTCTCGAAGTCTGCCCGTTGAGGATTTTTGAAAGGACGTTCAGGGCATATCTGTCTTCGCTGTTATTGTCACATATCGGAAAACTCATGAACACGACCGCCTGTTCCCTCGGAACCTTCACGGATTCCCGGATATTTTTCACTGGAAATTCCGGGCGTTCAGGAGTTTCACCGTCGCCTTTTCCATTCCATTCGATATCTTCAATAATGTCTTTTATTTCGCCGAGGATTTCCTTCTTGTCAAAATCGCCTGCTATCCCGAAAACAGCTTTCCCTGGAAGGAGACATTTTTTGAAATAAAAATCCCTGACCTGGGCTACGGTCAGGCTCTTCACGCTTTCCTCGACTCCGAACGCATTGTGCGAATAGGGATGTTTCCCGTAGAGGATTTCAGCAGTCCTGTCTTCCGCGGCGTTCTGGGGCGCAAGCTTTCTGCTGGCGAGCATTTTAACAGTGTTCTCTTTTTCCCTTTCAAACTGCTTTACGGGAAATGACGGCTCCGTTAAAATTGACTTTAAGGCCTTAAGCGCCGGCTTCATGCTGTTTTTATGGAAGTTCATGGAGACTGTGAGCGAGTTGTTTCCGCCGGCGATGCCAAGGTCAATCGCATTGTCGTCTATCAGGTTTGCGAGTTCTTTTTCACTATAGGAATCCGTACCGGCGGTAAGCATTGACGAAAGGATTCTGGTAATCCCCGCATTCTCTTTGTTTTCGCGGATCACTCCCCCTGGCAGGACAATGCAGACATCAATCAGCGGAAGTTTTGCATCCTGGAGGGTTATTATTTTCTGTCCGGATTTCAGTTCCATGAATTCCGGCTGGCTTGATTCGGTTTTATTCTGCTTTTCAACCGCTTCGGATCCGTCCTTTTTCTCTTTCGGGAGAAGTTCGACAACTGTGCAATTTTCGGCTACGAGGTATTTCCGCGCAACTCTTGTGACATCGTCCACAGTCAGTTTTGAAACGTTTTCAAGGTATTTGTTGACATATTCCGGCGTACCGTAGGAAAGGACGGAGTTGCCGATCATTTTCGCGACATTGCCGTTTGAGCGCAGTGTCCGGCAGTAACTGGTGCTTATCTGGGTTACGATCCTTTTCAGCTCGCCTCTGCTTACTTTGTCATCGCCTGAAATCTTTCTTATCTCGTCAAAGATGGCGGTCTTGAGGGATTCAATCCTGTCCGGGGTCGTGGTTGCGCCCACCCCGAAAATGCCCTGGAAGTAGGGGGTGTATGAAAATGCGTCGATATGGATTGCGAGCTGGCGTTCATCTTCAAGCCTGCTGACGAGCCGTGAACTCTTGTCGGAGCCGAGCACGGACGCCAGAATATCAAGGGCGGGTACGTCGGGATGCGAGCAGTCGGGTATGTGGAAGCCTATTGCGAGTCTCGCAAGGGGGTCTTCGAAATGAAAGACGGAACTGCGGGTGCAGACCTGTTCGGGTTCCAGGGCGAGAGGAGGTTCGGCCAACTGTCCGCGCCTCCAGTTTCCGAGTCTTTCCCTTATCAGCGAAATCGCCTTTTCCGAGTCTATGTCGCCGCTGACCACGAAGAAAGTGCGCTCCGGAGAATAGCGTTTCCTATAATAGTCCAGCATCATGTCCTTATCCACCGACTTTATTTTCTCCTGGTAGCCGATGATTGGATGCCTTGCCGGATGATCCATATAGAATTCGAGCCACAGTTTTTCGCTGAGATAGCGGTCAGGATTGTCGGAATTCATGGATCTCTCACGGAGGATAACCTCTTTTTCGTTCGCGAACGAATCCTCCGGGAAGTTCGGCGCGCTTATCACGTCGCAGAGTATGTCGATCGCCTTGTCCGAGGCTCCGGAAAGTATGTCTATATAGTAAACCGTATTGCCGAGGGACGTGTATGCGTTCATTTCGCCGCCGTTGCGGTTTACGGTCTCCACAATTGAGTCGTGCGGATATTTTGCGGAGCCCTGGAACATCATGTGCTCAAGGAAGTGGGAAAGGCCGCAACCGAGGTAATCTCCTTCGTGGATGCTCCCGGTCTTGACCCATGCCTGTACGCAGACAGTCGGCGCCTCATGGTTCTCATAGGTGTAAATCTTCAGTCCGTTTTCAAGAGTTTCCGATCTGATGCCTTTGATTTCCGGCTTGTCCGAGGCGATGGATGGTAGGGTTATTGTCATGCTAAGCAATAATGGGAGGATTGTTTTTCTGGCGTTTGTCAGTTTTAAAAGGTTCGGAAAACGCTTTTTCAAAGTCGAATCCGTTTTTGAAGTCAGCAAGTGAATCATTTTCGGTTTTCCCAAGTAATTTCCTGTTTACCAAATTAAAAACAACGTTTCCCACGTCGATGCTGCCTGAAAGCCCCCAGGTTTTCATGATTTCGCCGGCCATTGGCCCGAACTCCTGGATTGCGTAGCGCCTGAACCCGTCAAGGAGTTCCTGCCCCGAAACATGATGATTGGGTGATTTGTCCCTGTCGAGGTTCAACATGGTGAAAACGACCGCCTTGCTAACGAACTCGTACGCCTCCGGGGCATAGCGCGGGTCGCCCTTGACAATCTGTCTGACAGCTTCTCTGAATTTAATGTCTTCCATAACCCCTTATTGTATGTTAAGTAAGCGGTTTTGCAATTAGCCCATATGAAAAAATAAGCTCATTTAAATGTTTATTTTGGAAATAGTGTTATAATATCGTGTTGAACTGAAAACACGGACACAAACACAGCGGGGATATAAAATGAAGAAACAGTTTTTCCTGTCTCTAATCGCCACCGGCGGAATGGCTTTTGTAATTTGCGGATGCGAAGCGATGGGGGGGCGCGACAGCCGGGATTCTCAGTTGCAGAAGCAGCAGTTCGAAATGGTGAGGGCCCAGACAAATCAGATGAACCAGGTTTCAACGTCAATTTCCGCGCTTCAGAACTCGAATGCGGAACTCGTGAGAATAGTAAATGATTTCAACCAGAGAATCGCCAATCTCGAACAGAGAAGCGCCGCGCTCGAAAAAAACATATCGGGGCTCCAGCAGCAGCTCGGGGCTGAAAAACAGGAAAGACAGACAACAATCAACAGGATGATAGACCAGGTTTCCAGGGAAGTCAGCAAAGCTTCCGCATCCGCTCCGTCATCGGGCGGCGGCGGACCTGTCGGCTCCGGCGAGTTTTACGAGCACAAGGTCGAATCAGGAACAACCCTGAGCACCATTGCAAAGGCATACGGGGTGACCGTACAGGAAATAATGAAGGCGAACAGGATGAAAGACGCCTCGCTTCGCGTAGGCCAGACACTTTACGTCCCGAAGAAGAAGTAAGGGGAAGCGCTAAAGTTCTAAAGTGCGGGAATTAGGAGAGATGAAAAAAAGTAGCACGGGCATCTTGCCGGTGTTCAGGTTTTCCGGTGTAGAGTTGTCCGTCTCGGACAAGTGGAAATTTGGGATTAGGTAAAGCCATGGACGAATATAAGAACTCCTTCAATCGGAGCGGTGGTCAGCCGAACAAAACCGCTGCTCCGGCAATCAGCCGGGCTATAGTTCAGATTGTCTGGATAATTGCGATATTCGCATTTGTGGAATTCCTTTTTTTCGGAATTGTCTTCTACAGGATGTTCTCAAGGTCTTTCAACACCCTGGACAAGGGGCTGAACCCGAAAATGGATATCACCCAGACTTTCATCGGATACACCGAACAGGCAAAGAAGGTGCAGCACCTGCTTCTGCTTAAAGTTACGAGGAATGAAACAGACAGGAAGGAGTACAGGTTTTCGCATCCGTGGATCATGAACGGGAAAACCCTGAGCAGTTCAATAATGGAGGTCAGGGCTCCTGTCACCTACAGTTATTACGTCAACATGAAGGATCCCTGGAAAATCATCTGCGAAGGCGAAACTCTCGCCATTGTCGCACCTAAAATCCAAGTGGAAGAACCTGCAACCGACTTAAGCCGGCTCGAGACGCACATTGACAGCGGCAAGCTTATTTTCAATGAGCCTGCGAAGCTGGAGGAACTCCGGAAACAGTTTTACACCGACATGATAAAAAAGGCTGTGAGCCGTGAATATATGGATTCCGTACGTGAAGACGCGAGACGCAGCCTTGCGGAATTCGCAAACGGATGGATAATCGCGGATCTGACCGGAAAATATCCCGTGAAATACATATCAGTCCGGTTCGAGGACGAAGAGAAGTTTCCCCTCCTGAATTACTCCGTGAAGAAGTATTGACAGCCGGTTAAAACTCCACAATCGCCCGGTAGAGGTCGTCCTGTTCCCAGGTTTTCATGGTTTCCACGGTGACGGCCTTTTCGACATTGAATTCGCCGCAGACAGTCCTTCTGAGTGAAAAGAGGACGGCTCCGCATCCGAGATTCCTGCCCATGTCCGAACAAATCGTCCGCACATAAGTCCCCTTTGTGCATTTCAGAACGAAATCCGCATATGGCAGATAGACCTTTTTTATGTCAAGGCTGTGAATGGTTATTTTTTTCGGCTCCCTTTCGACTTCCTTGCCGGCGCGTGCGAGTTCGTAAAGCCGTTTCCCGTCTATCTTGACTGCGGAAACCATGGGGGGGATCTGCTCCATCTCGCCTGCGAACTTCGCAAATTCGCTCCTCACCGTTTCTTCAGTAAGGAAGGAACAGTCTTTTTCGGAAATGACCTGTCCGTCCATGTCCTGGGAATCGGTTTCTTTTCCAAAGAGAATGGTGGCTTCATATGTCTTGTCGGATCCGCTGAGCTGCTGGCTCATTTTTGTGGCATGCCCCAGGACTATGACAAGCAGTCCCGTCGCAGCCGGGTCGAGAGTCCCGCAATGGCCGACCTTCGCCACCGAGAAGCGTCTTCTCACAAAATTGACGACATCATGGCTTGTCCAGTCCTTCGGCTTGTCAACCAGGACGATTCCGCTGTGTGGAAATGTACCTTTTATACCCCGCATAAATTCACAATTACCCTAAATAAATGATTAATAGCCCACAAAGTACGTGAAATACCACGAAGGATCAAGGGAATCTCTAAAGATTATTTCCTCTGAATGGCAAATAAAACGCCCGGTATTGTCATCGGAAACGAAAAGAAGTTGACTTTTTTTTATATTACCTGTGAATATTGTCTACGAAGGCGACCTTGGTGAGTTCTGGCATTCTCGAGTAGGCGTCCAGGTCGGAGCCGTCGAAGTGTCCGGCCTTGAAGTCATGCCAGGCGAGTCCTGCGATCATCGCAGCATTGTCCGTGCAATATTTCGGGTGAGCCATCATAAGATGTCTCTTCCCGGGAAGAACCTTTCTCATTCTTTCCCTGAGTGCGCCGTTGCATGCCACTCCTCCGCAGAGAACCACGGTGGAGGCGGAGAAATATTCGGACGCCTCGACTGTTTTCCTAGTCAGAACATCAATAATCGCCTCCTGATACGAGGCGACGGAATCGTAAAGAACCTCGCCTGTCAGATTTTCACCGCCGCCAAGTTTTTTGCAGTGATAATAAAGCGAGGTTTTAACCCCGCTGAAACTGAAGTTGAAAAGGTTTTTTTCATCCAGAGCCTTTCCCGAGGCGCCGGTCAGCGAACGAGGAAATGCGAATTTCGCAGGGTTCCCGCTTCTCGCGGTTTTCTCGATTATCGGTCCGCCCGGATAGCCGAGATGCAAGAGCTTTGCGGCCTTGTCAAAAGCTTCGCCGGCGGCATCGTCGAGGGTTGTCCCGACTATTCTGGCGTTCCCGTCAGCGGTGATCAGCACCAGGGCGGTATGTCCGCCCGAGACCACCAGAGCCAGTATGGGAAAGGTTTCTGGCATTGCGAGTTTTTCGATTCCGTTTTCGAGGAAGCATCCGTAGATGTGGGCGATGAAATGATTTATTCCGATGAGCGGAATATTGTGTCCGGCGGCAAGTCCTTTTGCGAAGTTGACTCCGATGAGGAGGGAAGGGATAAGTCCGGGGCCGTTTGTAACCGCCAGAGCGGAAACATCCCCTATTGAGACGTCCGCAGATTTCAGGGCGGTTTCAACGACGTATTCGATTGCGGTCAAGTGTTCGCGTGCGGCTATTTCCGGTACGACTCCGCCGTAAAGCGCGTGTTTGGCTATCTGGGAGGAGACGATGCTGCTGCGAACTTCGCAACCGCCTATCACGACGGAAGCCGCAGTTTCATCGCAACTGGTCTCTATTCCCAAGATGATGTCCATGTCCTGTGTCATTTCCAGTGTTTTTGTGGTTGAAATACAATTTCCCATACGGATAGTCTTCAAAAAAAAGGCGGCGCTGAAACGCCGCCTTCCGTTAATTTTGCAATTCCCTCACGCCGGTTAATCTACATTTTCCATGTTAAGTTTCAAGTTTCAGCATATTCCGGGCGAAGCAGGGTCGGAGATTTGTGCTATATTTAACAATTGAAAACCCTAGAGGCAATTGCAAAATATGAATTTAGACATCACCGGTTTCACGCTCATAGGAATTGCGAGCTATCTTTTCGGTTCGGTTCCCTGGGCGTTCATCATTGGCAGGATTAACGGCATAGACATACGGAAGCACGGAAGCGGCAATATCGGCGCCACAAATGTGATGAGGGTGCTTGGCAGGAAATGGGGAATCCTGTGCTTTTTGCTGGATTTCCTGAAAGGGCTTCTGCCGGTGCTTGCCGTGAAAATATTGATTTCACAGAAAATTTTGACGGCATCTCCGGATTCCCTTGTCATAACCGCCGGACTTGCGGCCGTCGGGGGACACATATGGCCGGTGTTTCTTAAATTCAAAGGCGGCAAGGGCATGGCTACCGGAGGAGGCGTTCTCATAGGAATAGCCCCTTATTCCTTCATCTGTACAGTCCTTGTCTGGATCGTTCTCTTCTATTCAACCCGCTATGTCTCGGCCGCAAGCGTGATTGCCGCCGCCGTGCTCCCTGTGAGTTCTTTTATTTTTTCAAAAACAGGGCTCTGGGTTCTGTCTGCGCCAATCCAGGCATTCCTTCTAATTCTGGCCATAGTCACAATAGCAAAACATCACAGTAATATCAGACGATTAATCAACGGTACGGAACATAAGTTCGAGAAGAAAAAGGTTTGAAGATGAATATGACAGTATTGAGCGACGGGGGATGGGGAACAGCACTGGCCCTGCTTCTGATCCGGAACGGGCACAGTGTCCGGCAGTGGGGGCCTTTTCCGGAGTATATCCGCGAAATCCGCAAAACACGGGAGAATTCCCGTTTCCTTCCGGGCGCCAGACTGCCCGGGGAACTTGTTTTGTGCGAGGAAATGAAAGACGCCCTGGACGATTCTGAAATAATAGTTCTCGCATCGCCGTCGCAGTATCTGAGGGGGACGCTTGCGAAATTCGCGGAATACCATGATCCGGACAGGCAAATTCTTGTCAATGTCGCGAAAGGGATTGAAATCGGATCCCTGAAACGGATGAGCGAGCTTTGCGAGGAGATACTTGGGAAAAACAGATACTGTGTTCTTTCCGGGCCGAGTCACGCTGAAGAAGTCGCCTTGAAATGTCCTACCGCGATAGTCGCGGCTTCCGCCGATGTCAAAACTGCGGAGACCGTGCAAAAGGCTTTCATGAACGAGTTTTTCAGGGTTTACACGTCCACCGACGTGGTTGGAGTCGAACTCGGGGGCTCTCTGAAAAATGTTTTCGCAATAGCGTCGGGGATTCTTGACGGGATGGGGCTGGGCGATAATTCGAAGGCGGCCCTTATGACCAGGGGAATAGCTGAAATGGCGAGGCTTGGCGTTGCGCTCGGAGGAAGGAATGAAACCTTCTCAGGGCTCAGCGGAATAGGGGATTTGATTGTCACATGCATAAGCAGGCACAGCCGCAACAGGCATGTCGGCGAAGAGCTTGGCAGGGGCAGGAAAATAGAAGAGGTGCTGAAGGAAATGGGGCTTGTCGTCGCCGAAGGCGTGAAAACTGCGGAAAGCGCCTATAATCTCGCTTTGAAACATAACGTGGAAACACCTATAATCAATGAAGTTTACGCGGGCCTCTATCTCGGAAAAGATCCGAGAAAAGGGGTGAGGGATTTGATGACCAGGAGAGCAAGAAAAGAATTTGACGCATGATGTTTTTCCGGGGGAGGCATGGAATTTAAAAATCTTATTTTATTGTTTGTTGCCGTTTCCGCCCTGGCGTTTGCTTCTTCATGTAATTATTCCGGAAACGCATCAACTCGTGGAGGTTCTGTCAAAGGTGGTGCAAATCCCCTTCCTCCGCTGTCCGAACCTGAAAAAAGAATTCTTGACAGGCTTGGAGGCGAACTTCTGCCGGATCAGAACATTAAAATAGGCGACATAACAATTTACAGGAGGGAACTGGAGATTTCATTTCCGGGCAGTGTCAATATGACGGACGGGGATCTCGAAGTCCTCATCGCCATGCCGCATGGCCGGGTTCATGAGAGTCTGCTTGTGAGCGGCATAGACCCGTTTAAGCTTCAGCTTGCAATTCTTCTTATCGGTGCGGAAAACGGCAGCCGCTACGGAGGTGAAAAAATCCCCCAGGGTACTATTTTGAATATAGATGTCCAGCCCAAAGACGGCAGGAGAGTGCCGGTTGAAGACTGGCTTTCCAATAAGAAAACCTCGAAGGGCATGGACAGGTTCGGATGGGTTTTTGTCGGTTCGAGTTTTACGCATGACATGCATTGCCTGGCAAAGGAAGAGGGAAACATAGTCAATGTCTGGAGTTTCGGAAATGCAATCCTTGATAATCCCGCATCCACCGGAGATCAGGATGATTTCATAGCTGTGAATTCGGGATCTGTGCCGGAATATGCGACTCCTGTCACGGTTTACCTCTCATTTAAACCCCCCGGCAGATGAACTAAAAGAAGCTCATTATTTCAAGTTTATGCTTGCAAGAAATGTCTTTTCGTATACTTTACTGGGCGATTGGCGGCTTAGCTCAGTTGGTTAGAGCGTCGGAATCATAATCCGCAGGTCCTCGGTTCAAATCCGAGAGCCGCCACCAGATTTTCATCCGTTTAACCTGAATCACTGCGGAAATTGATTGTTTTTTTTATATTGTTTCTTGCAAATTTCAGGCATTGTAGTATTTTCAGGCCTCCCAATAATTGGGGACGTAGCTCAATTGGTTTAGAGCGCTGCCCTGTCACGGCAGAGGTTGCGGGTTCGAGCCCCGTCGTTCCCGCCATTACTTCGCTAAAATTTTCCGCCAAACGTCAGATTTATTTTTTTACGGCTCCCAGGGAATGTTCAATGAAATTGCGGGGCATGCTTGTTTTCGGGGTTTTGAAATCAAACCAGAAGTTTACAGGTTTATCATAACCGATAGCGTGCATGTAATTATAAATCGCCTTGTTCAAACCCTCCGTGAATCTTCCGTGACTGCAACCTTCCGCATCGGTAAAAAACAGATCGTTCAGTGCAAATGTGTGTTTTGACGGGCCTGTGACTTTCATCTTATATCTCTCGGCATCCTGCGCTATCGGACTATGCGCCGTAAGCGCAAAACGGTGGAAATAGGCCGACTGTATCAATCCCAGTCTGAAAAACTGCCTCACTGTTTCCAATGAATCAATAGTCTCCTGTTCGGTCTGTGACGGAAAACCGTACATCAGGTA
>Ga0172379_10012188_pt1 | contig 10108 bp, 9 predicted proteins | sample GrowelOW334metaG_FD_119756 | JGI IMG/M metagenome (GOLD analysis project Ga0172379, IMG submission 119756) | Groundwater microbial communities from an aquifer near a municipal landfill in Southern Ontario, Canada - Groundwater well OW334 metaG | ecosystem: Environmental > Aquatic > Deep...
CGACGCTTGAGGGATTTCTCCTTGTCTTCGCAACAAAGTTTAAGAACTTTGTACAAGACTCTATTTTCGCATCTCCGAGCCGAAACAAGGAAACCGATTATAGAGAAGAAATCTCTCAAACGCCTGATTTATTTTTCGTCTATTTTTTTTAAGATAGAGGGAGACAAGAACAACTCGAGTCTCCCATAAATAAATCTTGCTATTTGCGCAACCACGCACTGGCGGAGAATATCGGAAACATGATGAACATGTCTCCGAAAACAATTCTGAAAAACCAATCGTCTGATTCAATAAGGAAACAGGCGACGATTGGCACAACGATAATCATTACACAAACAACTTTCCATAGTGTCTTCATTTAGGCTTCCTTTCCTAAAAAAGAACTGTTTTCAATTTACTCTATATTTCCATTATACCACATACTAAGTATATATGTCAATAGCAACAAACTCCCCCGGTCTCGGAGACCGGGGGAGTTTTATTTTAGTTGAATTTTATGGTTTTGGCTCTTCTGCTGGTGCTGGTTCTGCGGAAGTTTCAACTGGAGCAGGAACTTCAATTGGGGTAGGAGCTTCGGCTGGAACTGGAGCTGGAGCTGGGGTTGCTTTAGCTTTTTCAGCTGCCATTTTTGCCAACTTAGATTTGCTTATTTTGGAAACATTAATCTTTTTTCCTTCAATGATTTTTTCTTGTATCAATAAATTGTTGATTGTATCTGAGGGTTTGGCTCCTTTGGAAATCCAATATAAAATTCTCTCTTTTTCCAAACTCTTTCTTTTAGTTAATGGGTCAACGAAACCCAAAACCTCAACCGCCCTACCTCCTTTGGACGATCGTCTTTTATCAATTACGACCACTTTGAAAAATGGCTGATTTTTTTTACCCTTTCTAGTTAAACGAATTGTAAGCATTTTTATATTTTAAATTTTAAATTATTATTTGTTGTTCCATGCCTTTACTTCTAATCCGGTCTTGGCTGCTTGCTCTTCTGCTTCTTGTTTGGAAGACCCCTCACCTTCGGCTACCAATTCTTCGGCAAGAAAAACTCCTACTGTAAAATTCTTTTGATGATCGGGACCCCATTCTTTTATAACTTTATAAACTGGCGTTATTCCTACTTTATCTTGGGCTAATTCCTGAAAATGCGACTTGGCATCTTTATACGAACCGTTTTTTATAATATCCGATAAATTTTTAATTAAATATTTTTTAATAAATTTTTCAGCAGGCTCATATCCGGAATCAAGATAAATAGAACCGATCAGTGCTTCAAAAGTATTGGCTAAAATATATTGGCGGGCTTTGCCTAATTCCTTTGTTTCTCCTTTTGAGAGCAGTAAGAAATCATTAAAACCCAATTCTTCGGCAACTGATGTAAGCATTTTAGCATTAACCAGGGCCGCTCTCCAATTTGTTAAATCACCTTCTGACTTTTCCGGATATTTTTTATATAATTCTTCTGTAACAATTAATTCCAACACCGCGTCTCCTAAAAATTCTAGTCTTTCGTTTTGACTTAAATTAAAATCTGGATTCTCATTTAAATAAGACCTGTGTACAAATGCTTGTGTCAAAAGGTCTTTATTTTTAAATTTTAAACCTAAATTTTTTTCAAAAGTAGAAAAATCCTTCATCTTATTGTTGTTCCAATTGTTTGTAAACTGTTCCCAAAACTCCGTTCACGAATTTACCGGAGGTTTGACCGGAAAAAGTTTTTGCCAATTCAATGGCTTCGTTTATAGCAACTTTTGGTGGAACCTCTTCTTTATTACTGTATAAAAGTTCAAAAAGACCTATTCTTAAAACATTTCTGTCTATAATCGGTATCTGCCCGATCGGCCATTCTGGAGCTGCTGTCTCAATAATTTTATCAATTTCCGTTAGATGGTTTTCAACGCCCTTAATCAAATCCCAAATAAAGCTCACATCTTCAAGTCCAGGCCCGAAATCTCCAATATTTCTTTCTACAATCTCTTGCAAAGACCCTTTGTTTTTATTGAAAAAATCCCATTCGTATAAACTCTGCATTACAATTGATCGCGAAAGATGTCTTGAAGCCATAAAATATATATTTAATATATTTTTTACTTTTTAGATAATTGCTCCATTGTCAGCGGATTCTCTGTCTTCCCTTCTTTTTCTGTTTCTTTAATCTGTTTTTCTCTTTGTTTCTTTTCTTTCTTTGTAAGTTTGCCTAAAACATTGATAATCTCTTTTCCTTTATAAAAACCGCAATTCTGACAAACTGTATAAGGCAAAACTTTTTGTTTGCACTTTTTGCACAAAGTTAAAACAGCCGGCCTTATATAAAGGTGCATCCGGACTTTATTTCTTTTTGATTTTGTATGTCTATGTTTTGGAACTGCCATATTTTACATAATATAACAAACATCTAAATTTTGCAATAGTTTAACAAAAAATCTCCTTCGACAAGCTCAGGACTAATTTTTTGTTTTTTATTTTGCGTCGCTAAAAATATTGTTTTGATAAACTTTTATTAAACTCAATGTGGAATGCTGGGTATAATCATTGCGCTGGCTGATGTTAATCGGAGATTGTTTAAATCCTCCCAAGGCTCTTTGGGGATTTGATAAATAAAAAACATCGCCCTCCTTAAACTGAGTTTGCAAAACAAAGCGGGCTGCGTATTTACAAGCTTCTGCGTATTTTAAAATATGCTCTTGATCCCCTACTTTTTTTGCCAGATAATAAGCGTCTGCTAATCCTTCTAAATAAGATGCTGTTGAATTAGTAGGGTTTTTCCCAAAACCTCCGACATAATCGGAATAAGGGCTAGAGAATTTTTGATAATTAGCGACAACCCAGTCATTCATTTCAAAAACAAAATCTGTTAATTCTTTGTTGCCTGTTTCCTCAAAAAGTAATTTATACGTCTGGGTGTGCCAAGGGATAAAAGCAGTATTTTTTTTCGCTCTCCAGTATTCGCGATAATATAAAAAAGCTTTTTCAACTGATTGCTTATATTTTTCTTCACCTGTCTCGTTATATAAACGCATAAGAGATAACATGGCTTCGCCTGGATAATAATCATTGCCCAAATCATCTTCTGCCATTTCTTTTTCAAAATCTGTGTTAAAAGAACCATTCTCTCTTTGCTGTTTTAATATGGCTTCGGCCATATCTTTCATAATCTTGTCTCTGTTTGGATATTCTTTTTGTTCCAATAAAGCAAGCATCAAAAAGGCATCATATACCATTCTGCTGTCACTATTAATTTTGATATATTTTATGCCATTTTTTTCTACTAAAAAATTTATATAATAATCAAGTGTATTATATATTGTTTCTTGCAGATCTTGTTTTTGTAAAAATCTACTTAATTCTCCCATAGCCCAAACTGCCGCTAATCTTCTGCCATGGCTTTCTTCTTTGGAATAAATATCGCGTTCCGGATAATAAAGATAATTCAACATATTTGTTTTTTGGTCCACGTTGTTTTTGAACCATTCATATCCATTAGCTATACTTTTCGAAATATATTGTTGACTAATATCAGACAAATTAACTAATTGACTATTCCTGTATAAATTAACTACTGTTTCCCTGTTTCCTTTGAAAGAAAGGGAATTATATTTATATAAAGAAACTTCGGAATCTTTATAGCAAGTCTTTTTAAGTTTTACTTTTTGACACAATTTTTCAATAGCTGATTGCAAAGAATACCTTTTTTCTATGGGATATGATGCTTTAAAAAAAGCAACATTTTTACCATCTTCCAATTTAACTGCATTAATTCCCAATTCAATTTCTTCCGCTAATGTTATTATTTTTGTCCCCTCAACTTTTTTCTCGTTATATAATATATCAATTACAACATCAGTTGGGCTAATTTCTTTTGCTTTAATCTCTTTAAGACATTTTTCAACTGCTTGAAAAATGTCTTTTGATATTCTGTTTTTTTCTGTTATTTCAACTGAACCGCTTTGAGAACAAAGTGTTTTTCCTTGGCTAAAAAGGGTGATAAAAATTTTGTCGTACTCCATATCCATTTTTAAAACAGGATTTTTTTCTTTGTCTAAAATATCATAAACATATTTTATGATTGATTCTTTCTGTCTATCATTGATTGTCAGTGTGCTTGTTTTCAAATCGTAAGTATAAAAAAATAAAAAAACAGCAATAATTCCAATTGCAATAAAAAAATTTACTATTTTATTTTTTATCATCATTTTTTTTATTTTTACATCAAAGGGTGGTTTTACTAAAACCACCCTTTGAAATTTATCTAATAAATATCTTAGAACGGAGATATTTCTTTCCAATCAGGCAAATTACTATTTTCTCTTTTTTTAACCGGAACTAAATGTTCTACACTGCAACAAATGTTTTCATCACAAACTTGTAAATCAACTGGATATGACACATCCTCTACGGCATAAGTATGATAAACATCGCCGACAGTATCAGATTCGCCTCCATCTCCAAACCACCAATAATAACTATTAGGACCGCCTGTTATAGGATTTGTAGATTTACAAGCGTAAGCACCTGTGCTGCTATAGCAAACAGACGCATCTATAAAATGAACTGACTCATTGGGTTTTGGAATAGCCGGTGAAAATAAGAATTCAGGATATGGATCAGGGTGTCCTGTTGCGATAAATGAATTAGGAATTCCGTTATTATTTAGGTCGTATATCACCCAACCAGAGTCTGCACCGGTTTCATCATAAACTTTGACTCTCCAATAATAATTAGTATTGTAATTTATAAAATCACTGCCAGTTGTAGCCAAAGGAGATGGTCGGATAAATACTGTCTGTGAATTTGTGTTTGGAGAATCATAATAAAGATCATCCCATGTTCTATCAACAATAATACTTTCTAAAGTAAAATCAGGGCTGGTGCTTACTTGAAATATAAATTTCTTTTCTCTGTCACCGTCTAAATCTGTATAAATCCATTGAAAATAAGCTATACCTGTTTCTTGTATTCCCGCGCAAGGAATTTTTTCCGCTGGCAATAGTTGTATGGATGGTTTATTTCCTGGTGGTAAAAGATCATCTGGCATAAGGTCGTCGGCAATTAAATCATCTGGCATTAAATCGTCCGGAACAGGCACATCATCATCAGGAAATAAATCATCTGGCATTAAATCATCCGCAATTAAATCATCTGGCATTAAATCATCTGGAACCGGCACATCATCATCAGGAAAAAGATCATCTGGCATAAGGTCGTCGGCAATTAAATCATCTGGCATTAAATCATCAGGAACCGGAACATCATCATCAGGAAAAAGATCATCTGGCATTAAATCATCTGGCATCAAGTCATCAGGCATTAAGTCGTCTGGAATTGGCACATCATCATCAGGAAAAAGATCATCTGGCATTAAATCATCTGGCATCAAGTCATCAGGAATTAGATCGTCGGGAACTGTATCGTCTGGTGTTACGTCATCTGGTATTAAATCATCTGGTATTAATGCGTCGCATGGATAACATACCTGACTTATAGATGGAATAGCACATACGGGCGACACAAGTTGTTGACACACTTCTGTTTGACATATTCCTTCGCAAGGTTGGGCACAATTAGGAAGAGAGGCGCAAGGCACATCTACCATATTACAAGTCTCCCCAATACATTGCCCAGGATCAATAGATGTTGTAAAACAATGCGTGCCAGCGAAACAACCCTGATCTACAACTACTGTAGCCCCGGGTCCGCAATCCATAAGCGGAACAGTTCCACTATATACAGAAACGCATTCCGGGTCTCCTTCTACTTCTTGGCAAACAGTGCAATATTTAGTTCTGCATATTGAGGTACCGCAACAAAAATCTGGCGGTCCGGTTGTACAAGCTCCACAATCTTGAATTTTTACACTGTTTTCGGCAGCATAACAGGAGGGTGGGTCAGTATTCGCACAATTCCCAAATACGGTAAAATCATAAATACTATTGCCTACACATTCTTGTGTTGAAAATGGCTCTGCGCAATTTTGAACTATTTCCGACGCTGTCCGGTCATAACAAACAGCACCAATGCCTGATATTACTTCGCAACCCCTGTTGCGCCAATGATTTACAATTTTACAAACCGTGCCGGCACATTCGCACGACGGAATTGGAACAGTATTTTCTCCACAATCGTCAGTGTCAGCTATATGCTCAACACAACAACCATTCTCGCATTCTGTCCATGTACCGTAAACATCATTATTTATGCAAATAGTATCCCTTGTTCCAAGACAATCGGCGTTTAATGTGCATTCTGACTCATAAGTAATCGTTGGTAGCTCTGCGAGCCCACAATAAGAACCAGGAGGTAACGGACCGCCGCTACTAGTAATAATTGACAAATCTGCATATAACATAAGCCCGCCCTCACCAATACTATAATCCATATTTACTGGAATATATGCTGTAGAGTCACCAGAAGAACCGGGTGGCATCAATATAGTAGTATTATGAACATGAATATAACAAGTATCCCATGGATCAAGGTTCCAAACATAATGAACTTCGATCATTCCCATGCCACTGCTACAAGGTGCTATAACATCACAATAAGCTTCACCAGCTTCTCCGTCTACATAATAAGGGAAATCAGTACATATAAAATTACTGGTGGTAGTAGCACTTACTGTAGAGAAAGAAAAAAGCAGAGAAAATAAAACAAAAAATAACAAAAATGCCTTCTTCATTTATTTAATTGGTAAAATTATTATTATTGATCGAATTTTTATCGTGCCATCGGATAAAATCTCTAAAGCTACATTTAAATTATCTCCTTTTTTAATTTGGCTAAAATCAATTTTTTGCATAGGCGACCCAGAAGCATTTTTTTGGTCTATGTTCGGGGCTGTAAATGAAAAAACTTCGACATCGTCTTTGGCGCTTATTGTTAAAACTTCTTTTTCATAAAATAGAGTGATATCTCTGCCATCTATACTTAACACCTGACCATTAGCATTAATTGAAGAAACTACCTTTGATGATAATGCTTTTACCGATGTTTCTAATGTTTGTAATTTTTCAATTTGCGGAGCAGTTTTTTGTATTTGATAAAAAATGCCCAATCCCCCGCCCGCGACAAAAACAAATAATAATATAATTATTGATAAAACTATTAAACTTGATTTATTCATAGATTTAATTCGTTTGAATAATAATTACTGAAAGACCCTGTATTTGACCGTCAGGTAAAAGCTTTACAGAAACATTTAGTGTATCGCCTTTTTTTATCTGACTGAAATCAACTTTTTTTTGAGCCATTGTGCCTTTTTCATCTTTAACAAAAGAATTGACACTAGCATCATCGTTTATTGTAATTGCAATATTGTCTCCGTTAAAAGCCAGCGTTAAGTTTCTTTCATCTATACTAACCACTTGTCCATAAGCTACTATAGAAGGAACTGCTTTTGAACTTAAAAAATTTACAGCTGCGACTGCCTTTTCAAATTGAGGAGATACTGTTTGATTTTGATATAGAATGCCTAGGCCTGCCCCAGATGCTAAAAGAACAACTCCTCCGATTATTAATAAAACTACTAAATTTATTTTATTCATTTTTTTATTTTTAATATTAAAATAAATATATTAATATATTTTACCTTTTCTAAATTACAAAAACAAATGTCAACATGTGCATAACTTTTTTCTTGGCTAAACAAAAAAACCCTTGACAAACTTGTTTGATGCTGTATTATTAAATTAGACGTGTTCTTTGACATTTTGTCAAGACAAATAGCCCTCCTATCTTAAGAAAAGGGATACTACGATGAAACGCACGGCTCTTTCTCTGATGACTGTTTTGTTTCTTCTGTTGACCTTGCCGACAATGGCGTCGGATATTTCCAGAAGAAATGTCCGCTCCAACGGAAGAGGTGCAGATCCTCGATCAAAAACAAAGCATTGGAAAGAAATACTTATTGAACAAGGATGGCAGCTTTTGGAAAAACCAACCGATAAACAATTTGATATTAACGGAGTCAAGCTTTTATGGCATCCGGGAGGAAAAAATAATCTGCCATCGGAAAAAAATATGAAAGTCGGAAAAACCTATTATCCGTCAACAGCTTTTCATTTGAAATTGGAATTTCCGGAACAGCTTAGGGGCATGGATTTAGGAACTTCTCTTGTTAACGCAAGCAAAGAAATAAAAAACCCTTGGGAATACAAGTTTAACGGATATGGCCTGTCTTTCGGCTGGACCCACACTAATATTGATGAAGAGAGAGCCGGGGTTTTAATAAAAGTCGGTGACACCTTTTTCAGTGTAAAGCCGATGGGAGTTGTTCAAAATGAGTTTCAATTTTTATTGAAGTCTTGGCAAACACCCACAGGTATCAGCACAACCCCTGAACCAATTTCATCCGAAGATGTGATTGATTTAAAGGAATGGCAAGTCTCGGCAGTCCCCATTTCTACAGAGTTTAGAATTGGATCAGTCACTTTCTCTTGGAAACCTAAAGAGAAAAAATATGAGGGACTGGAAAGATATTTTGACTTGGTATTCTCAGCAGAGAAAGACAAAAAGCTTCTGTTGGGAATTCCAAATTTAGGGATAAAATATTTATCCCAATATACATATGGCGACGACAGACCTTCAAAATGGAATTGGCACGTATCCAAATATGACAAATATTCCAAAGAAAAAGAGTTTCGTCCACTCCCCCTAAAGATAGACGAAGAGTTTATTTTGATAATGCCCATAGCCAGTAAGGTAGACACAAATGGATTCGAATGGATTCAGTATCAATGGAAACATTGGCCAGCGTCAACGTCGCCGGAAGTCGGAAAACTTCTGGCAAAATTGGAGCCTCCGCTCCAATAGCTCTTTCGCACACAAGATTCTCTCCTTCTGGAAAGAATCAAGCCCTCATGATTTACACTCTGAGGGCTCTTTATTTACTTGACAATCTCAATTATCGTTGTATTATTAAATCAGATATGTTCTTTGACATTTTGTCAATAATTTCTAAACCTCCTGATAAGGAACCCTACGATGAATCGCATCATCATTCTGTTGTTTGTTGTTTTTGTTTCGTTGTTCACAACCCTATCTTCGTCTGCGTCGGATATTCCTGGAGGGATTGTTTATTCCAATGGCAAAGATGCTGTTTATTATGATCTTGGAACAAAAGAAAGCAAGTCCCTAACCTCTGATTACAGCCAGGCTGTGGTTAAGCATCCTTTTGCCATTTCAGATAACGGTAAAATTTTAATTTGGATGCAAGCCACCAGAATCTACAAAAGAGATCTTCCAAACGGAATTCCTATTGCTGTTCCAGTTAATAAAGCTAATCCAAAGAAGATTGGAAAAAATACTTTTTATAGTTCTAGTTTAACTGATACTGTGGAAGACATGATATGGCAGAGAGCCGAAAATATAAAGAATTTGACGGTATCACCTGATGGCACAAGGTTTGCTTTTGACCAACCCGCAACAGCTATTGGTTGGGTATGTTCAGATCAAGGAAATCCAGGATCTGTCGCAAGACTGATGGCAGCCGGAAGCTACAATAATTTTGTGCCGACAAGTGGCGACCCGAGATTTGGAGTGCTACCTCTTTTTGAGAAAAGAAGTGATCTATTTAATGGAATATTTATTCTCAGTACTACTGCGAACAGATATTCTATTCCTACTCAAGATCCATTTAAATCCGTATTCGGTAATGTTGTAGAAAGGCCACAAGCACCCTTGTTTAAAGCAACATACCAAGATCTTGGATTGCCAACAGGCAACCATCTAAGCACATTGCCAATAGGAAACGGTAAGCTTGGATGGTGGAGTAATCAAGGAGGAGATAACAATGATTTAAGGATTTACGCAAAATCTACCATCAAAAAAAATGCCTCTTTTTTTACATTTCAAAAGCAAGGGGGCAAAAGAGTAGCTTTTATATATCAAATTGGTAATCAGTGGGGACCAATTGAAATAAAAACAGTCCCGCCCGAAAACAGTTATCTTGGCTTTGAATATAAAGCAGTATCTTTCCTTAAAAAACACTTTCCGGAAGAATATAAAAAACCTCGAGATTTGGAAATTCAAACCACTTTCCCAAATGTTGATGGGTTGGCTTGGAAACCAGACGGGTCTTTGACTATTTTCAGTCAAGGTAAAGTTTTTATGATAA
>Ga0172379_10012189_pt1 | contig 10107 bp, 7 predicted proteins | sample GrowelOW334metaG_FD_119756 | JGI IMG/M metagenome (GOLD analysis project Ga0172379, IMG submission 119756) | Groundwater microbial communities from an aquifer near a municipal landfill in Southern Ontario, Canada - Groundwater well OW334 metaG | ecosystem: Environmental > Aquatic > Deep...
ATGACCACCGAAAAGAACGCCCGCCATTCATGCATATAAAAATGGGCCACAATCGCAAAGCCAATCGACGACACCACTGCCGAAGTATAAAACCCGCGGTTAATGGTCTTTAAAGGCGATTCGTTGTTTCTCGCTTTTACAAAAGCAGTCCCAATAATAGAGCTTAACACCCCGATACCGCGAACCAGTAAGGGAAAGACAATCCAGGTGACCGACCCCGTCACATGCCACAGAGCCAAACCCAAAATTAATGAGGAAACAATCGTTACCTCATAACTTTCAAAAATATCGGCCGCCATCCCCGCGCAGTCACCGACATTATCACCGACCAAGTCCGCCACAACGGCCGGATTTCGCGGATCATCTTCGGGAATTCCCGCCTCCACTTTACCCACCAAATCTGCACCCACATCCGCCGCTTTGGTATAAATTCCCCCGCCAACCCTCATTAATAAGGCAAGCAATGTTCCCCCGAAACCAAAACCTAACAAAGCATCCGGTGCCGCTTTTCCAAAGACAATAAAAATTACAGTTCCACCCAGCAAGCCCAAACCATCAGTTAACATTCCCGTAATCGTGCCCGCCCGATAAGCTACCCTTAAAGAATCACCGGCCCTATTTTGACTTGCTAAGCTGGCAACACGGACACTTGCTTGAATCGCCATCCGCATCCCCAGGCGGCCAACCATAGCGGAAAATACAGCCCCGGCCAAAAAAGCAATTGCCCTGCCAAAAGCGACAATTGTTTTGGCATTATTGCCAAAAACGAGCCTGGCTTCTTCCGAAGGGCTAACTACCCACACGCTAAAAAATAAAGCCACCACCAAAACCGCAACCATAATCCGGATAATTTTCATCTGTGAAGCCAAATATGCCTCCGCTCCTTCGCGGATTCCGCCCCATACTTGTTCCATTTTTCCACCCGGGAGGGTAATACTTAAAACCTGGCGGCGCAAATAATAAGCATACAAAAGACCCAAAACCGCAATCCCCAAAACACCGATTAACGAGGCAGTCTCAAACTTTGAAAAACCAACTAAACCTAGCATATAATTTATGGATAATTAATAACTAATGCGAATTTTACTTAATCTAACTCCCCCTTGTCAACAAGCTCTTACCCAATTCTTACTTCTTTTGGCTTGTTTTTTAACGGTTTAGCTTTAAGATATAAGAAGATTTAACAAACAGTAAGTTGCCCAATACAACTTTGACCCAATTTTTTTATCCTTGTTGCACGGGTTCTTTACTACAAAGTTAAATTCCTGACAAAAATACCGGTGTCTCCCGTTTATGAGTGCCACCAGTACCAGCCCCGGCAGAGCCGAGAGAAACGCGCCCCCTGCCGGTTTTTGGTATCTACACCACACCAAATCCAGCCACAAAAACATCCTTAAAGATAAACAGGTTTGGATCAGAAAGAAATTTATTTAAAGAAGAAAATCACGCTCAAGCGGAAGAAAATCAAGCAAAGTCAAAGTTTTACAAAAAGGCGCCTTTCGTCTTTTTTGGACTCTAATCGGGATGCTGGGTAAGCCTAAATCTACATTGTGTTGACGCCTCTTGGTTTTGACAACTTGGACCTGGACAGATTGTAACATCTTCCTACCCCCCGTAAATTAATGATAATAAGCTTATTATGCCCTCCAAAAACATATAAACCAGCAAAACTAAGTAAGAACCCCGTAAGACCTTCCGATTGACAAAAAGCCCTCAAAAGGCTAGAATAACATCTGTTATCCAAAGAAGGAGGCACCCCTAAGCCCTCCGGAGGACAAAATGGTTCCCCAAAAAAAGCTTGACCAAGTCAGCAGTTTAACCGCTAAATTTGCCCGCGCCAAAACCGTCGTCTTTACCGACTATACCGGCCTCAATGTAGGCCAAATCACCGAATTACGCGCTAAGGTCAAACACGTTGGTGGAGAATTAGAAGTCACCAAAAACACTTACCTCAAACGCGCAGGGGTTGACGCCAAAATCAATTTGGAAGGCCAGGAACTCAACCAACCCACCGCTACTCTCTGGGCTTTTGAAGATGAAATTGCTCCTCTCAAAGTTCTGGCTGATTTTGTCAAAATCAATAATCTTCCCAAAATCAAATCCGGTTTATTCCAAGGCACTTTTGTCGATACCGCCAAAATCAAACAACTGGCCAGCTTACCCAGTATGACCGAATTACGCGGTCAATTAGTCGGTATGCTTGCCTCGCCGATGAGTCGTCTCGTCCGCGGACTAAACTGGAATATCGTTAAATTCGTCTTTACTATCAAAGCTATTGCTGACAAAAAGGCAACAGCATAATTTACATTTAACAATTTACAATTTTCAACAAATTACCCAATGAATCATTGAGTCAATGAAAAATTCAATGTAAATTGAGGATTGAAAATTGAATAATTTCCGCCTGTTGGCGGAAGAAAGGTGGTGATAAGCGTGGCAGATTTACAAAAATTGATCGGTGAAATTGAAAAGTTATCTGTTCTGGAATTGGCTGAATTAGTCAAAGCCCTGGAGGAAAAGTTTGGCGTGTCCGCAGCCGCTATGGCCGCCCCCGCCGCTCCAGCAGCTGGTGCTCCGGCTGCACAAGCTGGCGCTGCTGCATCTGAACAGACGTCATTTGATGTTATTTTAACCAACGGTGGTGCTAACAAAATTAGCGTTATCAAAGCCGTCCGGGAAATCAATCAAAACTTAGGTCTCAAAGAAGCCAAAGAATTGGTTGAAGCTGCACCCAAAGAAGTGTTAGCTGGTGCTAACAAAGAAACTGCTAACGAGGCTAAGGCCAAGTTAGAAGCCGCCGGTGCGCAAGTTGAATTAAAATAATTGTTTGTTGTGAAACCAAAACCCCGCTCTCAACCAGCGGGGTTTTTGTTTAGGGTATAATTACACTCATGACTGAAAAACGCGGATTATCAAGACGTGATTTTGTGAAAGCCTTAGCGGGCGCAGCCGCCGGGCTTGTTTTAGCTGGGTGTGAACCAGAACCTTCAATTGATCCCAGCAAACAACGTTTAATTACCGAAATTGACATTCTTCCGCCCTCAGCAATTAAAGACCTTTTGGTTGCCAGAATCCGCCCTTTTTATGCTGTTAGCCCTCCGCCGCCTTCCCGCTATGGAAAAGTAACCATCCCCACCCTAAACTCGCAGGTTGTTTTCTTACACACCCAAAAAGCCGGTGGGCGTGGTGGCTATAATTTTCGTAACCCGCCTTATCCGGAATCAGCTAAATATCAACCACTCAAAGATTTTGTGACCCAAATTCCTTATCCTTTTATGGTTAAGCCAACGGAAGAACCACAAATCCCCCGCCCCAACCGCCTTCCCGATGGTACTCCCTTTGTGGCCGTTACTTTCGGTAAGAATATCCCCGCCGTAACCGGTTTCTCTCATTATATTGACGTCACCACTCCTAACCCCAATATTATCAACCCCAAAGACCAAGAATTATATAAAGCTTTAATTAGTTTTACATTGGTCAAAGAAGCCTGTAGCCATTTGGTTTTTGACTTGTGGTGCCAAAAAATAATTCAAATCATGCAACAATATCAAATTCCGATCACTACCAATGCTAAATTAAATACTGGTTCCACCGCCCCGGTTGAAACTTTTTCTCAAGCCATGGTAATCTTACACCAAAGCAAGGGACGTTTGGTTGCCGCCGTTGATATTGCTTCGCACCTCGTCGCTTTTCAGGCCGCTTCCCAAAGTCCATATTTTTCTTTTGTGCAAGATGAACCAGTCTTTGCCCAAGTTGTACCCGAAGCCTTAGCCGTTACACTCGGAAAAAACCCTGAAGATGTTTTGCAAAACTCTTTACGTTGGGCAATTAACAGTCCCAAAGCAGCTTTACTTCACCACCAAGGTGATCTAAACCAGATTGTCGAACTCTTTACCCCCCTTGCGTTAGTGTGATACACTAAATATTAGAATGACTACTAGCGACAAAATCATGCGTATCGAAGACATGCCCGATTTATTAACTGTCCGCGAAGTCGCCGAGATTTTGAGAGTCTCGCCCTTGACCATCAAACGCTGGGGCAAACGCGGCAAGCTTCCCGCCATCCGCATCAACTCCCGCGGTGATCGAAGATACCGCAAAGAAGCCGTCCTCTGGCTTCTGGGAATGCAAAACAAAAGCTAATAGAAATTAGCAAGCTTCAATTTACAATTTTCAATAAATTACCCAATGAATCATTGAGTCAATGAAAAATTCAATGTAAATTGCGAATTGTTAAATGTAACTTGCCCCTTTACGGTGCAAGTTCTTCCCACGTGTGTCCGAGGATTTGGAGTGATAACGGAGCACTCAGCCAAATATCCGGCCTAAAAGTAAATTTTTCTGCCGGTTTAGTTTTGTTGCCACCCGCACCCAAGTCTCTTTCCAGCACTGTTTGTGCGGTAATAAAGCTACCTTCAGCCAATAATTGTTTATTTCCCCCGCCGGTCCGTAAGCTCCCATCTGTCAAATACATTCCCTGTACTTTTTCTACCGCCGGATCAATTTGAACATCATTTTTAACTACAAACAAGACAAAACTACCCGAATCCGGCACCACTTCGATATTTTGCTTAATATCCAACTTGCCGTTGATCAAAATTACCAATTTCTGCCCGCCGTCGATTCTCCAGGGATTATTAATTGTCACATCGCCAGTCGCATAAAAAGTCCCGCTGTTCCCCGGCACAAAGCCGGTGAAGTTGCCTACCGCCGGTGATCCTAACAGACGGTAGTAGAAACTATAAGTCCCACCGGCCAGCGTCAGATCCTTGGCATACCAATTGGTTTCCGACATACTTCCAGCCCCAAAGGTAGGAACTCCCTTACCAAAGCCAACCCCCGGCGTGTTCCCCAAACCCTTAATTGAAAAATATTTATCCAAAGCCGTTCCCGGAATTATTGAAGTAATCCCTTGTTTGCCATAAACATCCCCATCCCCAGTCTGGAACCAAGCCGACAAGTTCTCAACTACTTCCAAATTTGCCGTCTGTTCACAACCCTTCTCCCCGCCCGGATCCAAATACGCTTCTCCCTTAAGCTGTGTTGTTCCCACTGCTTCTCCCTTCACCCCCACACTATTCTTGGTCGGGCTATTTAAACTTACCACCCCGCCCGTACTAACCGAAAATTTAATTTCTTTCAGTGTGTAGTAGGCCGGTACCCCGGCGACTGAACCCGTAAAGGTTGTGGTTGCCCCTTTGTTTATTGTGACCACAGCGCCGCTTGGGGACAAAAATAAGCTGCAGCTCGGTCCTGGAGGCGGCGTTATCGTGAGCGTTGGCGTTATCTTGGCCGGATCATACGCAAAATTACAGGCGGTACCACAACCGGTATGCCCAGCAATATCATAAGTCGGCTGACATTCATACGACAGGCTACCTGCCTTGGTATTACCACCCCCGCAATTCGGATGCATCCAGCTGGAAGCGGTGTTCGTTGTTTTCGGACCTCCAACATAACCACCCAAAGATGTGACCGGTCTAACCGCAAACTCCTTACCTTTGATTACTTGCCCCCCAAAGCGTCCGTCTGCCCCGCTGGTAACCGACTGGACATTTCGATCACTGTCTGTAATTGTCACGGCCACATTACCAATGACCTTGCCTGTTACCGAATTCTTAATTACCCCTCCCACATTTGCCATTTCCGGCGTTTTAATCGCAAACCATAAATGATTCTGGCTATCGGGCGAATAACTTCCGTGGGCAATGGTAATTGTCGCCGAACATCCCTGGCCAGCAATATCCCCGTTTGGATCCCCCGGTGACGGATCAAAGGACCAATCGCAACCGATCTCTCCCGACTTGGTCTGCACTGAGATCGTGACACTTGTCCCCGCCGCCCACCGGCCAATGGTGTACCAATAATCATTAGCACCACCGTTCCACGAAGCCGTTTTTCCGTCACTTGCCGTAATTATATAGTCGGCTTGCTGGACCCCATTTTTCACCACCCGGCCCACAACTTGCTCGTTAACCGGAGTCGGAGTAGCTGTTGGTGTCGGGGTGGCCGTCGGCGTGATACGTCCACAATCCTCATCATGTCCATCGCGGCATTGACCCGGAAACCAACAGCCACAGCCACCGCCGGCACACTCGTTATCTGTTGCTGTAACACAACTACCTCCCGAACAAACATTATGCTCACAAGTCTTAGGAGGCACCATTTTGTAACAAGTCACACTGCCATTATTGCAAGGCGTACAACCCCCGGTACACGATTCGCAAGATGAACCCGAGGGACACGAACCTTCAGTAGCCCCATTAATACAATAATAACTACCCCAGCAACCGGTGGTGTTATAATCATCGCCGCTACACGAACCCCCAACATACTGGCAAGTCGACGAATTACACGCTTGCGCCTGCACCTCGCCGACAGAAAAACTCAGACCCCAAACAAACACCCCAATTACGATTACAATTATGGTTAAGAATTTTTTCACAAGCTTAAAACCCCCACCACCAAACCATTTAAACGAATTGTTTTCTCGCTGTTCAAATCAATACCATTTGCTAATAAACTAAAAAAACTGCCGTCTTTGTCCTGGCCGGTTTTTAACCAAAAACCGTTAATTTTGAGCATATAACTCAGATATTCAGTATTGTTATCCAATCGTTCAAGCTCTTTTGCCCAGACTGCGCAAACCGGAGACAACGGCTTGTCGGCTGCTTTTTTGCTATTGAATAAATCCTTGGCAAAATCCAGATAGTCAGTTTTTTTGGTCACTTGTGCCATATCCACCGCCGCCACCCCCAACAGACAATAATTTTCTCCCCCAATTACCGCCTTATTGCTATTCCACCAAGCCACCGCCTTGTTGAAATATTGATTTGCTTGGGTCAAATCCTCTGGGTTTTGACGCCAGACAAAGCGGGCCACAAAGTCCGACGCATACGGCGCATACATACCCGCCAAACCTTCCTCGTTTGCGGCAACCACTGCCGCAGTGACGGCTCTTTTGGCCGCCTTATTATAGCTAAAACTTTCACTCGTGGTCGGCAAATCTTTCGGATGATAATAAAGACTTTGCCAACAAATTTGCTCAAGCTGTTGCTTCTGCTCTGCTGAAAACGCCTTATCCGACCATAGCTCATACATCAACCTACAGTTCCAGTGGTCGTTTTGCACCACTCCAATCTTGCTTGCGTCGGTATAGGCCGCCAGATCTTTATTAATAATCGTCAAGTCAGCCATCGTCCGGTTTTGGCTGTAATATTTATAGCGGCCCCAGATCGCCGCCAGCCCATAGTGGCCGCTTTGACCTGATTTGTTAATTTGATCACAACTTGTACCACTACTACAGCTCCGGCTAAAATAATAAATACCCCGTTCGTCTTTTTGCTTTTCCAACCAAGCCAAGGCATTTTTGGCGGCTGGCAAGTAAATTGAGGGTTGGATTTTGGGCGTTACCGAAGGAACAACTGTCACCTTTGATTTCCCAAAAGGATTTATTTGCAAATTATTGCCGCGGTAAATAATAAAATACCACGACACGACCGCATCAACCAGCAACAACACAATTCCAGCAAGAATTAATTTCTTTTTCATCCTACAATCAGTTTAATTAAAAACCAGGGGCTTTGTCAATTAGTTTTAAGGAGCAACTTCCTGCCAGTTTTTGGAGATTGACCACAAGGCCGTGCTGTTGAACCAATAACTTGGATCATATATAAACGTTTCTGCCGGATTATCAAAATTATAGTAAAGACTGGTAGCCGGATCATACGCAAAATCACGCGCCAAATTAATCCCCTGGCCCGTACCTTCACTATCTAACCCCACAAAGACCCCTTTTCCAATAAATTTGATGTTCGATTGGTCAATATTAATTACTTGATCGGTCACATACACCCCCTGGACATTGGCCACAGTAGCTTCAATCTGAATATCCCCCGTGGCAATAATTCCCAAAAATGCATCATCGGGAACAATAATATCTGCGTTAATCGTCACATTTCCATCTACCAAAATCACAATCTTCCTACCACTTGCGACTGTCCAGGTTCCGCTATTTGGCAAGACCACATTACCTTGATGAGTATAACTTCCATCCAAAGCTGTCAAATCAGGACTCACCTCCGGCGTCCATTCCTGACCCGGGGTACCGGCCGGCTGAGGCGATACCACCGTTTGCGCAAAAGAATTATAACCATACTGTTGTCTTAACCCACCATAATGCACCAGCCAATTATTTTCAGTGTCAGACGAGGGGAAGCCGGCACCAAAATCGAAGTTCGTTTTATACATCACGACTCCCGGTGACTGACCCGCCAACAACGGCAAAGAAAAATTCGGGTCACAGCCGGAAGTACACGTATTTGGAATAGTTGAGCTAATACCTCCTTCAGCATAGACATCCCCGCCCTCGGTTTGGTACCAAGCGACCGCATCAGTCACCGTCACCGTCGTTGTCCCATAGCAAGCGGGATTCGCTTGAACCCGGTCTAATAAATTTATCGCCGCTGTAATCGTGGTTACCCCACTCAATACCCCCCTCGTGTTAACATTAGTCCCGGGAGTCGTCCCTGTAATCAAAGTCACATTGTTTCCGGCACCATTGACCAATGACGCATAATATGGCGGACCACTAATTGTGTAATCCACCGATGACGCATCGGCCTCCCATCCATCCTCCGCTGAGTCGGGAGTCGTAACCGATGTTACCCCCATCTGCTGCTCCTGTCCGATGGTCAACCAATAATCATGAGGTGAAAAATTTACGTCTCTGCAAGCCGGATCAGAAATAAAACTTGAGTTATCACTCGCAGAGCAAGACACCCACCCAGCCGCTGTACAAGAATCGCTTCCCCCTTCATAATCGCAAAACGGAGAACCGGAGCACTTCCTGGGATCTGCCCACAGATCACACCAGACCTTGTAATTGCCAACAGGAAAAGACTGTACGACTGTCACTTCACATCCTGCCCCATAGACCGACGAACAACTTGATATCTCAGTCTCTCCCGCCCCAGATTCATCTGCCACCATCAAACGCACATCTTCAATATAATTCGGATTACCAGTACCAGAATAAGAAATTGTAAAATCCTCAAGGTAATCATTAATCGCCGGTGACACCAAAACCGAGCAGGTTTTATTTGATATTTGGATAAGCGCACCGCACTTTGGGCTGCTGCCATAATCATTTTGATACTGGGCACAAACTTTTTTCTCACCGTTACCCGCCAACAATGTCCAGGCTTTTGTGGTGGAATAAGCCTCCCACGCCGACCAGCCCGTATCCGGATCATAAAGGCATATTCCATTCGGATCAGTTAGTTCCCTAAAACGCATTTGAGTAGGGGTCGTCCCTGTACTTGTGGTCGTCAGGGTCGCGGCCGTATTTCCCGTCACACAAGTGTTCGATCGCGGACTGGTATTCCAGTCCGAATAAGTACAACTATTAATATGTAAATCGTCCCAAGCGGTACACAATGGTGCTTCTGCATTTTGACAATAAAATGCCGGCCCGTCAGACTGGGCACTATAACCACTACTATTTAGCGCGTGCACCCACCAGCTAAAAGTTTTTGTCGGATCGGTAATATCTACCGTCATACTGGTTTGCGCCCAACCGTCAATACAAATATCGTGGTGACACGCGCCATCAGTACAACAAGTATTGGCAGTATCACCATGTTCATGGGCAGTATTGACCCCCGCATCATTATCATCCACCCGCACCATATAACTTGTCGCCCCAGGTGCCGCATCCCAGGAAATAGTCGCTTGAGTGGGATTGACACAGGCCGAAAGCAAACCCGTTGGACTTGGTGGTGGAGTCGGTACAGTAGTTGGAGTGGGTGTTGGTGTGGGTGTTGGTGTGGGTGTTGGTGTGGGAGTCGCCGTCGGCCCCGGTGTCGATCCGCAATAGGTACAAGTATAACTGCACTCACCCGTACCGGTATCACAATGTGAGGCGGCGTTACTCGCCCCCGCCATATTCCCGCAAACATCAATACAGCCGCACTCCGTCCCGATTGCCCCACCCGCACAAGATATCGGATTTTTCCGGTTATCACACTCTGCATCCGAAGCACATCCAGAATAAGAACTACACGCCCTAGGAACAACTCCGCAACTTCTATCCGGATTCACACAACA
>Ga0172379_10012190_pt1 | contig 10107 bp, 10 predicted proteins | sample GrowelOW334metaG_FD_119756 | JGI IMG/M metagenome (GOLD analysis project Ga0172379, IMG submission 119756) | Groundwater microbial communities from an aquifer near a municipal landfill in Southern Ontario, Canada - Groundwater well OW334 metaG | ecosystem: Environmental > Aquatic > Deep...
ACAATTAACACAGTTATCTGCTTTTGTTCCAAACCCGCAATTATCACATAGCTTTGCTTGTATTTTGGCAAAAGGTTTTCCACAATTAACACAGTTATCTGCTTTTGTTCCAAACCCGCAATTGTCACAGAGCTTTGCCGCTATGCTCATTTTTCTTAATTCCTTTTTGTTTATGAGAGAGATGAGAAAAATACTTATCCTTACTTGGTAAGGAAAAGAACACAATACAAACGTTCTGAATTTAATTTATCATAGCGATTTTTAGATTTCAAATTTACAAGTATGCTTTTATGTAAAAGATGGCATATTAAAAGCTTATTCAATGCTGCTGCTGTTATTACTACTGAGCTTCCTATTTTGTTATTCTAATTGCAACCGAAATCTTCTCCAAAATGCTACTGGGTAGGATTGTAATGCTTAAATTGGTTGCAAATGCGTTTATCGGGGATTTTGATTGATTTATGTTAAGACGGAAGTATCTTTCTTGTGTAATTTGTGGGATAAAATCGCAATTTGTGGATAAAACGATTATAAAGTTGTAATTTTGAAGATTTCCAGAAGCTAAGTTTAATAATGCTCGTGTGCTTCTACTTCATCTCATAAGACTAACTGGACAAAAAGAAAGATAAAACTCAAAGGAATCCTATCATGTACAGATTTCATTCGTTCAAAAAGACTATTATTTACGAATATGACTTATTATCATTTGCAATCGAACTCATACAAGGGAAAAATGAAATTGGAAAAGTCGTTTTTAGTCCAGAGGGAAATGAGCACGGCTATGGGAAAACCGTTTTTGATATTGGTGGCGGTGGTGAATATATAAAGAAATTGATGTTTTGTAAATATGCGGATATGACATTCTGTACATGCTATAAGGTTATTGATGCTCTTGTTGAATTTGTTTTGATTAAAGAAGGACAAAAGAAGCCAATCCCCCCTAGGCACTGGACATTTAAAGACAAAGATAGTCTATTTACAAAAACAAATCTAAAATGCTCCAACAAATTAATTCCAATGCTTAAGATTGCAGGACAATTCTATTCAAATTTGCGGGAATATAGAAATCAATTAATCCATGAACCTTCAAAAAAGAAGAAGACTCGTATTCAAACTTTAGATGAAAATGGGATTTTCTTGTTTGCGCAATATACAGTTGCCTTGGTTGATGTTCTAACAGCAAAATACGCCGAACAAAAGATTTTTAAAGAAGGAGTTAGTTTCCTATCAAATAAATTAGAGGATATTCATAAACAAGGAAAGCAAAAACCTGCAAAACCATATATAGCAATGTACGCAGAATATAATGTTTGCGATAATAAAATCAATTTAAAATGCATTAAAGATTGTTTTTCAAAAAGGGAAAAAAGTTCGGGCTGGAATCAGTTGTATGACCTTAAAATTCGATATGCAAGTATTAATAAAGAGTATTATTTCCCTAGACATATCGCAATTAAACTACCAGTTGAACTTAATTTAGAAGATTATCACAAATTTGAAGTCAAAAAGTGACCCATTGCTTGATGTAATTACAAAGATTTTACTGGTATCTGGTCGAACATACTCCAAGCTCAAAACTGGTACTCTTTTGCCCATACTTAAACCTTAAAACTCAAGCTCAAATGAACTCAAAATACTTGTAGATGTCGTTTTAGTGAACGTTCTTAACCGGCACAAACTCCTCCTTGAGCGGATGTAACCATCGGGTGTCCAAAAGATAAGCTGGCAGAAAGATATAGTACAAAAACGTTGAAGCTCCATTATTCTTGAATCCGCATGGTTCCCACCGGTATGCCTGATAACCTCTCAGCCCTTTTATACGCAGCGCATATTCACCCATAGATGACAAAGTAATATATGTTGCCAGATAGACCACTAGCAAACAAGTAATCACTATAGCTTGCCGTTTATTGTATTTTTTGATTGTCATCGCTTTTACCTGCATAGTTTTATCTCATTATATTGTAATGAGTTTAAGCGAAAAAACAAATTGCCTTCATGTTGATTGACGCTATAATATAAATGGTTTAATCATTATAAATCACCTTTACTGACCGGAGTCGTGTCTTTACCCATAAAAGAGGCTGACAGGGGGTTAAAGTGGCTGGAAATGCGTTTAACGATATTTTGATTTGTAACTTGAAAAAAGTCTTTCAGCAGCAGCTTTAAGGGTTGCACCAGAATACTCACCACTGAGTTTGGGGTCTCTCCGTATTTCCCTACTATCATTGTCTTGTCCGTCAGATATTTGCACATCTACTTCAATTATCCACCTATATTCATATTCATCTGGGGGGTGAATAAAAAAATATAAATTGCCTTCAGCTCTATTTCTTCGATTATTTAGATACTTTGAAAACTCGGATAAGAATTCCTCAATATCATCATCTTTTTCAGGTACTGTATCTAATAAGTTCATTTTCATCCCCCGCTTTCATTAAATCATTTGATACTAGATAGTATCCTCAACGACTTAATTTATTATGATTTTTGCGTTATTCAAGAATAAAGTAACTACCAGCGGCTTAATCATAACTGGTTTTCAAGTACGTTTATACAACAATGGCTATCATTAATGCCTATATCTGTGATTCTATTGAGCATTTACTTGAAAACAGAAGCGTTGCCTCTATTTTATATAAACTATTTTGCAGGAGAGCATTATGAAACGCACTCTTTTAATCATTGGACTTTTATTCAGCACTCTATCGCTTTTTGCTGGGCAATACACAATCGGCACTTGGACCATGAAGTGGATTGGCGGCAGCGAAGGCAAGCTGGATGACGCAGAGAACCTCAACCGTTATGTAGCAGAAATCTTAGATTTCAAGGCAACTCTTTTTGTAATTCAGGAAATCACCCCCTCCCTCTCCGAAAAAGGAGTCGTGAAATGTCAATATGAGGATATAGCATAATGAAATTTAGAAAGATTGAAATATTAGAAAAAGATTTGAATAAAAAAGGTGACTTATTTGGACGGTTAATGGCAGACTTTTTTCATTCTTTAGGATACGACGAACCCACTTTTAATACCCAGATGCCAGGCAGAGAGCTTGACATTAAATCTCATCACAGAATTGAGAATAAAATCGCAATTGCTGAATGCAAGGCTCATGCTACTACAATCGGGGGTACAGACATCAATAAGTTTATGGGAGCACTTGATGCTGAAAAAAGAGAGTTAAAAAATAACAAACAAAGCAAAGATAGTAATGTAGTTGGATATTTTATCTCTTTATCTGGATTTACAGCAACCGCAATTCAGCAAGAAAATAAACTCGGGAACCGAAGAGTTATTTTAGTCAACTCCGAAAAAATAGTTGAAGAATTAATCAATGGCAAGATATTGGTATCCATTGAAGAGGCAATTTCGTCCTTGTCTTCAATTGACTCTCAACTAACACTAATGCCCTATACTGATTTGTTGGCTTATGATAAGGGGTGGGTTTGGATTTTTTATTTTTCAAATTCTCATAAACAGCAAGTATCACATTTTGCTTTAGTTCATGCAGAAGGGAAACCGCTTATTAAAGATTTAGCCGAAGAAATAATTTCAATTGATAGAGGTATAAATAATATATTTAGCGGGTTGACTTTATTAAATAATGAAAATTCATCAAGAACTACTCAAAGAAATTTAAAAGAAACAGAAAATAAATATTTCAGATACTTAGAGAATGAATTGGGCGAAATTCAATTTGAAGGATTACCTACTGACAGGGATGCTTGTTCAATAAGGGTTAAATTAGAAAATATTTTTATCCCATTGCATCTAAATAGAGTTTCAGCAGAGCATAAAGGCGAATCCAATGTTGATGAAAATATAAGAGAGGGTATTGGAGACATACTGAGTAAGAAAACAAGGCTTGCAATTTTAGCAAAGCCTGGCGGGGGAAAATCTACGCTTATAAAGCGAATTGCAATTTCTTACGCATTCCCCGGTAGAAGAAAACAAATTAACGATAACCTTCCTGACAAGTCTTGGTTTCCTATTTTTTTGCGATGTAGAGAATTGGGCGAAAAAGTGACATTAAGCATTACGGATATAATTAATAGCATTCCATCAAGAGCAGAGATACCAGCGTATGCTAATGAGTTTTCAAGCCTAGTTTCTCAATCTTTACAGAACGGTAACGCACTCATACTAATTGACGGTCTTGATGAAATAGCTGAAGACAGAAATAGAATTGCATTTGTTAATCAACTTAGAACGTTTTTAGCCACCTATCCTACAATAAATATTATTGTTACTTCAAGAGAGGCAGGATTTAGGGTTGTTGGCGGTTCTCTTGCTACGTATTGCGAACACTACAGAGTTTCTAATTTAACAGCTCCAGAGATTAAGGATTTAAGCATTAAATGGCATACTGCAATTATTGACAATACCGCTAATACTATTAGAGAAGCGAACAAAATTAGTGAAATAATTATTAAAGATAGAAGAATAAGTGTTTTAGCAGAAAATCCACTTTTACTTACAACACTTCTTTTTGTTAAACGTTGGGCTGGGTATCTGCCAACTAAGAAAAACGTATTATATGAAGAAATGATAAAATTGCTTTTGGTAACATGGAATGTAGAAGGACATGAGAAGCTTGAAATTGAAGAAGCAGCACCGCAGCTTGCTTACGTTGCATACTGGATGACAAAACATGGTCAACAGACAATTACTGAAGAAGAATTAAATAGCTGTTTAATTGAAGCAAGAACGCAAATGCCTGAAATCTTAGGATATACAAATATCAGTCCATCAGAATTTATCAAGAGGGTTGAGTCTAGGAGTAGCTTATTAATAATGTCTGGGCATAAGAAGCTTGCCTCTGGTAGTATCACGGCAGTGTATGAATTCTTACACTTAAGTTTTCAAGAATACTTGACAGCTAAAGCTGTTGTAAAGAAATATATTCCTCAAGAAGATTACAAAGATAAAATAGTGGATATTCTCAAGCCGAATATCAATAGTGAAAATTGGAAAGAGGTAATTCCTTTAGCCGCTGTTTTGCTGGAGAGAGATACAAAGGATTTAATCGAATATCTTATTGCAGAATCTAAAAAAGTCGCTTTGAAAGGGGAAAGAGCGATGAAAATGGAGGAAAGTATTGTACCTTCATTACTGGGGAGTTGTCTTGCAAATGAAATTCAAATAAATCTACATTTATTAGAGACTGCAATTGAATGGTATGCAAAAAACAGTTCTAGGATTCTTGATGAAAGTAATACAGAAGTTATTCTTAAAAGTAAATTCGGTTCAGTATTCAAAAAGAAAGTTAGCGAATGTTTTTTTGAAAAATATGAGGATAATTTTTCTTTCTCTTTAGGTTCAATGTTAGCCCAAATTTATCTTCTTGATTTTGAGAATCAGGATGATGAGTCAATCCCTAATGAAATATTTAAAACATTGATTAAAGGAACGAGAGAAGAAAAATGTATTGCAATTTTAGGTATGATGCGATATTCATTTAGGTACAAAAATATAAGTAGAAGCAAAAAGGCTGGAGGTGTATCTAATGCAGGAAAGATTTTTAATACCATGCTTGAGCTTCTTAAAACGAATGATAAACACTTTCAATTTTCTATATCTTGGTGCATCGCATGGGCTGCTCAGGCAAACATTCTACCTGTTAGGTTAAGGTTGCCTTACATAAAACATTTACTCCCTGCATGGGTCGGTTCCAAGGAGTTTTGCTATCGAAGAGCAACATCGTGGGCATTGCGTGTGATATTGACGCCGACTATTCCGAAAGATGTTTTTTTGAACATTCCAGAAATAAATGCCGCTATTGATACAAGGTATTCTGAACCTGCCAATGAGTTTGATAAATTAGTAGCAATATTTTTAGGAAAATTGATAGGGAAGAAATGGAATGTTCATGAATTAGAAGAAGAATTTAAGAAGCATACTCTAGGGGGTAATAGTGCTAAATTTGCTTTAGCATTTGGAATTGACTTAAGTGAAAAACAAAATAAACAATAATAAGCAAAAGTGTACTAGCACCTACATTTAATTGCATATGCAAAGTGTATAATTGAACTAATTGGAAAGGCAGATATTATGACATATTTTATCAATTCTTTATATTTTCCAAGATTACAGATATTGTCTTCTCAAACAATGTAGGATATGAAGATTTTATGTCTTCAATCTCCTCAACGCTGAAAGGTTCTTCATCGCCATCTGAACTTTCAAAGCAAAGCGAATCTATTCCTCCGTTCTCCACAGAAAAATCAACCTCAATGTTCCAGCAGCAATTTTCAGTCTCGAAATCCCTTACTAGGCAGGAGCCCCTTCCATATTTGGGCAAGTGAATCATTTCTATTTCAATATCAGATTCAATCTCTTTGCCGAGTTTATCTATCAAGTTCATTTTACCCTCCAAGTTATAAGTTTTGCTGTTCCTGAATGTTCTTCATCCATTGGTTAGCGAATGTCGTCAGGTCTGATTGTAGCTTGGGGTTGATAGTTTCTGGATTGCCGTCTTCGTCAAAGCTGAATACCTCCTGATAGATTCCGGCATAATCATTCCTGAATGAGATTGGGTAATATTCCCCTCCAACGATTGTAAAGGTCATTTCAGGGTCTGCCATGAGGTCGCCGTTCTGTTCGCCGTATTGAGCGATAGAAATGACTTTGCCGTAACCTTTGATGCTTCCAACGAGTTCTACTACTACCGGCATGTAGCTTTCGGAGTTTTTGATTTTGGCATAGCCTTCCTCTATTTTGTAAGGTTCATTGAACATAGTTTCGTACAGTTTCTTGATAATCAAGGTTGCTTTGGTATTGAGTGATTTCATTTTATCTTTCCTTCTATGAATTGTTTATGAATTGCGGGTGAACACTGGGTGTCCAGCCGGTTTTCTCGATTGTAAGGAAACCTAATTTTAGGTTTTTCATGAAGTCTATGTTTTACTTGGACAGTCCGATTAGGAATTTCTTGCCGTTTTTTCCCTCTCCGTTGTAAATCAGTTTGTATTGTTCAACACAGTTCATTTTGCCGGTCTTGACCACAAGTTCGTAGTCTAAAAGCTCCTGTAAGTGAATATGAAGTCTTGTTTTCGCCCAGCCTGTGTGTTCCATGACTTCCCTTCTCGTGAATGTCCTGTCGAACCGGGCTTTGTTCTTTGGGAGCATCTCATCCAACTGCATGAGCAAGTCTCTCGCCGGTAAGGATAAATCATCCAAGCTCATTCCGAGTATTTCAGAAGCTAACTCCGTAGCCATTTCTATATCGTCTATGTCAACCTCAATATATTCCAGTTCCCCATGATATTTCACTTCTTTTTTCATCTGGTTCAGGAAAGCCACGGCGCAACACAGATTTAAGAATTTTGGCTGGTCTCTTCTCGCTTGAAGCCGGTCATCACCATAGAATAGCGATTCCGCATAGGGATTGACTACAGCATAGTTCCTGAGCAATCTCTGGAAGCAGTGGTGTTTGGTCATAATCTCTTCATGGGAGGCTTTCTGGATGATTCCTTCCAGTGTGTGAGCTTTCCTCTGGGATGATAATATTTTCTGGGTCTGGTTTCTTGATTCATCCACTCCAAGAATAAAGAATCTGCTTTTCGTCTCTGGGTTAATGTCTGGATTGGTAGTTGTTTGGAACACGGAGACGGGACCTTCGACTGTGTTTTTTCTGAGCTTACAGCCGGATACTGTCTCTATAGTCAGGTGTCCTTCGGTTATCAATGTCCTGATAGCGTACATATCCTTTACTCCACAGGCTTCTTCAATGGCTAGAACTTTGTTCTTCAAAGCATCCTTTTCCATGTAGAAAATAGCCTTGTCCGTGATTGATGAAGTCCTGATTACATCCTCCTCTGGAGTGAGCTTTATAGTTTTGTCCTGGAGTGCTGATTTCCCTGCTCCAGATGAACTCAACACAAGGATATTCAGCGGAGTATCCATTTTTCTGGAAACTGCGGCGATATACGATAGAATCTTGTTGTGTTCTTCGCCGATAAGTCCGAGCTTGGTATAATCTTCTTCTATCTCCTCAAAGATTGCTGTACTCTTGCCGAATCTTTCAGCTTCTTTTCGCTGTTCAAAGGGCATCATTAGAATGGGTTCGAGTTCTAACGGTTCTTTGTATGCTAGGCTGTTCATGGGGTGTTCTCCTATGGTTTATATGGCGTTTATGAGTTGATATGCTCTGGCTTTGGATAAGTGCATTTCCTTGCCTATTGCTGAATAAGAAATCCCCTTGGCTCTGAGGTCTTTGGCTCTCTGGACGACTTCGGGCTTGATTGCGGGTCTGCCAAGCCTAATTCCCTGCGCTTTAACACGCTCTAAGCCAGCTTTGGTACGTTCTGATATGCGAACCCTCTCTTGCTTTGCAAGACACGATAGAAGCGATATAATGGCATCTGCAAAGATTCCAAGGGATGAGATATACTGCTCCGTGAATGAATGCCATTGAACGCCGTAACTATCCAGAGTGGTGAGATACTCAAGCGTTTTCCTTGAACCTTCTCGACTGAACCGGTCAAGAGACCAGAACAAAAGAATGTCGAACTTCTTTTTATGGGCAAGTTGGAACACTTCTTTTAATCCCTGCCGTTCATCCATTGACTTGCTGCCGGAAGCGGTGTCCGTTTTTACTTCCGTTACTGTCCAGCCTTGTTTAAGGGCATACTCCGTTAATTGGGTTATCTGGTTTTCATAATGTTGGTCAGCCGTTGACACTCTGGAATAGATTAAACATTTCATAATATTCTCCGTTTAGTTTAAGGGTATTTTTTTCTGAGCGTGAAAAATGCCGTTTTCAGGCGTTTAGAAAGACACTCGATTTATTTAACTGTCTCCTTGGGGTTGTATGTTTATATGAATCGTGGTATAATGTTGTATATAGTGAGGACGTATGAACGATAATAGAATAAAACAAATCTCAACTGAAATGTCTGTTGCATGGGGCTTGATATGCGCCACGTTTTTTATTATTGATTTATGTTATTGGCATTCTGGAATAATCTGCCCATCAACAAGTGGAGCTTTTCAGTTTCTCTCTCCTGCTGGGAAAACTGTTTTCATAGTAGTTTTTTTCTCCAATTCTTTAACCTTTATTTTTTCTGAAATGATTGTTATATTTTTTAAACTTGGAGCCTTAAAGTCTTTCATTATTCCAATTTTGATATTATTATTCGTTGCTTTTCAAATAGTCCTTTATTGGAATTTAGGTATTTTCATTGGCAGATTTATTGTCTGGATGAAGCATTTAATCAGAAAAACAGAACCTGACAAATCTCTAGAACCAAAGTGAGTTTGGCAGTTTTAAGTCATACCAATGGCTTGCCTATTCGTTGCCGAGCAGAACTTTGGGATGTGACTCTAAGCTATCTTGCCTTCTGCCGTAAATTCATAATCATTGCATTTGATAGTATCAATGATTGCTTCATCCGTGATGAGGCTCTCATACTCTTTTTGAAGGCTGTTGTAAATCTCTTGGCATAGGTCTATCCTGAAACCTTCCAGCCATATTTCAAATTCTCTGATTGCCTTGTTCAAGTGAGGATATATCTTGTTGCTGTAATAATCACAGATAATCATTCTGGTATTGGCATGGGAATAGCGAGAACATGCTGTATGGGTCTTAAAAAAGCATTCGCCAAGATAGGCTTTCAGCCATGCCCCATGCTTGACCTGATTATAATGCGCCCAGATTTTTTCAATGTCCAAGCCGTTAAAGTCAAAACAAGCCCCATCGCCCTGAGAATAGAACCCTGAAAAGTAAATCTTGGGGTTATTAAAGCCATACTCTTTGAGTTTTTCCTGCCAGTAGTCAATCTCCGGTTCATGCCATTCATGGTCAACGTTTATATCTTGGAAGTCGTTAATGACCTTGCGCTTTGCCTTCGGGGATAATTCCTCGAACTCGTACACGGTTATTTGTTTTACTCTCATAGTTTACCTCAATTTGCTGGTTTTCGCTGGATAATCTTTTAAGCCGGATAAGGTTGTTTATTCGTAATGTTATGATTTTAAAAAGGGCTTGCGCCCTTGGGGGTTAATATCCAAGCTGTTTAGCCATAGCCTGAATTTCTGATTGTAATATCTTATGGCAGCCGACTTGCAGGAACTTGGGGTTGTTGTCTATGACTGTCCATCTGTCG
>Ga0172379_10012191_pt1 | contig 10107 bp, 9 predicted proteins | sample GrowelOW334metaG_FD_119756 | JGI IMG/M metagenome (GOLD analysis project Ga0172379, IMG submission 119756) | Groundwater microbial communities from an aquifer near a municipal landfill in Southern Ontario, Canada - Groundwater well OW334 metaG | ecosystem: Environmental > Aquatic > Deep...
GGGTCACTTTCTCGGTCATGGGGTGCACAGGGTCCGCCGGTGTGAGGAACCCCGTCCGGGGAGCGCTCGAACCGTGACCTCTTCGTGACCGAGCCCCACGCGGAGAGGAGTATGGCACCACCAACTGCTACGGAGTAACGATGGGACACGGGCACGGTCACGGTCACGCCGCCGGGCGCGCTGCCGACCGCTCCCGTCTGCGGTGGGTGCTGGCGATCACCGGCAGCGTCCTGGCCGTCGAGCTGGTCGGGGCCTACCTCACCGGCTCGCTCGCCCTCCTCGCCGACGCCGGCCACATGGCCACCGACGCCGGCGCCGTGGTGCTCGCGCTCGGGGCGTCGTACGTCGCGGGGCTGCCGGGCGGGCCGCGCTCGACGTTCGGCTACCACCGCGCCGAGATCCTCGCCGCGATGCTCAACGCCCTGGTCCTGCTAGCCGTCTGCGCTTACATCGGCTACGCCGGGATCACCCGGCTGGGGAACCCGACGGAGATCGACGCGGCACCGATGGTCGCCTTCGCGGCGTTCGGCCTGCTCGCCAACGCCGTCTCGCTGGTGGTGCTCAACCGGTCGGACACCGGCTCGCTCAACCTGCGCGGCGCGGCCAACGAGGTGCTGGCCGACCTGCTCGGCTCGGTGCTCGCGGTCGCCGCCGGCGTGGTCATCTGGACCACCGGCTGGGACCGCGCCGACGCGGTGGCGTCGCTGGTGATCGCGGCGCTGATCCTGCCGCGGTCCCTGGTGCTGCTGCGCGACTCAGCGGTGATCCTGCTGGAGATCGCGCCCGCCGGCCTGGACCTGGCCGACGTACGCCGTCACCTCGTGGAGGTGCCGGGTGTGGTCGACGTGCACGACCTGCACGCCTGGACGATCACCAGTGGGATGCCCAGCCTGTCGGCGCACGTGACCGTGACCGACGAGGCGCTGGCCGACCGTGGCGTCGGGCGGATCCTCGACCAGCTGGGGGAGTGCGTGAGCGCGCACTTCGAGGTCCGGCACGCGACGTTCCAGGTCGAGCCGCTCTCGCACGAGGCCCACGAGGACCTCGGCGAGGTGCACTGACGCCCGCGTGGGGACGCCAGGGATCAGGCGGCGTCGGCCTCGGCGGCCTGCTTCAGCTTGACCAGGGTGCCGTCGATGGCCGCCTTGGTCTTGGCGGCGAAGGCGGCGGAGAGCCCGAGCCGGAGCGGCAGCGGGTAGCGCGACAGGTCCCACGACTCGGTGACCTCGGTGCCGCCGTCGGGCGTGGGCGCGAGCTCGTAGCGCCAGCGGTGCATGCCCTTGTGGCGCCAGGCGATCAGCCGGTCCTCGTCGAACTCGACGACGCGGTTCTTGATCTTGTACGACGCCCCCATCTTCATGTCCATGCCGAACTCCGAGCCCAGCGTGAGCCGCTCCGGCCCGGAGACGCTGCCCTGCACCGTGCCCGACCCGTCGATGCGCTGGTGCTGGCGGGGGTCCGCCAGGATCGCGAACACCGCTGCGGGCGGGGCGTCGATGGTGGTGCTGGCCGAGACGATGGTGGGAGGCATGTCGCCGACACTAGCCAGGAGGGCATCGGATTGGCGACGCCGACGATGCCGGCGGTAGGTTGACCAGGCACGATTGTGTTCCGGGTCACAGGGCGCACCACCCCGCGCCCCGCGTCCGGACGACAGACCTCGGCCACGCGGAGACCCCGTTCCGGCCGGCGACCTCGAAGGAGTGCACGTGACTCAGCAGCCCATGGGTGAGACACCCGGCTTCGGCCCCGACCTCGCCGAGGTCTTCGGGCCCTCCCAGCAGGACGGCGGCCCCGAGCTGGTCCAGCTCCTGACGCCGGAGGGCGAACGCGTCCACCACCCGGAGTTCGACCACGACTTCACCGCCGAGGAGCTGCGCGGCTTCTACCGCGACATGGTGCTCACCCGGCGCATCGACACCGAGGCCACCGCGCTCCAGCGCCACGGCGAGCTCGGCATCTGGGCCCAGCTGCTCGGCCAGGAGGCCGCCCAGATCGGCGCCGGCCGGGCCCTGCGGCCGCAGGACTTCGTCTTCCCGACCTACCGCGAGCACGGCGTCGCCTGGTGCCGGGGCGTCGACCCGCTGCGCCTGCTCGGCCTCTTCCGCGGCGTCGACCAGGGCGGCTGGGACCCCAACGCCAACAACTTCGGGCTCTACACGATCGTCATCGGCGCCCAGACCCTGCACGCCACCGGCTACGCCATGGGTGTCCAACGCGACGGCGACGTCGGCACCGGTGACCCCGACCGCGACACGGCCGTCGTCGCCCACTTCGGCGACGGCGCCTCCTCCCAGGGCGACGTCAACGAGGCGTTCATCTTCGCCGCCTCCTACAACGCCCCGGTCGTCTTCTTCTGCCAGAACAACCAGTGGGCGATCTCCGAGCCGATCGAGCGCCAGAGCCGGATCCCGCTCTACCAGCGCGCGCTCGGCTTCGGCTTCCCGGGCGTCCGCGTCGACGGCAACGACGTACTCGCGACGTACGCCGTCACCCAGGCGGCGCTCCAGCGCGCCCGCGACGGCCAGGGCCCGACGCTGGTCGAGGCCTACACCTACCGGATGGGTGCCCACACGACCACCGACGACCCGACCCGCTACCGGCTCTCCGGCGACGTCGAGAGCTGGAAGCTCAAGGACCCGATCGCGCGCGTCGAGGTCTACCTGCGCCGCAACGGCCTGGTCGACGAGCAGTTCCTCAGCGACATCCAGGCCGAGGCGGCCGAGCTCGGCCACACGCTGCGCGAGGGCTGCAAGGCGATGCCCGACCCGCAGCCGCTGAGCATGTTCGACCACGTCTACGAGGAACAGACGCCGGAGCTCCAGGCACAGCGCGACGGTTACGCGGCGTACCTCGAGACGTTCGAGGGGGCGCGCTGATGAGTGACACCACGCAGAAGATCACCCTCGCCAAGGGCCTCAACATGGGCCTGCGCAAGGCGATGGAGGACGACGACAAGGTCCTGCTGATGGGCGAGGACGTCGGCAAGCTCGGCGGTGTCTTCCGGATCACCGACGGCCTGCAGAAGGACTTCGGCGAGGACCGCGTCATCGACTCGCCGCTGGCCGAGTCGGGCATCGTCGGCACCGCGGTCGGCATGGCGATGCGCGGTTACCGCCCCGTGGTCGAGATCCAGTTCGACGGCTTCGTCTACCCGGCCTACGACCAGATCGTCTGCCAGGTCGCCAAGATCCACTACCGCAGCCAGGGCCGCGTGAAGATGCCGATCGTGATCCGGATCCCGTTCGGTGGCGGCATCGGCGCGGTCGAGCACCACAGTGAGTCGCCGGAGGCGCAGTTCGCGCACACCCCGGGCCTCAAGGTGGTCGCCTGCTCCAACCCTGTCGACGGCTACTGGATGATCCAGCAGGCCATCGCCTGCGACGACCCGGTGATCTTCCTCGAGCCCAAGCGGCAGTACCACGCCGACAAGGCCACCCTCGACGAGACGGTCACGCCCGAGCCGCTGTTCACCTCGCGCGTCGTACGCGAGGGCAGCGACCTCACGCTGCTCGCCTACGGCCCGATGGTCAAGACCGCCCTCAAGGCCGCCGAGGCCGCCGCGGGGGAGGGCCGCTCGATCGAGGTGATCGACCTGCGCACCCTCTCGCCGCTCGACATGGCGCCGGTGCTCGAGTCCGTACGCCGTACCGGCCGCGCCGTCGTCACCCACGAGGCCCACGTCAACCTCGGGATGGGCGCCGAGCTCGCTGCCCGGATCACCGAGGAGTGCTTCTACTCCCTCGAGGCGCCGGTGCTCCGCGTCGGTGGCTTCGACACGCCCTACCCGGCGTCGCGGATCGAGGAGGACTTCCTCCCCGACCTCGACCGGGTCCTCGACGCCGTCGACCGTAGCTGGGAGTTCTGAGATGCCCGAGTACCTCCTGCCCGATGTCGGAGAGGGCCTCACCGAGGCCGAGATCGTGACCTGGAAGGTCAAGGTCGGCGACGTCGTCGAGATCAACGACATCGTGGTCGAGATCGAGACCGCCAAGTCGCTGGTCGAGCTGCCCTCGCCCTACGCCGGCGAGGTGACCGCGCTCCTCGTGGCCGAGGGCGAGACCGTCGAGGTCGGCACCCCGATCATCGCGGTCGGCGAGCCGGTGGCGGTCGCGTCGGCGGGCGAGATGGAGATCGACCTGTCCAACCCCGCCGCCAGCGGCCGGGTCGAGGGCGAGAGCCTGGTCGGTCGCAACAAGGCCGACCGCGGTCCGCTGCGCCGCGCCCGCAAGGGCTCCGCGTCGCCGTCCACCGTGGCCGGCGCCTCTGCGCAGATGCAGCTCCAGGGGGCGTTCGCCCCCGGCGGCGCCCAGTCCGACGACGTCGTCGCCGACGACGAGCCCGCAGTGCCGGTGACTCCGGCTCGTCCGCACGACGTCGCGGCGACCGGGGCGGAGATGAGAGTCCTGGCCAAGCCGCCGGTGCGCAAGCTGGCCAAGGACCTCGGCGTCGACCTGTCGTCGCTGGTCGGCACCGGACCGCAGGGCTCGGTCACCCGCGCCGACCTCGAGGCCGCGGCTGGTTCTGTGCAAGCCCTGAGTTCGAGCGCAGCGAGAACTCCCAATGGAGTGACGAAGTCACTCCACGGGCGGGAGACCAGAGAGCCGATCAAGGGCGTCCGCAAGATGATGGCTGGGGCAATGGTGTCCTCGGCGTTCACCGCACCCCATGTCACCGAGTGGGTGACCGTCGACGTCACCCGCACCATGGAGTTCGTCGAGCGGCTGCGCCAGCGGCGCGAGTTCGCCGAGGTGAAGGTGTCGCCGCTGCTGGTGCTGTCCCGCGCGGCGATGCTCGCGATGCGGCGTACCCCCGAGATCAACTCGTTCTGGGACGACGCCGCCCAGGAGATCGTGGTCAAGCACTACGTCAACCTCGGCATCGCCGCGGCGACCCCGCGCGGACTGGTCGTGCCCAACATCAAGGACGCCGAGTCGCTGTCGCTGCTCGACCTCGCGCGGGCGTTCGCCGACCTCTCCGCCACCGCGCGCGAGGGCCGGACCCAGCCGGCCGAGATGAGTGGCGGCACGTTCACGATCACCAACGTGGGCGTCTTCGGCGTCGACGCCGGCACCCCGATCATCAACCCCGGCGAGTCGGCGATCTTGTGCTTCGGCGCGGTCAAGAAGCAGCCGTGGGTGGTCACCCGCGACGGGGTCGACGAGATCGTCCCGCGCCAGGTCACCACCCTGGCGCTGTCCTTCGACCACCGTCACGTCGACGGCGAGAAGGGCTCACGCTTCCTCGCCGACGTCGCCGCCGTGATGGAGGACCCTGCCTCCGCGCTGCTGTTCTGAGGTTGAAGACTGGTCCGGTGACCCCCGAGCGTGAGATCACCGGACCAGTCGACCTGTGCCTGCCCGACGGGCGCCTGAACCCCGACGCGGTCGGCTGGTCGCGCCGGCCGCTGCACCGGGGCAACCTGCGCGGCTGGGGCAGGACGAAGCGCTGGGAGTACTGGGGTGTCGTCACGCCCACCCACGTCGTCGGGCTGGTGGTCTCGTCGCTGGACTACGCCGGGGTGCACAGCATCTACGTGCTCGAGCGCGCGACCGGGCGTGAGCGGGTCGAGGAGGCGGTCGTCCCGCTCGCGCGCGGCGCCGTCCTCACCGACCGCAGCGGCGTCGGCGAGGCACACGGGTCGGGAGGGGCGCTCTCGATCACCCTGACGAGCGGGAACGACGCGACGAAGGTGCACGCGGTCGCGCCCGGGATCGAGCTGGACGTCCTGGTGCCCACCGTGGACCGCGACAGCCTGTCCGTGGTGGTGCCGTGGAGTGAGCGGCGGTTCCAGTACACCGTGAAGGACCTCGGCCGGCCGGTGAGCGGGCGCCTGGTCCTCGACGGTACGACGTACGACGTCGAGCCGGCCGGCTCGTTCGCGGTGCTCGACCACGGGCGCGGCAAGTGGCCCTACTCGATGACGTGGAACTGGGCGGCCGGCAGCCGGCCCGGGGGAGACCTGGCGATCCAGCTCGGGGGCACGTGGACCGACGGCACCGGGTCGACCGAGAACGGGCTGTTCGTCGACGGCCGGCTGCACAAGATCGGCGACGACCTGACCTGGCGCTACGACCGGAGTGACTGGCTGCGGCCGTGGCGGATCTCCGGCCCGCGGGTCGAGGCCACGCTGGAGCCGTTCCACGAGCGGGCGGCGCGCACGAACCTGCTGGTCGTGGCCAACGAGACGCACCAGTGCTTCGGAACGTTCAGCGGCTGGGCGAGCACCGACGACGGCGAGCGGGTCGACCTCGACGGGCTGGTCGGCTGGGCCGAGGAGGCCCGCAACCGCTGGTGACCCTGGTGGCGGCTCAGACCTCGATCGGGCCGATCTCCCAGCCCTCCGGGGCGATCGGGTGCAGGATCGCGTCGGTGCCGCCGTCGACGAACAGCACGACGCCGACCACCAGGCTGGCGGCGTCGGAGAGCAGGAAGCCGATCGTCGCGGCGACCTCCTCGGGCCGGCCGGGCCGACCGAGCGCGGTCGGGTAGCTGTCGGCGAACGGTCCGAACTGCGGGTCGGCCCGTAGCTGCTCGGTCATCGGGGTCTCGATCAGGCCGGGCGCCACGGAGTTGATCCGGATGCCGGCTCCGATCCACTCGGGCTTCACACCTTCGCGCCGGGCCCACCAGGCCAGGGCTGCCTTGGACGACGGGTAGACCATCACCGAGTCGACCTGGGCGGCGGCCGCGCGCGCGGCGGGTTCGTCGTCGCGCAGGCAGAGGGTGGCGACCTCGGCGTTCCACCCGGGCATGCCGGTGATCGAGTTGGAGGCCAGCAGTACGACGGCAGCGCCGTCGGCCGCCGCGAGCTGCGGCTGCAGCCCCCGCACCAGCGCAAGCGCCCCGAAGTAGTTGACGGAGACCAGCAGCGCCGAGTCGACCCCGGTCAGCCCGGCGATCCCGGCGCACGGCACCAGCCCGTGGACGACGTCGGTCAGCGCCTGCACCCCGGCGACCGCATCGGCGCGCCCCTGCTCGGTGCTCAGGTCCGCCACCACGTCGGCGTCGCGCTGGTCGACGGTCACCACGCGGTGGCCCTGGTCGCGGAGCATCGTGGTGGTGGCCGCACCGATCCCGCTGGCCGCACCGCTGACGACGTACGTCTTCATGGCGGGACTGTAACGCGTTCTAGTTCTGTTGGCTTCCCGCGGCATGCTTCCGCGCCGCCCGAGCCACGGCGTTCAGACGTAGCGTCGTGCCCGGTCAGCGGGAGAGCCGGGTCCGGTCTGGAGCAGGCTGGCGAGCTCGTGCTCGAGCACGGCGCCGACGCGGCGGCAGAACGCCTCGGCCTCGTCGGCGGCGTCGGGCTTCTCGACCACGATCCGGTCGACGATGCCGCGGGCGTGGAGGTCGAGGGCACGTACCTGCTGGGCGCGGGCGATCTCGGGGGCATGGTCGAGGTCGCGGTAGACGATCGCGCTCGCGCCCTCGGGCGGGAGCGGGGAGAGCCAGGCGTGCTGGGCGGCCACGACCCGGTCCGCCGGCAGGAACGCCAGCGCCCCACCGCCGTTGCCCTCGCCGAGCATCAGGCACAGCGTCGGCGCGTCGAGGGTCACCAGGTCGGCCAGGCAGCGCGCGATCTCGCCGGCGAGGCCGCCGTTCTCGGCCTCGGCCGACAGGGCCGCGCCCTGGGTGTCGATCACGGTCACCAGCGGCAGCCCCAGCTCGGAGGCCAGCCGCATCCCGCGCCGTGCCTCGCGCAGCGCCTCGGGCCCCATCGGGTGATCGGCGGTCTGGCCCCGCCGGTCCTGGCCGAGGAACACGCACGGCGCCTTCCCGAAGGTGACCAGCGCGATCAGCAGGCCGGGGTCGTGCTCGCCCTGACCCGTCCCGTTGAGAGGTACGACGTCGCTCGCGGCGTAGCGGAGCAGCCGGCGGACCCCGGGCCGGTCGGGGCGGCGGGAGCGGGTGACCGCGTCCCACGTCTCCACGTCCGGGACCGGCTCGTCGACCACCGGGGCGACCGCCGCGACGCGCTCGCGCGGCGCGAGCAGGATCGACAGCGCCCGCCCGAGCAGGTCGGCGATGTCCTCGGGGGCGACGACGCCGTCGATGATCCCGCGGGCGTAGAGGTTCTCGGAGGTCTGCACGCCCTCGGGGAACTCCTTGCCGTAGAGCGCCGAGTAGACCCGCGGCCCGAGGAAGCCGACCAGCGCGCCGGGTTCGGCGACGGTCACGTGGCCGAGCGAGCCCCACGACGCCATCACCCCGCCGGTGGTGGGGTGGCGCAGGTAGACGAGGTAGGGCAGGCCGGCGGCGCGATGGGCGGCGACGGCCTGCGTGATCCGGACCATCTGCACGAAGGCGGGCGTGCCCTCCTGCATCCGGGTGCCCCCGCTGACGGGGGCGGCGAGCAGCGGCAGCCCCTCACGCGTGGCCCGCTCGATCGCGGAGACCAGACGGTCCGCCGAGGCCCGGCCGATCGACCCGGCGAGGAAGGCGAACTCCCCGACCACCACGGCGACCCGGCGCCCGAGCATCAGGCCCTCGCCGCTGAGGACCGACTCGTCGGTGCCGCTCTTCTCGGCCGCGGCGGCCAGCGCGGCGGCGTACTCCTCGCTCACCTCCGAGCGCACCGGAGGTCGGTCCCAGGAGACCCAGGAGTCGGTGTCGAGGACGAGGTCGAGCAGCTCACGGGCGCTGAGGCGGGCCATGCGCGAAGGGTAGGGGAACAGCGGGACGTCCGGTTCGGTTGGCTGGAGCGTGAGCCGATCCGACCTGACCCCGCTGCTGCGGGACCGCCGCAGCGTGCGGGCCTACGACGCCGACCACGTGCTCACGGACGCTGACCTCGCGTCGATGGTCGAGGCCGCCCGGTGGGCACCGTCGGCCGGCAACTCCCAGCCGTGGGCGTTCCTCGTGGCCCGCCGGGGCGACCGGGCCCACCAGGCCTTCGTGCCCGTGCTCGCACCCAGCGTCGCGCGCTGGGCGCCGGCGGCCTCGGCGCTGGTGTTCACGCTGCACCAGGTGGCGTCCGGGCCGGAGGCCGACGCGCTGCTCTACTCCGACTACGCCACCTACGACCTCGGCCAGGCGGTCGCCCACCTGGGCGTGCAGGCGTCTGCGCTCGGCCTGTCGTGCCACCAGTTCGCGGCCTTCGACCACGATCGGCTCGCGGAGGTCGCGCAGGTGCCGTCGCACTGGCGGGTCACGACCGGGATCGCGGTCGGCCTCGGCGTGGAGAGCGAGGTGCGGCCCCGCACCCGGCGGCCGGCGTCGGAGGTCGCGTACGGCGCGCGGTTCGGCGAGCCCGTCTCCTGATCAGCGCGCGTGCCACGCGGCGAGCAGCTCCGCCTCGCGCTCGCGGGTGATCCCGCCGACGGCGGCGTCCGGGTGGGCGCGCACCCAGGCGAGGGTGTCGCGCGCGGTCTCGGCGACCGGCCGCGGGCGAAGGCCCGCCGCCAGCGAAGGCGTCGGGTCGTGGGCGAGCATCCCGTCGTACTCCGGCCGTGGCAGCCACAGCGGCACCGCGTCCGGCCCGGACCAGGGTGCGACCCCCTGCTCGGTGAGGAACTCCTGGTCGACCCAGGTCCAGCTCGGCGTCGCCCCGACGCCCTCGGCAGAGCGCGCGAGCAGGTCCGCGAGCCGGGAGACCGGCCCGACCCCGTCGAAGACGCCGGTCGTCCGGGCTGCGGCGCCCTCGACGACCCAGGTCGCCAGGTCGCGCACGTCGATGATCTGTACGGCGTCGTCGGGGCGACCGGGAGCGAGGACCTCGCCGTCGTGGGCCAACCGGGCGGGCCAGTAGGTGTAGCGGCCGGTCGGGTCACCCGGGCCGCTGATCAGGCCGGGCCGGACGACCAGCGACGACGCGGCGCCCTCCTGGACGATCTGCTCGCACGCGACCTTCATCGGTCCGTAGGCCTCCATGTCCACCGACAGGTCCACGTCCTCGACGATCGGCTCGCGCACCGCCATCGTCGCGGGCGTCCCACCGGGCGTCGCCTCGTCGGGGTAGACGCTGATCGTGGACACGAAGACCCAGTGCGCGCCCGGCCACGCGGCCACCGCCGAGCGGACCCGCGACGGGTGCCGCGCGACATCGACCACGGCGTCGTACGGCGTGTCCCGCAGGTCGGCGGGCACCGGCTGGTCGCGGTCCCA
>Ga0172379_10012192_pt1 | contig 10107 bp, 7 predicted proteins | sample GrowelOW334metaG_FD_119756 | JGI IMG/M metagenome (GOLD analysis project Ga0172379, IMG submission 119756) | Groundwater microbial communities from an aquifer near a municipal landfill in Southern Ontario, Canada - Groundwater well OW334 metaG | ecosystem: Environmental > Aquatic > Deep...
ACATCAATACTGGAGGATTCTGGCTATCTTGCAAGAATGGCATTTCTGATTGACGGTTTAATGCACAAAATCGGCTTGCACGGAAAATCCGTTGTACCTTTTATTCTCGGCTTTGGTTGCTCTGTTCCGGCTTTGTATGCAACACGAATTATTGATAATAAAAATGAGAGAACTATTACAGGGATACTTATTCCATTTATACCTTGCTCTGCACGAACATCCGTTATTTTCGCGATTGCGGCGGCTTTTACTGGACCTGTTATGGCTCTTGGCGTGTATCTTTATGTAATTGTAATAATTGCTATAAACGGGAAAATATTATCAAAATTTCTTTCCCAACCGATTGGTCTGATTCTGGAAATTCCCTCATTAAAGCAACCGGCTGCAAAAATAATATTTTTTAAAACATGGATGAAAGTTCGACAGTTTTATAAAGACGCAGTTTTGTTTTTAGTCGGTGGAAGCATTCTGTTGGGATGGCTTGAATATTTTGATATTTCAAAGTATGTAAATAATTTTATGGCACCGTTTATCAGTTTTGTTCTCGGATTACCGAAAGAATTGGGTTCTACTTTAGTATTCGGATTTTTCCGCAAGGAATTAATTCTGGTAATGCTTACTCAGGCAACGGGAGCAACCGACATAGCACATCTGCCGATGAGTTTACATCAAATTTTTGTATTCTTAATTTTCGCAACTCTGTATTTTCCGTGTTTTACAACATTTGTTGTTGTAATTAAAGAATTCGGTGCAAAAACAGCTATGTACAGTGCAATTCTCAGTTTAATAGTAGCTTCGTTATCGGCAATATTTTTCAGAATTTTATTTCAAATTTAGTTAGCAAACAAAATAAATAGTATAAAATCCTAATTTTTTTTTTAATTTAATCGGTGCATTTTTTAACATTTTGGAAATGTTTATGACATCCGAAGATAATTTGACCAAAACAGTTTTAACTCAGTCTGTTCAGGACTATCTGAAAGCTATTTTTAAACTTCAAACTGACGATGCAGTTTCTACTACTGAAATCTCAAAGGAGATGGATGTTTCCGGGGCATCTGTAACCGGTATGCTTAAGCGTCTTTCTTCTATGGGGCTTGTTGATTACAATTCGTACAAGGGTGTGCGTCTGACTGATTTCGGGACAAAGATAGCTCTCGAAATCATTCGGCATCATAGGCTCTTAGAATTATATTTGAAAGAAAAATTGGGTTATTCGCTTGACAAAGTCCATGAAGAGGCTTGTCGTTTAGAACATGTAATATCACGTGAATTCGCTGACAAAATAAATGAGTTACTCGGCGACCCGAAGTTTGACCCTCACGGACATCCTATCCCCGCAAAAGACGGTTCTATTCAGTTTCCGAACGAAATACCCCTTGCTAATGCAGAAGGGGGACAGAGTGTTATTATTCGCAGACTGTTTGACGATGACACGAAATTGCTCGGCTATTTGGAAGAATTAGGCTTGCTTCCCGGAGTAAAAATCAAATTAATAAGTAAAGCACCATTTAGCGGACCGATTACTTTACGATTGAAAGATGTAGATAAACTCATCGGTTACGAAGTAGCAAGCAAGATTTATGTTGAGCTTGTTAAGAATTAATTTCTCCGATTAATTTTTTATCTTTAATTTTATAATCCTCGATTTTCGGGTTTGCCAACATAGCTCAGATGGTAGAGCAGCTCACTCGTAATGAGCAGGTCAGCAGTTCAAGTCTGCTTGTTGGCTCACAATAATACATCCGCAAAAGTAAGAACTGATGCGGATTTTCTATTTCTAAAATATCATACCTATATTTTTTTAAAACTTCCAATTTTTAGCTTATTTTAAGTATCTTTTTTTTTCTTTCATAAACACACTTCTGCGTATATACTTTAAATCATTTGAAAAAAATGATTTAATTATCATTTATTTTTATTAATTTTAAAAAATATTATATTAATGTTAGTTGTGCAATAAAATTTAATTAATAAATAGCTTTTCTAACATACGACAAATATTATGACCGACCGACTGGCTGAGTTAGCTACTATTTGTTTCAAATCTGCCTGTCAGCTTGAAAAATCAGTTGACAAAAAATTATACGAAATAGTGATTGATAATTACCGGTTTGCTGAAAACGAACTTTTTTTGGAATTATCTGTAAGGTTTCAACTTCTTGCACGACATAAGATAAAAAGCTATTGTAAGTCATACAGAGAAACTAAAATGTATGCAGAAGACATCGCACAAAATGCAATAGCTGATATTTTATCCAAATATAAAAATCACGTTTTCGAGGTTTCATTTAATGCATGGTCTTATACGATTTTAAAAAATAAAATTTTTGATTCGATTCGTGATATTTTAAAACGAGAAGGTAAACAAAAGGTAGTTACTGTGAAAGAAGTCCGAAAAAAGCAAGTGAAACAGGGAAAAACAATTTCTACAGAACAAAAATTGTTTGATTCCATAAAAGAAATTTTTGCTGATAAATTCGGGAAATTGTTAGGTTCACTCGGAAATGCAAATAAAAGCGAAACTGAAGCGGTAGATAAATCCTATAATATCGAAGATTGCGTTGTAATTGCTTTAAAAAAATTAGAAATTAAATGTCAGCATTTCTTTTATTATAAGTTAATCGGTTATTCAAATGAGAAAATTGTTGAAATTATGGATTTAAAATCTTTAAGTAATTTATATGCAACATCCAACAGATGTAGAAATAAATTTGTAGATAATTTATATATAGAAGGACTCAATGAAGAGCTGTATTGACGCAACAATCGGCAGTATGATACTTGATTATGAATTGAATCGGTTAAATGAAGAAGAGCAGGAAATGTTCGAGCTTCATTTAATGGATTGCGATTTTTGCCTTGAACAAGTAAAAAGTATGGAAAGAGTTATGGATACTATAAATTCTAATCCAAAAATTTATTCCAAAATATTAAAAAACAGCATTCTTGAAAAATCTGCCGATGACGAAAGAGCGAAATCATATAAAGTATCTTTTGGAAAGAAACCTCAGTTATTTGGCTGGTTGCTTAGACCGGTACCCATAACTGTAGCCGCATCATTAGTTTTGATTATTGGTATTTATTTTGTTTTTATTAATTATTATTCCCAAACAAAAAATGAAAAATCTATCATTTCAACTAAACATGATTCTACGACAAATACTAAACAAACACCCTCAGTTATAGAAAAGAAACAAGACTTATCACAAAATAAAAAAGATGATAATAAAAATCAAATTTCAAAAGAAGATCAATTTCCACAAATTTTTGAATTTAGAACATCTGAAACGAGATATGATGACCTTGCTGTAAATATGATAGAGCATAAAATATATTCAGATAAATTTTCAAATACTGAAGAAAACACAGAAGAATTAAGAAGTGCAATTCAACTTTATAATAAAAAAGACTATAATAACGCAATTGAAAAATTCAAAACTATATTAAGAGATACTCCTGACAACGAAAAAGCTAATTTTTATTTGGGACTTTGTTACCTGCTTTCGAAAGAGTACACCCTTAGTATAAAGTTTTTAGACATGTCTGCAAAACTCAATTCCGGCGAAATTAAAGAATATTCGCTATATTGGACTGCAACTGCATATTTGAAGATTAATAACGGTCCAAAAGCTTTAGAATATTTTAATAAAATAAATTGGAAATACATCAATCAACCTCAAAAAGAAATTCAGGAATTGAAAAAAAGAATTAATAATAAATAGATTTCTCTTTCTTTTTTTTGCAAACAAGAATTTTCAACATACATCAAACAAAGGTGGTATTATGTTTAAGGGTATCTTTACTTCTATATTAATTATGTTTAGTTTCTCATTGTCCTTGAGAGCACAATCAGTTGTTTCAGGTGTTAATTTCTCTTATGAAAACAATCGTAATAAAGTAGTTAAAATAATTACCTATAAATCGGATGGCACCCCAAAAAGTCAGGGGAGCGGATTTATCTTTAATTCTCAAGGTCAGATTATTACCAATTATCACGTACTCATCGGTGCTTGCTCAGCTGTCGTTATTGTTCCCGGTATTAAAGAAAATAAAGAGTATAGAGTTATCAGATTTAAAGCCGACAGAGAAAATGATGTTGCAATACTTTCAATTTCAAATCCGAGTGTTCAGCCTGTAAGCATTAACCAAAATCCCGGTTACACACCCGGAGAACAAATTTTTGTAATCAGCCATCCTGATAATATAAGTAGTATCCTTTCGGAAGGGCATCTGCTTAAAGAAAATAAATATACTTTTGATATCGAAACAAGTGTCGCTCCCGGTAGTAGTGGCGGTCCGGTTTTTGATTTAAGCGGCAGAGTCATCGGTATAATTTCAGCAGGTTTTCTGAATTCTTTGAATGCAGAAGCTATAAAAATCGAAATAGCTACAAATTTATTTTCCTCCAATCAGCCGTGGGACAGTCTGCAATGCGGTAACTGCGATGATATTTATGAATTATATTCTACTGCTGTCAGAGCTACAAGTCAGGGGAAATTTAATATAGCATTGAACTATTACAGTAAGGTTTTAGCTTGCGATTCTAACTATTCTGATGCGTATATGGGTATTGGCAATATTTTTAAAGAAACAGGAAATTATTATTTAGCAGTTGATTACTATACAAAGTCAATTGCAATTAAAAATAGAATCAGAGAGACTCTAAATTTAGAAAGTATCTATTTATCAAGAGGTGCATCATGGTATGTATTAGACAAATGTAATAATGCTATTTCTGATTTAAATAGAGTTCTCCAGATTAATCCCGGTTCATGTCCGGCAAAATATATATTATTCAAAGTATTTTCTATCTGTAGTAAGGATTTCGATAATGCAGTCAATTATTTTAGCCAAGCCCGTACCAATTGCATTCAAGCTATAACATCCTGCGACTGGGCGATTTTGGGTAACAGCTATTATTATAAATACAAAGAGACAAAAAACAGATTATTTTTGGATTCTGCAAAATCCCTTTGGCAAAGATCTCTTGACTCGAATTGTAATATGAGTCTTCCTCTTATCAATATCTTTGCCTATGATAGTTCATTCTCTAACAAAGTTTACAACCGTTTAAGAGATAATCCCGCTACAAATGCCGACGACTGGGCAAAATTTGCTGAAAATTGCATTAATTACAATATGCTGGATTTAGCTTTAAATGCTCTAAATCAAATAAATGTTAACACCGGAAATGATACATCGAACCGTAGCACAAGATGTAAGATTTATAATTTGATGGCATCTAAATTAATATTAAAAGATAAATACTCAGATGCTATCAGATTACTCTCCGAAGTAGCAGAGTGTGTACATGATAACGAAAATTCAAAAAATTTGCTTTATGAAAGTTTCAGTTCACTGGGGATTGAACAATATAATATGGCTGTAAATGACCGCAATGACAATGAGAATTTTCAGAAAATTCATCTGGATAGTGCAAGACAATTTTTACTCAAGGCAATTGAAATTAATAATTCAGAATGTAAATTGTACAGAATTTTAGGAAAAACTTATTACTTTTTGAAAAGATATAATGAATCATTAAGTACATTCGGTATGGCAATCAGAATCGGTGCCGATACTTGCCGCTCTGAATCCTTCTACTGGAGAGGTATGGCTTACAGAGCTATAAAATCTTATGATAACGCAATAAATGATTTTCATTATTCTTTTAATGAAAACAAAAATGAACAATTATCCAAAACATTTTACCAAAAAGGAGAATTTATTTTAGACTCCTTAAATATTATTAAAAGAGATAACAAAGATAAAAGAAAAGAATTATATAAGCGAGCCGATACAACGGCAGATTCTGCAATCTATTACAATAAGGTCAGTCCTAATGCATTTTATTTCAAGGGAAGGGTAGATTTAGGACTTGAAAGATATAATGATGCCGTCAAGCACTTCTTAAAAGCAAGGGAATCAGGTTATACTGGCTCAGAACTCAACCATAACATTGGATTAGCCTATAATTTAATTGCAGACTCTTTGTATCGCCAAACAAAGTATAGAGAGGCTGTACCGTTTATTTTTAATTCAGAGCAGGAGTTATTACTGGCTGATACAAGTACTTCCAGAAAAATTATAAGAATTGATAACAACAAAATGCTGGTTGCAATATACATGAGAAACGGCACCGATGCTGATTTAAGACACCTAGACACTCTTCTTAACAATATAACCTCTGATAAAGAATTATCTGATTATGCACCCTTTTGGTCAGACAGAGCATGGGTAAAAATAAAACTCGGAGCCTTTGTTGAGGCTAAAGTATCTGCCGAAAAAGCTATTGAATTATTAACTGAAGGTAATGAAAGGGGATTACAATTTGCTGAAGCTTATGAGATGCTTTTTACAGCATGTTTAAACTTACAGGATTTTACCGTATCATGTTCTTCTTGTCAAAAAATGATGGAATTAAAAAGAGACGACCCGGCTAATCCCTGCAAGAGCAAGATATTTTCAAAGTTTAAAAAAGAATGTCGATAGTCTATAAAAATAAATAATATTTTTCTGTAAGGTTTGCTTCTTTCGTGCGACATCTATTAAAAATGTTTATCCACAATATCTAAAGGTATCGCATGAAAACGAATCACATACTTAGTTTTAAAGAAATAAAAGATATTTCTTTTAGCCTTTTTATTTTTTTTAGTATTAGTACTCTCATACTTTTTGCTTTGTTCTCGTAATTTATTCAGAAAATTTAAAAATTAATATTAAAGGTGTTATCATGAAAGCTTTTTTTTCATTATCGATTTATTTGTTACTTTTTTTTAGTGTCAGATTAGTTCTTGCACAAAATATTGAGATTTCAGGTTATGTTGCAGAGGAGTTAGGAATTGAAAAATTCAATAATAAAACCTATCGTTTGGAACAAGACCGTGATTATGTTGTATGGTTTAAATTTAAAAATTTGGGAAATACTACAATTACTTTTGATACTATTCAAGTAGATTGGCAAGGTAAAGTCAAAATTTCTTCAAAAACGCATAAAGAAAATGATAAGTATTTTCTTCAAAAAGATAGTTCAATCGAATTTGAATATTCTACAGACGGTTCCGGAAATGATTTAGTTAAAAATATGGCTAATAAATCGATAAAATTATTTATTGTTTTGAAATTGGGAAACTTAACCGTAGCGGGAAAATATGTTGCAGAGCTGCCTGATTTTGAAATTTTATCAAAATATCCGACCTATGTTAAAAACCAGGGTGTAAGCTTAACAAAACGTATTAAAGAAAAGGGAAAAGAATATTATAAATTAAATTTTACTTTAGATAATGAGACCAATGAGTCAGGAGAGAAAGACTTAATTGCATGTAAAAGCAAATATGATTTTGAGCAATATATAGTAAAATATCCGGCTTCCGAAAATGCCTTTGTTGCTGTTCAAAAGATAGCAAGTCCATATATTGATAAAAAGGATTGGACAAGTGCAATTCAGGTATTTGACAAATATTTACCATCGTTTCCTAAGATGAAAAATCGTTTTCTTAAAATTATTGATTTGCTGAAAGCCGATGACGATGACTTGCATATAAAAAGTATTTCCAATATTAATACAGATAAGTATCAGGAGGTATCTCCTGTACCGACTGCTGACGGAAAAATTCTTTATTTCTGCGGTGATTCCAGACCGGACGGTGTAGGAGATGAAGATATCTTTTACTCAGAATTTTTAGATAATGAATGGCAAAAACCCATATTAATGGCTTACAATATAAATACAACTAAACCAGAGTCGCCAAAATCAATTTCTGCTGACGGAAACAAATTAGTGATTTTCGGTAATTATGAAGATTCTTTTGGCGGAGGCGATATGTGGTATATAGAAAAGACAGAGACTGGATGGAGCACTAAAATCCATTTCCCTGAACCTATCAATTCCAAATATTTTGATTCTGACGGTTTTTTTACAGCAGACGGTAAAGCATTTATTTTTACTTCGGACAGACCGGGAGGTACCGGCAATCCTCATGATAAAGGTAAAGGTTTCCATGGAGGTTACGGAGGTAATACTGATATATGGGTTTGTACTAAAACTAAAACCGGCTGGAGCGAACCTATTAATCTGGGAACTACTATAAATACACCTTATGCTGAAAGAGCCGCCTTTTTACATCCCGACGGAAAAACTCTGTATTTTTCTTCCGAAGGTCACTATGGTTTAGGTTCTCTTGATGTTTACAAATCCGTCAGACTTTCTGGCAAATCCTGGACTGAATGGAGTGAACCTGTGAATTTAGGTAAAAATATAAATACATCCAATATAGATTACGGATACAGAGTGTCAACTGAGGGAGACGTAGCGTACTATGCAAGCAGTATTAATAATAACCAGTATGATATTTATTATATCACTCTCCCAAAAGCCGCTAAACCTGAAGACTTTGTTGTTACAATCAGCGGAAAAGTTGTAGATGAAAAAGGTAAGCCGATGAAAGCGGAAATTAAATGGGAGAATTTAGAAACAAAAGAAGAAGTTGGTGTATTAGAAAGCGACCCTCAAAACGGAAAATTTTTCATCGTACTTCCGGCAGGTAAAAATTACGGTTATTTTGCTTCAAAAGAAGGATACATCTCAGTTAATCAAAATGTTAATTTGAAGAATCTGAATGAAAACAAGAAAATAAGCATTAACATAAAGCTTATATCAGAAGAATCACTTATCACTGGAACAGACACATTAGTTTTAAATAATATTTTCTTTGACCATGATTCTTATGAATTGAAGAGTGAATCTTATTCGGAATTAGACAGATTAATGGATTTTATAAAAAACAGAACGAAAAAAATTATTCAGATAAGCGGTCACACAGATTCAGACGGTGAAAGATATTATAACCAGAAATTATCTCTGAACAGAGCTCAGGCGGTAGTTGATTACTTAGTTTCAAAAGGTATCAAAAAAACAAATATCAGAGCAAAAGGATTTGGACCCGACAAACCTGTTGCTACAAATGAATCCGAAGATGGAAAAGCAAAGAACAGAAGAGTTGAATTTAATATAGTAAAAAAGTAAATAATGTTTCAATTTGTAAGGATTATTTTTTCGTACGACCTTTTATTACATAAAAGCATCGGTTTCAAAAATTCAGAAAACATTTTTAAATAAAATAAGGAAGTAGTTATGCAGAAGTTCAGATTAAAGCTTACAATAGCATTAGTATTTTTTATTTTTTTAGCTATGAATCACACAACACTCTGTCAGTCGGGGACTCCGGCTGAATGTTTCCAAAGTCTTGGATATTCTGCCATTCAAATGACGCCGAATATTTATGGTCATTTTGAGTTGAATGTTAAACTTGACGGAAAATATGAAATAACTTTGATTGTTGATACCGGAGCAAATATTTCATTATTGAGTAAACATCTACTTGATTCTCTCGGATATGAAACTTTTCCTGTTCCGGATACTGAAGGCAGAACTTTTTATAGAACCCGAATTGATAGTTTGGTGTTTGGAAATGCAAATACCGGAAGGCGTGAAATGTTTGCAGGTAAGCTGGAAGAATTATTCCCGGGCTTTTCGCTTTATGGAAAAAGAGTTCATGGAATCATCGGCTCTGACTTGTTGAATAGGTATTCTGCAATTATAGAAGTGCCTTTTTCAAGATTATTTTTGAAAATACATTAATGGTAATAAATTATTTTTGGAGGTTAAAATGAAAATATTTGGGTGGATACTTGTTTTTGTTGGGTGGATACTTGTAATAGTTACATTTATAGGATCATTAGTTACAATAAGTAATTATTGTAATAAAAATACAGAATTTAGTCCAAGTGTAAATCTTCCGAGATATAACCCTGGGTTTGGTTTTTCTAATAAAAATGATAGCCTAAATAAGTTAATTGATAGTATCAATATCAAATCCGATAAATTAATCACCGATTTTAAAAGAGCAAAAGAAAAGGCAATACTGGTAGAAGGAAGCATAGAATTTGTACTAATTTGTATCGGAATTTTGCTAATCGGATTAGGAAAACAGAAAGATAATAAGTTCAATAATCCTTCTGTATCTGATGCAGAAGCTAATGATGAAACTCAAACAAAAGCATAGTAGTCAAAATAAATAATTATTAATATTTAAATAAATTAAT
>Ga0172379_10012193_pt1 | contig 10106 bp, 20 predicted proteins | sample GrowelOW334metaG_FD_119756 | JGI IMG/M metagenome (GOLD analysis project Ga0172379, IMG submission 119756) | Groundwater microbial communities from an aquifer near a municipal landfill in Southern Ontario, Canada - Groundwater well OW334 metaG | ecosystem: Environmental > Aquatic > Deep...
TAGCTTTATACTATGAATTCAAATTTTACTGAACTTCTAGTAGTTATTTTGGTTTTTTTTTCCATTTAAATCCTGCAATCGAATAGTTGGAATACGAATCTATTTTTCAATATAATATATATTCAGTTAATCAGGGATTTTAAGGTAAAACGAAGTTTTTGACGAAGTAAGCAAAATTTTAACATAACAAACTTAATTATTTATTAAATTGAAAAAGAATTTTATTTGTACCAAATCACACTTTGAGGCAAAGAGGTATCAATATCAACATGAATAAAAGTAGGGTACACTCCAATTCTTTTAAAACCGAGAGTAATTAGAGCATGGAGAATAGCGAATCTTACTGTGCTTGTTTTTACACTAATGTCTATAGCTAAACCACGAAGATGGGAACTGTTACTTTCCCCGCCTTCCTCTTTATTATGTTTAGGGCAACGTGTACCGCAATTTACAACAAATGGGACTTTTGCTAATTCTCTAGCATCATCTATTTTTTGAGTGAGAATAGGGCTAATATTATTTAGACCGCAACCGCATTTACAAGCGAAATCTGAAAGTTTGAACCATTTCATTAAATTATTCCTTTTGATTTAAAAATTGAATACATAGCGAAAGTAACAACACCGACCGCCATAAAGAACCAACCAAGACCGCCAACAACTTTTTTGCCGACTTCGTTGAAAGCTCTATCTGTCATTTTCTTGATTGTCATATCTACAATCTTTTCAAGTTGTTCATCAGTTAGCTGATGGGTACATTCAGGACATTTAGGAGCCATTATGCAATCCTCTTTAAAATTAGAAAGCTACCCGCTTGAATTGTTACAGCACTTCCCGCAACTTCCGAAGCAAAAAGAGGAACACAGAGAAGAGAAGCGCCCAAAGCATTTGTTTTAATAATTCCGTTGATAAAAGCATTATGAACAGAGTTTGCGACTTGAACACCGCTTGAAATAGTCGTAATCATGGACTTAGAACTATTTGGAGAAGCCAAACGAAAGGGAGCAGTAACAGCCCCCACCGTAGTCATTGCTATAGAGGTTTCACCATAGAAAACAGCATTTGAAGGAACAGCTAAAGCGAGAGAAAGCCCCGTAGTTGTAATCGGGGTAGTGAATTGAATATAAACGCTTATTTCGTAAACTGCATTTGCGACAAAATCAGAAGAAAGAAGGGGGGCTATTTGTGCCAATGTTGTTGTTGAGTTAGCAACGTTTGATGGTACGGTAAGGATTAATTGACTAAGTACAAAAGATAATCCGTCTATGCCGTCGAAATAATCAACGCCCTTAATCGGGGTATAGCCATCATCACCAGTTAAACCGATATCCCCCTTAATTACATTGCTATTAATAAGCAAGTCAATATTATTTAATTCTAATTGGATATTTGTTTGAGCACTTATCAAATCATTGAAGATTAATGAATTATTTGATAAATCATCAAAGGCGGGTACAACGTCCAAATTGATTATTTGTTGAATTGCTTGAAGTGAGCTTTTAAGAGAAGTAAAGTTATCCATTTTTTAGATTCCCGAGGGAATTCGCAATTAAGCGAACGCCATAGGACGGAAAGCGATAATTACAACTTCGTCAACAAGAATACCATTAATGGTAAGACCAGTTAAAGCGGTTTGAATCTCGTCAGGGTTTTTAGCACCTTTTGCGATGAAACGCAAATAAGTCTTTTTCCCAGTTGTGCTATTACGCACTTGAACTTGACAGTCGTTTGCAGAAACAACCGCGGTATCAGTTCCAACTTGTGAAAGTTCCTCAAAAACTTTGTAAGTTCCTTCACATACAGAATCCATAAGAGTGACAGCGTTAGCCGAAGTCATTGGCAAATATGAATTTACAACTTTATCGCCCAAGGCGTTTTTGATTAAAACTTTCATTAAGCCATTGCCCCTTGATAGATAAGATTAATTTTTGTAGCACTTAGAGCGCTTTTATAGTCAGCGTCAAATAATGCAACATGAGCGAAAACGTCGTTTGCGTGTTTACTTGCTTTAACGTGCTTGATTGAAGCAGTTGCGGACAAGCTGTCAGCTTTACGAGAAACACCGAATTTCATACCACGAAGAATTGCAGGTGTTGCAACGTCAGTACCACCGCTTGCTTTTTCTTCAAAGATTGAAACAATGCCCTCTAGTAATTGAGTAAAAATCGCAGTATCACCCGCAGACATTACAACTTCATTTGAGCGGTAATTTTTCTTTACCTCTTGTTTGATAAGTGGCATATAAACCCCTTTTTTTTTTATTTTTGCTTAAAGCACTTTCTTTAGAAATCTTTCGAAAGATTGTTTTTTAAAACGGTGAAAGATTATGATTTTTTCAAAGATAGAAAGAACATTCTTTTTTTTGCAGTTAAGAAGTGGCAACGCAAGGGAATTATGAGAGTGTCGAAAACGAATACATGAGGGCTTTTATAAAAGCAATAGAACGAATAAAGTTTTTTTTCTGTAGTTTTGGCAAAGAGCTTAGTTCGCCAGTCGGCTCGATAGAGATAGAATCCTGCTACATCCATTTTTAAGAGAGCTTTGAAACGAGGCGTTAGTACGTCCTTTTGTTGTGGAGATTTTAGCGCCCGAAAAAGTTTTTTATGTTTGAGAAGTGGGAACGGAGCTAAGAGCGGTTGCGTCCCGCAATGGATGGGGTAAACCCCAACACCCCGAAGGCAAAGAGCGCCCCGATTGCGCGAAGATGGGACATAGTCCCACGTTCACGCATCTTGTTTGGGGCAGGGGAAAGAGAAAGGGAGTTTTTTGTACAGGGCAGTCACATTTATTTTATGCTGAACAGTCACACTATGCTAGTTTTGAGTTTTTGAATAATCCGCAATATGTCGAATCCACCTTGAGGGTGTCGATTTCTAAGCACTCTTTGATTTTTAAATCAATATCATCACTGTTTTTTGTCATTTTAATATTATGTAATGTCACTTGGTGTGTTTTTCTTGTTGCTTCATTTCGGCACATGAATTTAGCGAATGGGTAATACACCATGTCATCAACTGGTGGAAGTGTATCGTCGGTAAATTTTATTTCCAATACTTCAGATACTTGCATTGTTGAAATGCTATTGAATAGATCAATAACAGCTTGCACACTTTTAGCTTCCAATTGATTGACTATTGTTCGTGAGCCTTGTTTTAGTTGAACTCTATATTTAGGCATTATGTACACTCACAACAAGAATTTTTTGAAAATGCAGACAATTCCAAACCAGTGTGCCAATACGTACGAAAAGCATTACTAAGGTAAGAATATTCAACTACCTTAAAAGATTCACTAGATAAATTAGAATCATTACAAAAAATATTAAAATCGTTTTTAAATAGTTGAGCATAAGAGGGAATTAAATTAACACCTTCTTGATCTTGTGGGGCGTTATCTAAATAAATAAAATGTTTGACTATGTTGGGCGATGTTTTAAGATTCATAAATTTACCCACTATAGTGTAATTATTACTAATTCCATTATAAGGAGAAGCAAGAAATAAAGAAGCACTAACAACTAAAGAAGAGGAAACGGAATCAGTCCATGGACAAAATAAACTTATCACAGTTTTTCTTCTAAGTTTAAAGAATCAACAGTACCATATAAGGCAATACAAAGAGCTTGAAGCAAACGTTGTATATCTCTTAATCTTTTTAACTCTTCTTGTGCAACTAATTCGCAGTTAATAGCCATTTTTTACCCCTTTAGTGTTTTAAAAATCCAAGTCCATTGATAAGACTTGTGAACGCTTCTGTAAGACCAACAAATTTGCCGTTTGAATCTTTAATAATCATAAACTCTCTTAATTGGTTCATTTCGTTGATGTCAATTGGAACAGATGCAAAGTTTGAACGGCCTATAACCTTTTGAAGAATGATTTTATCCGTAGGGGAAAAAGTTCCCGTAATTGTTTTAATCATGAGAGAATCAGAAAATGCCTTATTGTTTGCGTTTGCAAATTTTAAATCATGGGCTTCACGATTGATGGCGGTATCTTGTGAAGAGTTTGAAGCGCTTATAGTATTTGCTACGTCATGGGAAGAATTGCGCCCCTGCATAATATTGGACATTTGTTGTTGTACTTGACCGACAAAAGAATTAGTAACGTCAGTGTGAGAATCAAAAAGTTTTAAACGGTTTTTAGCTTTTATGCCAGTGTATTTTTTTACAGTATTACCAATTGAATCAAAAAGGTTTTTATTTCGAGCATAGAGGACTATAATAACAGCCTCCCCCGCCGCGAATAAATACTCAATGAATTTCTCTTCACGTTTAATAACTTCCATCATAGCCGACATAAAAAGAAATGATGCACCACCGCTTAAAATTTCTAAAGCGTAGTTTGTTTTTTCGTTTCCATTCTCATCTATTTCAGGTGGGAACTGTGCGCCAAGTTCTTTAGTAATCCAAGAGTTAACAAGAGAATATCCAATCATCATAGTGGCATCTTCGCCCATATTTAAGACTGTATTTTTAGCAATACTCACGAAGGAACCTCCAATAATTAATTATTGAAAGATTAGGAAAAAAAAGAAATTAGAAAGAATGTTCTTAAATTGAAGAGTTTAAATGAGGAGGGCAGGGAGTTAACAATTATCAAAACCCGAATATATAAGGGAATTGATAATAAAGAATAGTTAATCGTGACTAAAAACGTTAGATGGAGAAGGTGAATTTTTATCAAATACATCACCACGCCCCGCAAATTTTAACAATGGGAACAAATCAGAAATAGACGGCAAATCGTCCGTATAATCATCACTGTTGACGTCCGTAGAAGTTCTCGCGCCTGTTGCTTCCTTTACAGCAGTTGCCTCCATAGGAGCCATTCGAGCAACGATAGCACCGTCTAAATCATGTATATCTCTCACAGTTTGCGCATGGTCGGTTACAACCTTAGCAGAAATAGAAGCCTCCGCAATAGTGGCAAGGGATGGAGCAAGGGAAGAGGCAAGAGAGGCTAAAGCGTTAGCAGAAGCGACAGAAGCGTTATTGCCATAAGCAGAAGCAACAGAACCAACAGCGACAGTATTAGCCTTTGTTGCCTCAACAGCAGATTTATAATAATCTGTTTGCGCTTTTATATTTTCTGTTGAATCTGCTTTAGATTGAACTAAAGAAGTTCCAAGCATAGCGCGAGTGCTTGAATCAACGTGAGAAACTCTAAACTCTTCTACAGCCTTTCGAATGTCGCTTTTTGATTGTCCCATCATGCTATCAATCAAGGAAATCTCAGAACCTGCGTATTGTGCGCTAGGTAAAACAAAAAGAAATTCTAAACTTCCCCCCGATGCGATTATTCCATTAACAAGGGCAACGTCAACTTCGTGCCAATATTGAGAAGTTGGAACGAACGCATAGAAATAATCACCGTCACCGTAATCACCATTTGAAGCCGTTTGTTTTTGGTAATCGCCTTGCACTTTGATATTTTGTGCATTAATAGAAGCAAGAGCAACTAAGCCCCCAAGGTTACTGTCTAAAGTTTCAAAAATTGAAGATAGTACAATAGCTTGAGCCTCGATTCCCATAGAAATTGAGTGTAGCGCGTCAGCTAGAGCGACTTGATTAGTTAATAAGGGTGAAGCTTCGGAGGCAGTTGCTAAAGACTCAATATGTGAAGCAATAGAATCGACAGTGGAAGAAATAGAAATAACAGAATCAGAAGCATTTTTAGAGGACAAAACGCCATTTGCTTTGATAGTATCTAAAACCGAACTAATCGGAGTTTTGACAGTAGGGTTAGCGATTACTTTTTTATCAGAAGGTTTAGAAGTAGGAATAGAATCAAAAACTTGATTATTATCTTGTGTTTCAAAATTTAGATAACTACCTACAGCCCCAATTGTTCCAACAATAAAAGCCCCAACGTCAGTAGAGTGAAATTTTGGAATTTTACTAAATAACCTAGTAGCAAGTTTTACAGCAACAAAAGCGACAGCCATTATAAGCCACCAAAACTATAATTTATTTTAGTAGTTGCACAAAATAATGTATTGTTACCCCTAAACCGATTCCGAAAAATAATGCCCTTAACAATCTGTAAATAGTTAATAACATTTAAAACTCCCGATGAAATAAATTTAAAAAGCCATTTATCCAAACGAAAAAGTAAAATAGCAATATAAAGAGAATAGCCATTAAAACCAATTCTATTAATTTTTCTTTCATTAAAACCGCCTATATTATTTTTTATCATAATATCACCCCCAAACTTAAGGGGTTGTTACTGGCGCGGTATAACGCGTCAATAATGCTTCAGGTACTGTGATACTTTCACCACTTTGAGAACTACAATCGTATAATGCAGTATAGCTGTTGTCAGCAACTAAACCAAAATAAGAACGAGAAACAGAATAAACAATTGAGCGACCAAATACGTTTACAAGTGTAGTGTCTTTGAATTCACAACCGTTACCGTTAAGGGATAGAAGGGAAACAGGAAGAGAGATAGAATTATAACTACATAACGAATGCAAATCAAAATAAACATAGTGACCAAGCTTGACGAAACTTTCAGAGTTTGAAGGGTTGGCTAGTATCGTATTTGTTACACTATTATTAAAACTAATAGTACCAACAGTGGGGAAATTATCAAATAAAAGTTTGCAGTCAACTAAGAAATAATTCTCAAATAATGAAACGTAAAATGGAAGCGAATCAATAGCGTAATTATTATCAGTAGAAGTTCCACCAATTGAAGCGCTTTCACTAAATTCGCAGTAAGAACCATCACAAATAGACTCAAAAATAATATCGTCAAGACGTAAAGCCATTATAGGCCTCCTTTTATATCAGAGTATTGCGGTAATTCTTGAATAGTCATAACTTCCGCTACGTTTTTGCCGTTTGCTGTTGTTGATGGGCTACGTGATAAATATATCATTGATTGTTTGATAGTATCTAATATTTGACCATCATGTTTTTTTGATGGATTATAGAGATATGAGCGAAGAATACTCAAAGCCAGTGGGAGAATAAAATTTGTAATGAAAATAGGCATTACGACCTCCTTAAAATATGGGTTGGTGAGCTGATTGGCTCGTGAGTGGTCTTACACTATCAGTAATATAGAAGCCAAGGTTTGTTTTTAAATCGTCGTTTATGTCAATAACGTCTAAACCGTGTTTAGTTTGCTTTTCTACCTTTACGAAGTAGTCAGCTACTTTTAAAAGTGACTTATCAATTAAGCCCATGTCGTGATTCTTTATAGAACGGTTATTTGCTTGCTCTATAGTGCTGTTGAGTGCTTCTAAAGAAAATTCACCGTATTGCTTTGTAATCGTCGATATTAAGCCACACACGGCGTTCATTGCATAGATGGGTTGCGTTTCCTTGACTTGAGTGTAACGGAAGTAATAGGGGCGTTCTTGGTTGTCAAACTGTGATATTAATTTCCATAGCGGGTGGACTTCAGAGCGCTGAAAGATTTTTCTTTCCCCTTCTTTTGTGAAAAGCTTTTGTTTTCCGTCTTTTTTGGTGTAATAACCCTTAATGAGGTCGATAGCGGTATTTTCGGAAATGTCTTTGTATGAAAAGTAAGTGATAAAGAAATCCCATAACCCGCTAATATTGTCCATAAGTACTGCGGTGTAATCATAAGGCTCTTTATTAGCATTGAATATTCCTTTTAATTTTTCTCTTCTAATTTGGAATTCGATTCTCCATACGTCTTGATTATCATCATAACCCGAATTATTCAAAGCCCATAAGCGTTTTATGTGTCCGCTTTCAGGGTGTTTTTTCTCTTCAGCTGTTTTATTATAGATACGAACCATGTTTGAACCAGTGCCAAAGTAGAGGGTTTCAAGTTTGCGAGAAGTGAAAACCATTTTTCTACCTATTTCCCCATCATCACCATCATGAGCAATTATCTTTCGTGCTCTTGTTTTCATGCGGTAAATATCAAAGAGATTAAAGCTATGTCCTTGAGTGTCACACGCTAAATGAATCTCTTGTACTTTAGAAATGTAGGTGGGGTGAATGTTTTCTTTTATAAAGTCATTAACTTGTTTGTGAGCGCCTTTTAATCCATAGTTAACAAGAAATTGAGCGCGGTATTCAACTTTAATGGATGGGTTTCTATCTGTGAGGACATTGCCACGTTTACGGAAAGCAATAGAACAATCGCCATTTTTCATTACTACACTGTAACCAGTTACGGAAACAGCTAGAATCTGCCACTTGTTACCATTAAGAACTAAATCAACAAAACGATTATCGTTATTTGTGTCGTGTATAGTTTGCGCGTACTCTTTCATCTTGATTAAATCGTCAACAAATAAGTTATATTTTTCGATATCACCGCTTAAGTATAAAGCTTCTTTGAACGTGTCAACGTGTTGTGAAAGTAATTTCATTCAATAACCGAACCGTCGAAACTAAAATCTTCTAATGCACAAGCAAAAGGAATAGAATCAAAATCAACACCATCATGTATAAAAGCACTGAAAAAATTACAAAACTCATTTAAAAGATAAGGGCAATAATCGCATTGCTCTAATCGTAGAGGGCTGTTTGTGTGATTCATTTTAAAACTCCATTTTTGTATTTTTCTTGAATGTCTAAAACGACTTTATTTTTCTCTGAAAAAGTCCGTTTAGACCCCCTTGTTAATTCAGCTTGGGGAGAACTCAAACGAGCACAAAAAACAAACTTTTCACGAACTGCATAAGCACTGTAAAACTCTTTTTCTAAAATCGAAATGATATTTTTGTCATTATGAAGCTTTTTGAAGTGACCGGTATTTGTTTTAAAATAATCATAATCGCCAACAGTACAAGAGCTAAGAAAGTAATCACCATGAGGAATAACACGACCGTCGTGGGGTAGGGTGGAATCATAATTGTGTCCCTGCATAGGTGTGTATTTCATCCATTGAAAATCAAACATTTAAAAAACCATACTTGTTTGTGTATATTTTAATAAGCCTTTGGCTTGACTAAGTGAAATTGAATTAACCCATGAAGAGCGGTGATAGTTATATTCTGATGAACTGATCTTTTTCCATCTTGATTTATAAACGGGCTTTGTGAAATATACGTTAGCGGTACGAATGTAATTAAATTCTTTATGAGTAAAATTATCCATGATAATTGAAGTATCGGGACGTATACAGTTGTATTGCTCACCTGATAAGAGGGAGCTTAATTCGGTGAACAATGACATTTTAGAGTTCTTCGATAGTGTCGTACACTACGCCAACCGATTCGTTTCCGAATGATTTAATAATACCTTGCCGACCGCTAAAGAGATACATTTCCCCTACTTTTGTAGTTGTGTATTGTGCTTGTGTAATTGGAATTTCAATCTCTCCACCAGTAAAAGCAACTTTAATAGATGAGCGTGGAGCGTAAAAAGTCGGTTCACCCGCTTCATTCATAATCAACATTCCGTCTTTCATTTTTGGTTTAGGTTCGGATTGATAATTAGATACTACAGTACCCGCCAATTTAACTACGTTTGTTTGAGTAAGCTTGATATATTCACGCGCTTGATTTTTTGATTCTTCGATTGATTGTGCCATTTTATAAACCTTTTATTTTTTGAAATTCTTTAGAAATGATTGAGTAGACTTGTGACCTCTCAACGCCTGAATGTATGTGAATGCGGTAACGAGTGATATTTTTTTCACCATCATTTAACAAGGTAATAACCGAATCAATGATTCGTTCTTTATTTGACTTATCCTTCATTTTTTAGCCATTCGCTTATTTGCTTCAAAATCACTCAAAGCAAAATCAAAAACAGAAGTCATAAGAGTGTCAGAATCAGAGTTAAGCAAGAACGTTCTAATATGCTCTTGTTGATTGTAATATTCACCGTTACTTTTGTAATGTTCACGAAGATTTTTTTCTTTTAATTCTAAGATTTTCATCTCAGAAGGACTTAAGTATATTTTAAGATATTCGGAACGATTTTTCACGGGAACCCCTTTTTTTTCGTTATACACGAACTTAGCCAAAAACCGCCCAAACCCTTTGAATATAATATATATTATGTTAATCAAACTAAAAAAATACTTTTCTCAATCTCGCTTCTTCTAAGTTTTTATAAAATAAAAATCATTAAAAAATCATTAGTTAAATATAAAATAATCTCGTACA
>Ga0172379_10012194_pt1 | contig 10106 bp, 11 predicted proteins | sample GrowelOW334metaG_FD_119756 | JGI IMG/M metagenome (GOLD analysis project Ga0172379, IMG submission 119756) | Groundwater microbial communities from an aquifer near a municipal landfill in Southern Ontario, Canada - Groundwater well OW334 metaG | ecosystem: Environmental > Aquatic > Deep...
ACCGAAAATTTTACTTCAATTTTTGATTGGCGAGGCTCCGAAGACAGTAAAGTAATCGGCTACGAAAGCTATCCAAAAATTGAGTTTCAAATCGCTGTTTAAATTATGCCATTTTCCCTGATTGCCGCAGTTGCAAAAAATAATTGCATCGGCATAAAAAATAAAATTCCCTGGAATATTCCGGAGGATTTTAAATATTTCAAAACAACTACCATGGGCAAAACCTGCCTCATGGGTCAAGCGACGTTCGAATCTATTCTTGGCTATCTTGGAAAGCCCCTGCCCGGACGCAAAACTGTAGTTATTACTTTCGATAAAAATTACCAGGCGCCAGAAGGAGTGAGAGTTTTTAATTCTTTAGATGATGCTTTTGAAAAATTAAAAGACGAAGATGTTTTTATCTGTGGCGGAGCCAGCATTTACCGGCAAACAATCAACCGCGTTGATAATTTATACATTACAATGGTTAACATGGAACCGGCTGGTGATGTTTTTTTTCCGGTCATTGAACCGGAAATTTGGAAAGAAGCCTGGCGCGAAGACCATGGTGAATTCTCATTTATTAAATATTCAAAGTAAATATGGCCGAAAAAGGTTTTATCATGATCGATGGCATCGACGGTAGCGGCAAGAGTACGATTGTAAAACATTGGAAAGAATACCTAACAAGCGAAGGAAATGCTTTGTTTGATCTTCATGATTTTTGGCTTGAAGAAAAACGCTACCCCGACTGGCACGAAGTGAAGCCTTATGATTTTTTATTTACCAGCGAGCCAAGTTATGTCGGCATTGGCAAAGTAATCCGAGAAGAATTAACCCGTAATGGTACAAACTACTCCGAACGGGCTATTGCCGAAGCGTTCTCACTTGATCGTTTGGTGTTATATGAAAAAATAATCTTACCGGCTTTGAAAGATACCAAATTCGTACTACAAGATCGTGGTGTAAGCACGTCACTTTGTTATCAGGCTCTTTCCGGCAAACTGAGCCTTAAAATGCTTTGCGAATTACCCGGCAATGCTTTGGCGCTAGAACATGCTCCTGAACACCTGATTATTGTCCAAATTGAACCGGAAATGGCTTTAGAACGACTATCAAAAAGAAAAAAACAAGATGATGTAATTTTTGAAAAATTGGATTTTCAGACCAAAGCCGCAAATTTATTCAGCTCTGAAGAATTTAAGAACTTATTTACTGTCCACGGCACCACCGTGCATTATTTGCCCGCAACCAACGAAATTGATATAATGAAGGCGAAAGCAACCAAGCTTTTACAATCGTTGTTATAAATAATTTAAGGAGTATGCTCCTCACATCTACAGAAATAATTTCGAAGAGCTGGGAAGACTATCAAAAAAATTGGCATAATTGGATGTTTTTTTCTCTGCTGATTTTTCTGCCGTCATTTGTTCTTATGCTCTCCGGTTCTTTTGGCGGATTTTTGAACACTTACGTGCCAAGCACTTCAACTCTCACCGACCTGATTATTTTTATCCTTTTTATTTTCAGCGCGTTTTTTGGCTTGTGGACATCGCTCGCCCTAACCCATGCAGGAATTAAATTCTTACAAAGCGGCAAAAATGATTTCTGGAAAGAACACTACACTGCAACTCTATTATCGATTTGGCCGGCCTTTTATACCTCGTTCTTTGCTTTGGTTTTTGTTGCACTCGGCATAATATTTTTTCTCATTCCCGGAATTATCATCTCCGTCTGGTACTTCTTTATAATTTATAACATTATTGCGAACGACGAACGCGGTTTCAAAGCCCTTTCATCAAGCAAACAATTGGTGCGTGGTCGTTGGTGGTCGGTAGCTTGGAGAATTACTATCCCGGCATTATTCTTTGGCTTTTCTCTTTTAATAATCCAATCAATTTTGGTAGGTATTGTCGATTCATTACCTTTTTCAATTTTATCAATTGCTATTATAGAAAATGTCGTTAAAGGTATTAGCAGCTCCATTATGGCTCCGCTTACTATGCTTGCGGGATTAAATTTATATTACAGCCTGCGAGATAATCCGTTTAGCGAAACCCCTGTTCTGCTTTCTAACGAACCACCTGCTAAGAGCTAATTTATTGCCAATTCTATTCAAAAATGGTAGGCTAAACCTACCATTTTTTTATTCTTATGTCCAAATTAATCCCCATCATCGGCCTCGAGGTTCACGTGGAACTTAAAACAAAATCCAAGATGTTTTGCGGTTGTGAGAATGACCCATTTATTGACACGCCAAATAAAAATATTTGCGAAACCTGCACTGCTCAACCAGGCACCTTGCCCGTCCCAAATAAAGACGCCATAATCTGGTCAGCCAGAATTGCAAAAGCACTCGGCTGTGAAATAAATGAGTTGTGTAAATTTGACCGCAAACATTATTTTTATCCCGATCTTCCTAAAGCCTATCAAATATCACAATACGACCAGCCGATTGGCGAACACGGACAAATCGAACTAATAATGAACCTCTTGAACTCCGACAAAAACCATCGTGATCGAGCGGTCATTGGCGTTACACGCGTTCACCTCGAAGAAGACACTGCAAAACTTAACCACGATACAGCCGGCAACACGCTAGTTGATTTTAATCGAGCCGGAGTACCCTTGGTAGAAATCGTGTCTGAGCCGGATGTCGAAAGCGGCACGGAAGCCAAAACCTATTGCCAAGAACTACAATCAATTTTTCGCTACCTCGGCGTATCTGATGCCGACATGGAAAAAGGCCAAATGCGCTGTGAAGCAAATATTTCTTTACAGGAAGAAGGTAAATTCGAAAAAAATAGCGGAACAATTATTCCCAAAGGTGATTATAAATTGAATGCCAAAGTAGAATGTAAAAATATTAATTCTTTCCGCGCGGTTGAAAAAGCCATCGATTACGAAATCAAACGTCAAACCGAAATGATCCTGAAAGGCGAAACCTGGCAACAAGAAACCCGCGGTTGGGATGAAAATAAACAAGCCACCGTTCATCAGCGCTTTAAAGAAACTTCCGCTGATTATCGTTATTTTCCAGAACCGGATATTCCACCCTTTCACCCAAAAATTGCCGCCGGTGTTATTTCTTTACCGGAACTTCCTATCGCAAAAAGGTTGCGTTTTCATAATGAATTTGGTTTTTCTTATGCCGATGCTTATCAACTTACCGGCGACAAACGCTGGGCAGGTTTTGCGGAATCGGTCATCAGCGCTTTACACGATTGGGTCCACACCCTGCCGGAAACAAAAGCCTGCGAACATGTTCCAGGTAAAACTATTTCTCCAACCTGTAAAACTGCCCAAGACTTAGTTCGGCTCGCGGGAGGCTGGCTTACCACCAAACTAGCCGGCGCTTTCAAAGAGAGAAATCTAGATATCGGCTCCCTAAAAATAAAAGCGGAAAATTTTGCCGAACTTATCGCCTTAATCTTTGCGAACCGCATCAACTCGACTAATGCTCAAAAAATTCTGGCGGAGATGCTCGACTCCGGCGTTGATCTTGATCCGACTCATGTTATGGAGGAAAAAGGTTATGGTCAAATTAGCGACGAGGGTAAATTGCTTCCGATCGTTGAAGATATAATAAAAAATAATCCTAAACAAGTTGCCGATTTTAAAGCCGGTAAAGAACCTTTGATTAAATTTTTAGTCGGCATGGCGATGAAAGCAACCGAAGGCAGCGCCGATCCAGAAGTTACCGAAAAACTGCTTCGCGAAAAAATGAAATAATGGTTAATAATATATGGAGAATTATAAACCAATTAATTTTTCCTTGGAAAAAATGAAGCGGTCTTATCTGCCTGAATTTATCAAAGAATTTGAAGATGACATCTTAAAAGGAGAATTTAATGGCGAAGATTTGAGCACGGCTAATTTTTATTTACAAAAAGCCTATCAAGCTCTAGAAGATTTAAAGCAAGGCAATTTTGAAAATGCCAAAGAAATCATTAATTATGATATTCAAAGGCTTGAGGGATGGACAAAAGTGCTTGCCGAAGAATCCTTAAACATTGATCAGATTTCTAAAACCATGCTAAAAATCGAACATTTAAAACAATTGCGTGAAGAGTTTTTAAAAGATATATGACAAAGTTTCAGGAACTTGTTTACGCTGTCGTAAAGCAAATTCCGAAAGGCAAAACCCTTTCCTATGGTGAGGTGGCGAAAAAGATTGGCCAGCCGGGTGCGGCGCGAGCAGTTGGCACAGCACTTAGTAAAAATTTCAATCCAGCCATACCCTGCCACCGGGTTATCCGAAGCGACGGAAAAATGGGCGGCTACAACGGCGGAATAAAGAAAAAAATCGTCCTTCTCAAAAAAGAAAAAGCTTTATAAAAATGATACGACCACCAGGGATTGCCTGGTGGTCTTTTTTTCGCCGTCTGGCAAACTCCCTAGAAAGGGAACTTGCACCGAACAGCAATCTCGATGATCTTCAGGTGGTGAGGCACCATGTTCTCAGGGAGGTTCTCAACATCGAACCACTGGCCATACTTCTCGCCCAACTCCAAGTCCATCGGCTGGACCAGGTAGATGTGGGAGAGGAGCGTGCCCCGCTCATCGTTCGCGACGATGAAGCACCCAGTGAACTCGTACTTGAGGAAGATCTTGTAGCCAAAATCCGTCTCGGCGAGGCGGTTCATCACCTCCTCGACCGTATTCTCGCTCGCACGCATGAGCGTGCCAGAGCAGTGCCACTGGTTACCATGCGCCTCGGTTGCGGGGCGCTGCTTCAGAAAGACCTGGATCTTCTTGGAACGATTGTTCCGACGAAGCCAGACGCCCTCGAAAGACGAGAGGTTCGCGATACGCATGACCGCGTTCGCGAGATTTGCATTCATCTTGCCCGGCGTGAGCTGCCCGAGCAGCACAGCAAGAACATGCATGTATTCCGCACTCTGCGGATCAAGCGCAATCAGACACTGCAGCGCAGCCTGGATATCCATGGTTTCCTCCGAAAAGAGCAAACACGATTCCGTCGTGTTCGGGTCAGGGTCAATGAGACTCAAAACGGATAATTATACACCAAAAAAGACCTTTTGTCAATGCTTTAACGAAAAAATTGGCTAAAATAAGCCAATTTTTTTAACAACTTGATTCTATTTTTTAATCAAAAATTCTTTAATTCTCTCCACTTCCCTTTCTACCACTTCGCCCTCATATTCTCCCGAATGAGCGGATACGCCTTTGTACACCGGAGCACGCTGATCAAGGTGAAGATTAAAAGACCAGTTTTCTCCTTCATCATCTAAATATAGATGAAACCTTGGAAATGGATTACGATCAAAATGTTTAACAAAACTTGTTTCACGGCTCCGAGTTAACCCATAACCGGCGCGACGTATAAATCGGACCGGATCGGGAACAATAGTTTTTTTTACTTTTATCTTCACAGGCTATCTTATTTTCTGCAGCGCCTCCCGGAGCAGCTGTTCGCTATTCTTTCCGGTTGAGTCAATGCTTTTTATTACATCTCTTGCCTGTAAAGCCGTATAGCCAAGCGTAACAAGCGCATCAATCACATCACTCATGAGGTCGCCGGCCGGCATTTTTACCCCCGCCTCGCTCATTCCTTTCGCGACTTTATTTTTTAATTCTACCACCAGCCGCTCGGCAGTTTTTTTGCCAATACCGCTAACCTTGGTCAAATAATCCACATCGCTTCTGCCGATCGCAAGGGTGATTTCTTCCACACTGCCAAGCTCAAGCAAGTGCAATGCAGTTTTCGGCCCAACTCCGCTCACCGAAATAAAATTCTTAAACAATTCTTTTTCGGCAAGATTGGCAAAACCAAAAAGATTATGTGAATCTTCTTTTACAACCAAATAAGTATTTATACTAATTTCACTTCCAACCGGAGCAATAATCGCGGCGGCCGGACTCGCCATAATACGATACCCAACTCCGCCGGCGGTCATTACTTCCAGTTCATTATTATTTTTAGAAACAATTTTTCCGCTAATTAAAGAAATCATAAAATATTATTTCTTTTTCTTATTACGGCTATAACGAATTAATCCGCCACACGGCACAATTTCCACGCCATTTTTCTCTAGTTCATCGAGAAATAAATTTACACCGAGCGAATCCGATGACATATGCCCAGCCATAACAACATTCAAATTATATTCATTGGCTTTGGTCAGGTGATCTTCGCGCATATGCATGCTGATAGCAGTGCTCATACCGGCGCGGGAAAGATATTCATAAACTTTATTTGAGGGTTCCGTTCCGCCCGTCATTTCGAGAATATATTTACCGGCTCGGCTTTTTGGACTACCCGCCACAATTTTTGGTCCAAATCCCATTTTAGTCGCTTCAACATATTCCGGTATTTCCATGAGCACATCCATTATATCACCAAGCGTATATGGATTGGCTTTTTCCAATTGTTCGCGCACATATTTATCTACCTGATTATCGCACAAGGTATGAGCGCTCATGAAATTTACTTTCAAAATCTTCGCAACATCAACCGCTTTATAAAGATTACCCGGGTGAATTGAGCGACCGACAATTTTCATTCTTTCATCGTGAATTTTTTCTGCAAAATGAATCGGTACGCCATAACTTTCATAAACTTCCACCGACATTTCCATCACATCAGCAAGCCCGGCGAGACCCTTGCCTTCAGGATGATGTGAAATAACGAGATCAATGGGTTTGCCGCGCTCATTCAACTGTGAAGCAAGTAATATTTCCGCTTCACCAATATCGATACCAACGAGCACGCGACCGACCTTCGTCTTTCCGTCATCCACGTGAATACCGCAATCTAAATATGGATTAGTTATTTTTTCTTTATCATAATTTTTCTTTTCCTTATCAGAAAGCTTGTCGTATTCTTTTTTTTGTATCGCCAAATATCTTTCTACTCCCTTCTTTCCCCTTGGGTCGGCGGCGATGCCCATTTTAATGCCGAGCTCAAACACCTCTTTAACATTTAGCATATCAATAAATTAAGTATTAATTTTTTACGCTTTAACAACTTTTAATTTTACCGATCGATCGTCTATCTTTACCTCCGTACCCTCCGCCGATTCCTGTATTTTTTGGGCTAACACCGCCTTGCTTATTTCTTCTGCGCTTTCTTTAAATACCGAAAGGAGTATTTCATCTTCAGTCGAGTATGAAACAACGACCTTGTCTTCGATGGTTAATTTCATTTCCTTTCGGATTTGATTTATGGAACGAACTATTTCTCTGATTAAACCCTGCTTTTTAAGATCGGTGGTTATTTCAGTATTTAGGGCAACTTTTAATTTACCGTCTTCCTTGGTTATCCAGCGCGGATCAGCGACATTGCCGGCCATAACTTTATTGACATTTAATTCATCCGCGATAATTCCGCTTGCTCCATCATCGAGCTTATAACCGCTGACTGAAAATTCACTAAGTACTTGTCGAACTTTTATTCCGGATTCAGCGCGCAGCGACAAACCCATCTCGACAATTTTGCGAATTTCTTTCATTTCATCAATTACTTTCTCATCAACTTTTCTAGTCGTGTCTGGCCATTTTTCCAGATGTACGCTGCCAATATTATTGGTGAGCTCGCGATAGACTTTTTCCGAAATAAACGGCGTAAATGGGGCGGACACCTTTGATAAAACTAACAAAACTTCCCGTAGCGTGCCAAGCGCGAACGCCTTATCTTCAACATTGTCACCCTTAAAACGATCCCTGGAACGACGAACATACCATTGCGAAAGTTCGGTAATGAATTCTACAATCGGTCTGCTCGCGTCGGCAAGTTTATAATTTTCCATCGCAAATGTTACTTCATTTACCAATTTCTGAAGTTTTACCAAAATCCAACGGTCCAAAATATTTTTACTTTTCGCGGCATCTCCGTGTTTCGTATCCGAAAACATCTGATAAAATTCGAGAACATTGTACCAAGTATTAATTAATCTATTATACATTTCACGCATTCCGGCTTCAGAAAAATTCAGCGATTCCGCTTCCATTACCGGCGACGACACTAAATAATAACGCATCGCGTCTGCTCCATATTTTTGAATGACAACTTCTGGATCCGGATAATTTTTAAGTCTTTTGCTCATCTTTTTTCCATCTTCAGCGAGAACAATGCCGTTTACAATGACATTTTTGAAAGCCGGGGTTCCATTATTAGTAAAAGATAGCGAATGCAAAATCTTTTTACTAATCGCCGGATTCCGACCGCTGGTCAAGGCTGCCGCAAGAATATGCAGGGTATAAAACCAACCTCTGGTCTGGTCTTGCCCTTCGGCAATAAACTCAGCCGGGAAAGCTTCTTCAAATTTTTTCTTGTTCTCAAACGGATAATGCATTTCTCCATAAGGCATGCTGCCGCTTTCAAACCAACAATCTAAAACTTCATTAATCGGTCGATATTTTTTACCATTTTTTGTTATAACCAAATCACTAATTTTATGTATATGTAAATCTGTGACTTTCTTTCCGGTTAATTCTTCGAGTTCCGCGACGCTTCCGACACAAATCACATCGCCATCATCGGCTTCCCATACCGGAAGCGGCGTTCCCCAAAAACGGCTCCGTGAAATCGCCCAATCTCTCGCGCCTTCGAGCCATTTTCCGAAACGACCGTCTTTGATGTGGTCTGGTATCCAGTTTATGGCGTCGTTATTTTTTAAGAGCTGATCCTTCATTTCGCTAACCCGCACAAACCAACTGGTTGCCGCATAATTTAAAAGCGGGGTATCACAACGCCAACAATGTGGGTAACTATGTTCAATTTTTTGTTTGCTAAAAAGTTTGTCATTCGCCGCGAGCCATTTGATCATTTCAATATCGGTGCGCATTACATCATCAATCGGTTTTACTTCGAGGCCCGCAAATTCACCAACCGCTGCGACAAACCTTCCTTCCATCGTTACATGCTGAACCAAAGGAATATTTTCTCGTTTTCCTACTCCAAAATCGTCCTCACCATAAGCTGGAGCAATATGCACAATACCGGTTCCTTCGGCGGTAGAAACAAACTCCGCCGTGACAACCCGAAAAGCATTGGGCGTATCTTTAAAATACGGGAAAAGTGGTTCGTAAGTTAAACCCACAAGATCACTGCCTCTAAAGCTGGCTTCACGTAAATAACCTTTTTCCTTGAACACTTCTTTAATCCGATCGCGAGCAATAATATAATTATCCATCGCTTCATACCTAGCTTCGCCGGCCACTTCTTCGCCATCAACCGACGGCGCCACTTTTATGAGATCATAATCAACATCTGCATTTGCCGCGAGCAAAACATTACCGGGCAATGTCCAAGGGGTAGTGGTCCAAGCCAAAATCGAAGTACCGGCCGGAATTTTTAATTTTTCTGACAGTTCACTTTTCAAAACTTTAAACTTTGCCACCGCGGAAAGATCTTTAATATCTTTATAACCCTGCGTCACTTCAAAATTTGAAAGCGGAGTAACACAACGCGGACAAATGTGCATGGGTTTGTGCCCTTTATAAATTAATTCTTTATCCCAAAGTTGGCGAAATACCCACCAGACACTTTCCATATAATCTTTGTCCATGGTGCGGTAATCGTTTTCCATATCAACCCACCGACCCATGCGGCGGATTGTTTTTTTCCATTCTTCAGCATATTTCAAAACAGTCGAGCGGCAAGCTTCATTAAAATTTGCAATTCCAAAATTTACAATGTCTTTCTTACTCGCTAGGTTCAAATCTTTTTCAATAATATTCTCAACCGGAAGGCCGTGACAATCCCAACCCCATTTTCTTTCGACTCTAAAACCACGCATGGTCCAAAATCTTGGCACTACATCTTTCATGAGTGACGCCACAATATGACCATAGTGCGGAAGGCCAGTTGCAAACGGCGGACCATCATAAAAAACATAACGCTTTTTTTCCGGACGTTCAGTTACGGATTTTTCAAAAGTTTTGTCCTTTTCCCAAAACTCTAAGATTTTTTGTTCTTCCTGATTTGCATTGTACATACGATTTGACGAAATCATGCCGAGCCGCGCCCGGTGAAATTAAAAAAACCACTCGCGTTACCGGGAGCCTGGCGAACAGGCGGTACCATCCCAGTTTTGCCTAAGTGGCCTCAATTACAGCTATTGCGGGCTTACCCGAAGGATTCTACTTGCCGATATCATCGG
>Ga0172379_10012195_pt1 | contig 10106 bp, 14 predicted proteins | sample GrowelOW334metaG_FD_119756 | JGI IMG/M metagenome (GOLD analysis project Ga0172379, IMG submission 119756) | Groundwater microbial communities from an aquifer near a municipal landfill in Southern Ontario, Canada - Groundwater well OW334 metaG | ecosystem: Environmental > Aquatic > Deep...
ACAATCTTGATATACCGTAGCAACTGGAGGGGACGTTGGAGTAGAAGCACAAGTTGTTTTTGTTACTCCGTTTGGAAGATTATCAAGAAATGCTTGTCCTTCTACAACACTATTTAGAGGAATAAAATAATCATTTAAAGCATGACTATTAGTTATCACATAACATACCCCATTGATAGTAAGACCGCTACCAGTATTCCCCCCCCCATGATTTATCTTATAACAAATCCCATTACATGTTTTATATCCTGTTGCTGATGGTTCTATCGAGGAATCTCCCCCAGTTCCTCCGCTCCCCTCACCTAGATTCCGCTGATTAGTTACTACTGCAGTTATTAACGGAATTAAAAAAAGTAAAAAAACAATACTAAGAACAAAAATTTGTTTGAATATTTTTTTCATATTACTTGCATCTGCTCTTTAATTCATCAATTTGTTTTTGCTGTTCTTTTATTGCTTCAACTAAAACTCCGACGAGATTTCCGTATTCAACTGATTTTAACCCTACGCTGTCTGTTGAAACTAATTCAGGGAAAACTTTTTCAACATCTTGAGCAATCAATCCATCGTCTGCTCTTCCAGTTGTTTTCCAATTAAAAGAAACTCCATTAAGTTGTTGTAATCTTTCAAGAGCATTTGGAATTGGTACAATATTTGTTTTCAAAGATTTATCTGAAGAATAAAGAAATGAACCTGCTGAAACCGCACTTCCCTCTAATTTTGCTCCTGCTCCATTAGGGGATGTACAATCTCCATTATCCATTCCAGTACATATTCTACTATAACCATAAAGGGTTAATACACTTACGCTCTTTCCAGAAATATCATAAAAGGGATCTATAAGATATCCTCCAGTATTTTTTGCTGCTTGTGTGATAATGTGATTTGTTCCAGTACTAAAATCAATATCTCCTGCAGGATGTCCTGAATTTGCTCCTGAACTTACACTCGAAATTGCATAAACTCCACCAGCAAGCAATGTAAAAATTCCTAAAGTTACAAGAAAATAAATAAATCTATTTGAATAATTTTTCTTCTTCATCACCTTTTTCATATAGGATATAATAACTTAGGGTTTTTAAATATTTTTATAATTTTATTTCTCTGCATTAAATTCGGTTTTATTTCTTTTCAATTTTCTTAATAATAAAATTAAGATTATCAAAAGTAAAATCGGAGTGAATAAAAATATTTTCTGTAAGTCGATTTCTTTAATTGCATTTCCTGTCAAAGATAAAAGTTCTCCGACGGAATTTCCTCCTTCAACTTTCAGTTCAATCCAAGTCCCAATTCCGTAAGAAGAATTATTTAATTTGTAAGTTAATGCACCATAATAATTTCCGCCATTCTGAGAAGAAACACAAATCTGATATATCCCCGGTTTTATTCCAGAAGGAATTGTCGCATCTATTTTTAATTTCTCTGAGGGGATTGTGTAAGAATTAATATTTCTTGTATTTTCTTTGCTCCATTTTACATTTCCTTCAAAAATATTTTCGCTGTCTCCAATGAGAGTAAAATTTCCACAGATGATTTCATTTTGTTTTTCAGATAATTTTATAGTTCCGGGAGAAATTCCAAAATCAACCGCAGAACAAAAAGACATTGAAATAAATAAAAATAAAATAAAAACAGGAAAAATTATTTTCATTCAGTAATTTTAATTTTTTTATTTATAATAATTTCTATATTACGCGGGCATCGCCCAGAAAATCAAATTTGTAGATAAATCCATATCTGAAGCAATCTCGGTATCATTGTAATTATCTAATCCCAGTCTTACACACGCACTGCCTTCGTCTCCATTACCATTATAGATATTAGACTTGCTTAACACTCCAAAAAAAGTATTATTTTGATAGTAATTAATATTATACCACCCTGAACTAGAAGTCTGTGAACAGCTTGCTTTATTAAATTCTAAATAATTAAATATATTATCTGCCCCGACATCTAAAACTGGAGTTATAGTTGCATCTAAAGTTCCTTTATTTCTAAAAGTAACATTTGAGGAATTAGTATTATACCCGACAGTTATTTCCCCAAGAGGAATTTCATTTGGAGTTATTTCAACTCTCACAAATGGCTGTTTGAGCGATACAGAAACATTAATTGTAGAATTGTCTCCAGGTTTATATGATTCAACAGAAGGCATAATTGAAACTAACAAAAAGATAGAAAATACAAATAACGAAGAGTAAATCACAAACTCTCTTTTCATAATATAGATTATGAATAGTTATTTTTAAATCTTATTATAGAATTATTATGCTTGATATCCTTTTATTGCTTCTTTGACATTTTTCAAAAGCTGGTCCATGCTGTTTTCCAATTGCTCTTTGTTTTTTGTTCCTGTGCATACAAGTTTCCCGTTGCTGAAAAGCAAAAAAGTTGCATTTGGTTCTATTAATTTGTAAACTAATCCAGGAAATTGTTCAGGTTCGTATTCTGTGTTTTGCATTTCCAAAGCAAGATAATTAAGATTAAGTTTCAAATTTATTGTTCCTGATGCGACGATATTCTGAACTGTGATTTTTGGCTTTGTAGTTATTTTGACATTTATTTTTTTCAGTTGTTTGATAACTGCGTCAATAACCTGTCTTACTTGAAGAATTGATTTTGTTCCAGTGCATACAAGATTTCCTGATGAGAAAACAAGAACTGCTGATTTTGGTTCTTTAACTCTCAATACTAATCCGGGAAAAGTTTCAGGATTATATTCTGTATTCGGTTGTGTCCTCGCTAATTTAGTCAAGGGAACAGGTTTTCCGAGAGAAGCAGTTGCAACAATATTTTGTATTTTATAATTGCTTGCTGAATTAGTCATGAATATTATTAGAAAAATCGCTTTATAAAGGTTATTTAATAAGAATTTTTAAAATTTTTTATCTATTTAGTCTCTCCAAAGAAAGAAATTTCTATTATTAGCACAATAATCCTTAAAAAATAAAACTTATTTGGAATCAAAATGTCAACAATAAATAAAAAATTAGCAGAAGCAGAAATAGAGCGTTTAAAGGGACAGAAAAAACCAAAAGTTTATTGCATCGTACGTTATCAAAATAGACTTAAGGGTGATAGCGAAAAGGGGATTTATTCGGATTATTCAATTTGTTATAAATCTCGAGATTATAAAGCACTTATGCAAAGTGATTTTGTGGGGGGAATAGATGTTCTTTGGAACAGCGAGAAATTTAAAGAAGACAAAAAAAAATTAATGGATAATGAGGATTGCTCGTATCTAGAAAATCTTTTGTAAAAATTTATTTAACCGTATTTCCAGTTTCTTTTTTGCTTTTCAAAATCTTTTTCTATCTCTTTAAGAGAATTTATTTCAGATAATGGCTTGTCTGGACGAAGAGCAGTAAATCTTGGGAATCGCAAAGCAAATCCTGAAGAATACGTCGGAGATTTTTGAATTTCCTGATAAGTAACTGAAACAACAATCTTCGGTTTTATTTTTACATTTTTTCCTTTTTCTTCAATAATCAGCGGTTTGATTTTTTCAGTAAGTTGTTCAAATGAAACTCCCTCCTCGGTTTTCTCCTTGAATCCTGTTCCAACTTTTCCAATTTCTAAAAATTTATCTCCTTCTCTGCACGAAAGAATAAAACTTGAAATCCAACCCGAGCGTTTTCCTGTCCCATATTCTCCTCCGGTAATTACCAAATCCAAATCTTTTTCTTCAGGTTTAAGTTTCACCATATTTCCAACTCTTCTTCCAGGATCATAATCAGAATCCAAATTTTTCATCATCACTCCTTCCTGCTTATCTTTAAGTGCCTGTCGGTAAAATTCATTTGCTTTTTTTTCATCATCGGTAATTATTTGTCTTGAATGAATTATTTTGTAAGGATGATTTTCTATTATTTTTTTCACAAGTTCTGTTCTTTTTTTGAAAGGTTCATTAAGAAAAGATTTTCCTTCGTAATATAAAACATCAAAAACATTTACTTCAACAGGAAGTTCATTCTGTAATTTTTCAATATCATATTTTCTTTTTATTCTTTGGGAAATTGATTGAAAAGGTTTGTATTCTTTTGTTTTTTTATCAAAGCCAACTGCTTCAGAATCAAGAATAAAAGAATTTCCTTTCACATATTTTTTTATGTAATCTGCAACCTCAGGAAATTGTTTAGAAACATTTTCAAGTGTCCTAGTGAATAATAAAATCTCATTTCCTTTTTTATGAATAATTAATCTAAATCCGTCGTATTTGTATTCAATTGCACAAGGTTTTCCGACAGCTTCAAATCCTTCTTTTATTGTTTTTACTTTTTCTGCAAGCATTGCTTTAATCGGCTTGCCGACTTCAATCTTGATTTTACCCAAATCTTTTTCGTTTCCTGTCCTCGCCATTTCAAAAACTTCAGCTAAATCATTTGCTTTGTTAATTGCATCCTGAACTTTTAATGCAGATTCTTTATTGCCGTCAAAAAATGCAGAAGTCATTGATTCTCTTATTGTGCTTTCTTGAATTCCGATTCTTAAATCTCCAATCAAAGTTCTGACAAGATAAAGTGCTTCAAGAGGAGATGCAGAAGTGAGCAATTCAGTAATCATCGCCATTTTCTTGTCAACAGTTCCTTTTCCCTCGAGCTCAGGAAGTTTTCTGAAATTTTCCAAAACTTTTTCAGTAGTTAAAATATGGCTCTGTAATGTTGATTGTTTTTTATTTTTTGTAAGTTTCTCTGCAACTTTTCCCAAATCACCAAGGGATTTCCATTCACTGACAACTTTTTCTTTTTCTGTTCCTGTCGCTTTTGAAATTGCTTTTATAACTAACTGGCTGCTTATTCCAATTTTTCTTTGGTCATATTCCGGATAAATATTTCCGTGAAGCAAATATAAAACATCTTTATCCGATTCAGAAAGTTCTTTTAAAAATTTAGAAAGGATTTCGGTTTTCTCGAGCCTTTTCGTCGTTGAAGAAAGAGATTCATATAATTCTGCTAATTTCAAATACCTCATAATAAAAATAAGAGAATTAAGTTTTTAATTTATTTGCTTTTCCACAGCCCGTGAAGATTGCAATATTCTCTGGATTTAATATTTTTATTTTTTACAGGGAAAAGTGATTCTGGAGATTCTCCTGGTTTTAGGAATTTTTTCGATTCTCCTTTTTCTGTAGAAATTTCAATCCACTCAATATGGTGTTCCTCAGTCATTGGATGCGGAACAGAGCCAACTTTTACTTTTACTCCTTCCTCATTTTTTTCAATTATCGGAACATGTTTTTCATTTCCAACATCTTTTATTTTTTCTTCCATTAATTTCATCGGCTGTCCGCAGCAAACCAAAGTTCCAACTCCATCATGAAGAACTTCTATTATATTTCCGCAAACTTCGCATTTGTAAATTTGTTTTTTCTCAGTCATTTTATTTTGGGCATTCTCCTGCAGTATAATATTCTACTGAGGGAGAAGAACAAGCAGTACATGGATTTGAAAATGTCTGGGCACACGGATAAACAAAGCATTTTATTGATTGATTAAACCATCCGCATGTTGCTGAATAATCTTGCGAACAAACTTCAGCTTTTTTTTGTTCAGCAGTGCAATAAGTTTTATTTCCCACAGTATTTTCTTTTGTTAATTGATTAAAAATTATCCAGCAGGACACAATTAAAAACACAGCTAAAACTACAGCTAAAACAATTAGATTTCTTTTTTTTATTTTTTTCGAATTTTTTTTCATATTAAAAGTTTCCTCGAATACTTCATAAAATGCCTGAGGATGTTTGCATGCAGGACAATTTTTTGGAGCCTCTTTTCCTTCGTGAATATAACCGCAGTTTCTGCACTTCCATCTCATAACCTTATCTTTTTTAAAAACTTTTCCTTCAATAATATTTTTCAAAAGTTTTCTGTATCTTTTTTCATGCTTCTCTTCAACTTCGGCAATTTCTTTAAATGAATCTGCAATTTCTTTGAACCCTTCTTTTCTTGCTATTTTTTCAAATTCAGGATAAATTTTTCCCCATTCTGATTTTTCTCCCTCGGCTGCAGCTAAAAGATTTTCTTTTGTTGTCCCGATTTTTCCAGCAGGATACGTTGCATCAATTTCCAAAAGTTCACCTTTTGAATTTTTTAAATATCCAAAAAATATTTTCGCATGCTCTTTTTCGTTGTCTGCGGTTTCCAAAAAAATTCCGGAAATTTGTTCAAATCCCTCATCGCGTGCAACACTTGAAAAATAAGTGTAACGATTTCTTGCCTGGCTTTCACCCGCAAATGCTTTTAATAAATTTTTTTCTGTTTCACTCCCCTTTAGCATAATATATACGAGAGAATATAGTTTAAATAATTTTTGAGAATGTTTATAATTTCTAATTATCAGTAAATAGGATGGAATTAAAAAAAACATTAAATGTAAAAAATAAGAAAGATTGGAGATTATGGCTTTCTAAAAATCATAATAAAGAAAAAGAAATTTGGTTAATTTATTACAAAAAATCTTCAGGCAAACCAAGGATTAGTTATAACGATGCTGTTGATGAAGCATTATGCTTTGGTTGGATTGACAGTACAGTTAAATCAATTGATGATGAAAAATATGCCCAGAGATTTACCCCCAGAAGAAAAGGAAGCCTTCTTTCTCAAATGAATAAAGAAAGAGTCAGAAAATTAATTTCAGAAAAAAGAATGACAAAATTTGGCCTTGATGCAATAGCTCATGCGTTTGATTCTAAGACCGATGTTCCTGACGATTTTATAATTGAACCTGATATTTTGAAAGCTATTAAAAAGAACAAAGAAGCATGGATTAATTTTCAAAAATTTCCTGAAAGTTATAAACGAATTCGTATAGCTTATATTGGGAATCGGCGAGAGCAAAGCAAAGAGATATTTGAGAAAAGATTAAATTATTTTATAAAAATGACTGTAAAAAATAAACAATTCGGAATGGTTAGATAATTTTAAGACTATCTTCTCGCTAAAATTTCATCAATTTCTTTTTGGTTAAGAATATCATACTTCCCGCTCCAGCCTTTTAGTTTTCCCTCTCCAGATTTATTATTTCCTATCGCTAAAATATTTTCTTTTTTTACTTCATATCTTAAAGTTACTCCCATAAAATAAATCAATGCTCTATCTTCTAAAACTTTAGATACACAATCCACAATTATTTCATTTGGTTCTCCACCATTAGAATTAATCCCAAAAGCAATGTAATCCCCTTCAGTTAAATTTTCTACAGATTTCATTTTTTAAGATAATAATCTCTTAACTCTTGATTTTCTTTAGCTCCGCCAAAAGTTTGTTGAATCTCATGAAGATATAAAGAGTATACATTTTCTTTTAAGAAAGAAGTTAGTTGAGGAATATCTTTTTCTTTTCCTTTTTGTAAAATTTTTTCTAATCGTTCGACATTCTCTTCTGCAAGTGACTCGGATAATTGGCTCATAAAATGTAATCTATTCAGATGTTTATTTCATCCCTCTGGATTTTTTAGCTGCAGAGGTTAATCCTCTCATCACTCTTTTCTTAGAATGTAAAATCCAACTCATTGATTTGTCGTTCTTGATTTCTGGAACTTGAGGGTCTACCATAATAACTTCGTAAAAATAATTAATTCCGTCTTTGCCAATCCAGTATGAATTCAAAACTTCAAGGTTTGTGTATTTTCTTGCAACTCTTTGTTCTGCAATCCATTTATAATTCATCTTAAGATTTTTATTAGTGTGCATTCTTACGCTTCTTCTTCCGGCATTTGGTCTTGGTCTTTTATGTCCGCCTCTTTTTATTCTGACTCTTACAACAACAAATCCTGTCTTGTCTTTGTAACCCAAAGCTCTTGCTCTGTCTAATCTCAACGGCTTGTCAACTTTTGTGAAAACTCCGCTATGTCTCCATTCAACCATTCTTTTTCTGAGAGTTTCTACGTCTGGTTTTTTCCAAGCTTCTTTTAGATAGTGATAAAATCCTTGAGCCATGAATTATTTAGAAAAAGTTTATTTTTAAAGGTTCCCTTTAACTTATCAACCTCTTTTTTTATCAATGAGCCTGCACAGATTTGAACTGTGGACCCCTACCGTATCAGAGTAGTGCTCTAACCTGGCTGAGCTACAGGCTCATCTTTAGTATCTGAGCCAAGATACTTTTTATTTATAGCGGACAGGTTTGTGTGCAACACTTTAACCTGGCTGAGCTACAGGCTCATATAATTAACGTAATAATTGGACAGGAAAGTGTTATTTAAAAGTTACCTTTTTCCTACTTTCCGAATCTTCTTTCTCTGTTTTCAAAATCTTTTATTGCAATTTTTAAATCCTGTTTTGTGAATTCAGGCCACATCTTGTCAAGAAAAACCCATTCGCTGTAAACCGACTGCCACGGAAGAAAATTGCTTGTCCTTTTTTCCCCGCCTGTTCGAATTATTAAATCTGGATTTTCAGTAAGCCACAAACTATTTTGAAAATTTTCTTCAGTTATTTCTTTTTTTTCTTTTACAATTTTCTTAACCGCAGATAAAATTTCCTGCCTTCCGCCATAAGCAAGTGCAAAATTTATCTGATAATTATTATAATTTTTTGTTTTTTCTTCTAGCTCTTTTATTATTTCCTGAAACTCTTTGTCTAATCTTTCCCGCTCTCCGATAAATTTTATTTTTACCTTATTCTTTTTTATTTTCTCACTTTTTAACATTCGCTGAAATTCTTTTTTAAACAGATTCATAAGAAAATTAACTTCTTTTTCAGAACGATTGAAATTTTCAATTGAGAAACAATATAATGTAATTTGTTTTATTTTCAATTCCTCGCACCAATCAAAAAGTTCTTCAACTTTTTTTGCTCCAGATTCGTGTCCTTTCCATGGCTCTTGACTAAGTTTTTTTGCGAATCTTCGGTTTCCATCAAGTATAATACCGACGTGCATTTGCGACGACACCTCCGGTTTCGTTCGCTTGATTTTCCCACTGAAATACTTGCTCATGGCTGATTTCATCTTAATTTTTTATGCTAAGTTCAAGAGTTAATTTTCCCTCAGAAAGATTATAATTTTTTATCGGAAGACTTATCGGAATTATTTTCGCGTAAGCTTTTTTCTTTCCGATTGCCTTTATTTCTATGCTGTTTTCAAGTTTCGCAATTGAAACATCTTCTGCAGATTTCACATCAGGCATTTCAATCTCATAAATTATTTTGTTAGACAATCTTCTAATATTAGTTTTTGGTTCTTCTCTTTTGAGTTCAGAAAATTTTTTTATTTTTTCAGCGGTAAAAACATTTTTCTTTATTTTTTCTGTGCTTTTTTCTGGTTCTGCTTTCTGCGGATTTCCCATTGGCGAAACTTTTATTCTTGGAGCGCCGTTTCCGAAAGTAGAAATGCTTATGCTAATTCCGTCTTTTTTTGTTTTCCCAGAATTTTGTTCTTTCATGTTTTCTTTTAGTTGAGCATCAAATTCCTTGCTTAAATTTTTGACAAGAGAATTGAACAAAGCATTAAATCCCATTGGAAGTTTTATCTCATCAGTCAAAGGCATAAAGTCATTTTTTCCCAGCATCCCAAAATCGGTCTCATTTTCAGAGTCTTCCTTGTTCCCGCAATAAGGGCAAAAGCTATATTTTTCTTCTATTTTCTTGCCACATTTTTCGCATTTTTTCTTCTTAAACATTGTAAGTTTGGTAAGATAACTGATATTTTATATGAAAATTCATTTAAATAATTTTGGTAGTGAAAATATGCGCAGTCCGGGAATTGAACCCGGCTCTAAACCTTGGGAAGGTTTCATTCTGCCGATTAACTAACCGCGCTTGATTAAATATAATAATTCCCCTTTATAAAAATATAAAAACTTTATTGAGATGATATTCTTATGAAAAAATTTTATGTAACCACTCCGATTTATTATCCCAACGATATTCCGCATATTGGGCATGCATATACAACTGTAGCAGCAGATGTCTTAGCAAGATGGCACAAGTTGCAAGGAGAAAATGTTAGATTTCTTACAGGAACAGATGAACACGGAAAAAAAATCCAAGTTGCTGCAGAAAAACAAGGAAAAATTCCAAAAGAATTTGTTGATGAATTAATTCCAAAATTCAAAGATGCATGGAAAAAACTGGATATAAAATATGACCGATTCATAAGAACAACAGA
>Ga0172379_10012196_pt1 | contig 10106 bp, 5 predicted proteins | sample GrowelOW334metaG_FD_119756 | JGI IMG/M metagenome (GOLD analysis project Ga0172379, IMG submission 119756) | Groundwater microbial communities from an aquifer near a municipal landfill in Southern Ontario, Canada - Groundwater well OW334 metaG | ecosystem: Environmental > Aquatic > Deep...
CCTCCTGCAGCGAGCGCGGCTTCGTGGGCGAGGCCGTCTATACCTAATGCCAAGCCCGAGACGATGCCAACGCCAGCGCGTACCAAGGGTTCAACGAGGAGCGGTGTAACCGTCTTGCCGTACGTTGTCGCCACGCGGGTGCCGACGACCGCGACGAGCGTCTGGTTGTGGCGGGGGAGTGTGCCGCGGTAGAAGAGCACAGCCGGCGCATTGTGCGTCTCGCGCAAGAGCGTGGGGTAGTCTTCATCGAGAATCGTTACAACATGAATATTCGCTTCACAGATTCGCTGCCAGTTTTGGTCGGGATTGATGTTCTGTTTCGCTGCAAGAAGCGCGTCAATAGTTTTGCCTTCACCGAGGACGGTACGGTGCTTGCTCTCGTTGGCATTCCACGCAGTAGTAAGATCCTGGAATGCATCACGGAGCAACGCAAAACGCTTCGGCCCAACCTGTGGCACGCTAGCCCACGCCGCCCAGTGTTTCCGTTCATTTTCCGAAAGTGTTTTCTGTTCGGTCATAGATGGCCCGAAGGCTAGCACGGTCGGTAGGGACGTTGTCAAATGCGGATTGACTTTCGCTTCCTCACGTGGTACCTTCCAACGTTATAGTGAGGCAACATACAAGGAGGTTCCCTTTGGCAAAGAAAGGCCCAGATCTGCTGTACCCGATTGGTCTCCGCGGCGAGCCAACGGGTGAAGCAGTACGTGCGACGTGCTGGACGACAGCGAGTCGCAAGCTCGCACAGTACCAGCGACGGTTCGGGGATAGTTACTACCTCATGAACGGTATCCCGTACGAGGCGAATGCGCATCGGTACCGTGAGGTCTTGGTCACACCAACGAAGGCAAACAAGAAGGATTCCTTCTTGCACCAAGCCAGCGCTGCCAGCATGGCGCGACAAGTGCGAGCGCAACGCCACAGCGGTGGCGAGTAGCGATGAGTTCCAGGCAGTCGTTTACGCGGCTGCCTGCTTCTTTTTTCGGCTGCCTTTCTTTGGCTTCTCCTCCTTCGGTTCGGCGTCGTGCTTCTCGAAGATGGCGATAATCTTCTTCAACGTGGCGAGCCAGTCCTTGCCGAGGTTGCTCTTGTCGATCTTCAGCTGGTCGGGTGCCAGCTGCCAACCGTCAGCCAGTTCGAAGAGTGGCTTCAGGTGCGTGACGTCGATGGGCCGCAGGAAGCGCAGGATGAGCCGCTCGTTGGGCCCCAGACGAACGAGCTGGATGTTCGTGATGTCTGTCCGTTGGGCAAGGAGCTTGAGCTCGAGGAGCTTGAAGAGCGATTCCAGCGATGGGGGTGCGACGCGATCCTTGAGCAGCTGGTCGTGGTAGTGCCAGAGCTCACCGACGCTCGCCATGTTCGCCAAGTCTTGGTAGATGCGCAGACGGTTCCGTTCGTCTGGCTCGAAATCCTGCGGGATGCCGACGGAGAGCGGCAGGTCAATGGTGACGTCGTGGATGCTAGGGAGTGCCGCGCCAGTCTTCAGCTCGGTAATTTCTTGGGCGAGCAGGCGGGTGTACAAGCCCAAGCCGAGCGCAGCGACGTGGCCGTGCTGCTGGTTGCCCAGGATGTTGCCCGTGCCGCGGATTTCCAAATCGCGGAGTGCAACTTGCATGCCCGAGCCGAGTGCTTTCGCTTCTTCTAGCCCAACGAGGCGTTGCTTGGCATCGCCCGTCAACTTCTGGCTATGGTAGAGGAAGTAGGCGTACGCTTGTCGGTTGCCGCGGCCGATGCGTCCGCGGAGCTGGTAGAGCTGGGAGAGGCCGAACTTCGGTGCCTGGTCCACGATGAGCGTGTTCACGTTGGGCAAGTCCAGGCCGTTCTCAATGATCGTGGAGCAGACGAGGATGTCTAACTCTTGCGCGTCGAACTTGTGCATGACGTCGGCGAGGTCATCTTCGGGCAGCTGGCCGTGCGCCACGCCGATGCGAATCTTCGGGAAGAGCTCCTGCAGCTCAGCTGCTTTCTCGTGGATGGTCTCGACGTTGTTGTAGAGGTAGTAGGCTTGGCCTTGGCGGGCGAACTCGCGGTCCAGCGCTTCGCGGATGAGGTCGTTCGAGAACGGGGCAATGGTCGTCTCAATAGGTTGCCTGCCTTCGGGCGGCGTCTCGATCATGCTCACGTCGCGCAGGTTGGAGAGAACGAAGTTGAGCGTGCGGGGAATCGGCGTGGCGCTCATGGTGAGCACGTGCGCCTGCAGACGGAACTGCTTCAGGCGTTCTTTCTGGCTCACGCCGAAGCGCTGCTCCTCGTCGATGATGATGAGCCCGAGGTTGGGGAAGCGCACGTCGGGCGAGAGTAAGCGGTGCGTGCCGATGACGATGTTCACTTCGCCAATGCCAATTCTCCGAATGGTCTCATCCTGCTCGGCTGACGACTCGAATCGGGAGAGCAAGCCGATGCTCGCCTTCGTGCCTTTCAGACGTTTCACGAACGTGTCGTAGTGCTGTTGGACGAGGATCGTCGTCGGCGCGAGTACGGCAACCTGGTAGCCGTTCGCCACGGCTTTGAACGCCGCGCGGATGGCAACCTCGGTCTTGCCGAAGCCGACGTCACCGCACACCAGGCGGTCCATGGGCCGGTCACCCTGGAGGTCGGCGTACACTTCTTCAATGGCACGCAATTGGTCTGGTGTCTCATCGTAGGGGAATGCGTCCGAGAGCGCCTTCTCCTCCTCGGCGAGCGGGCCCATGGGCCGCACGCGGATGAGTTCGCGGGCGGCGTAGAGCTTCACCAGATCCTTGGCCAGCTGGCGGGTGTCTTCACGAACCTTCCGTGTCACCTGGTACCAGTTGCTGCCGTGCAGGCGGTGGAGGGGCGGGTGGCTGACGCCAATGTACTTGGAGAGCTTCTCGGCCAGCTCCACGGGTACAGACAGACGATCCTTCTCTGCGTACTCAATTAGGAAGTACTCCTTGGCCACGCCGTTCACGACGTCAGTGCGCATGCCACGGAAGACGCCGATGCCGTGGTCCAGGTGGACCGCGTAGTCACCGACCTTGAGCTCGGCCAGGAACGATGTGTCCAGGCTACGGGAGCGGACGCTGGGTGCATCGCGCGGGAAAATTTCTCGGTCCGTGAGCACGAGGAGCTTCACCTTCTCAGACCGGAAGCCCGCCAGTGGTTGGTTCGGCTCCACGGGCCAGCACTCGGGGAGGGTGAATTCGTGCTCTTTCGCGAGCGCCTGCAGTTGCGGCAAGCGGCTGGTGAGGATGATCGTCCGCCTCGTCTTCTGCTTGGCCCACGTTTTGGCGTCCGTGACGAAGCGCGCGTACTGGCCGGCGTAGAGCGGCGCAGGCCTCACGTCGATGTCGATGTCTGCGTCGGCGCTACCGCCGAAGGTTCGCAAGCTGACGGTGGGGAAGTTATGGAGCAAGCCCACGGCGGCGCGGTCGTCGTCGTCCGTCGCATCGTCCACGTCAGTGAGGACGACGAGCGTCTGCTCACGCGCGAGGTAGTTCTGCAGCGTGGTTTCGTCGTTGCGTGCTGGCATGCGAGCGGGCGGCACCACCACGTGCTTCACCAGCGCGCCAGCTTTGTTCGCGTGGTCTACCAGGTGGAGGCTCGCAATCGTTCGGTCATCGAATTCTACGCGGACCGGTGCCTGCGCGCCAACGGGAAAAATATCCATAACCCCGCCGCGCCGCGCGAACTCACCGGGGCTAGACACCATGGATTCGGCAATGTACCCATGCTCGACGAGGTGGCGGGAGAGGTCGGTCGTCGAGGAAGCAGATCCTGGCCGAAGGTGGAGGATGCCATCGCGGAAGTGATTGATTGCTGGGAGGGGAGTGAGGATTGCTCGGGCAGTGACAACCAAGGCTGACTGCTGGTTCGTTAACAGCCCAGCGAGGACCGGCGGGGTGAGCTCGGTCGAGACGTGCCGATCCGCGGCAAGGCGGAGGGCGTGCAGGGCAGCGACGACGCGACGCTGGTGGTCTTCATCCTCCACCATCCAAATGAGGCTCGCCCGGGGTGCCGTGGCGAGCGCTTCGCCGATGAGCGCCACTTGAGCGCTAATTTCGGGTACGCCAGCAGACTGCACGCGTTTGCCAGCAGTGAGCGCCGTCCGGACGGAGGCGGGGAGGCTGATGTGGAGTGGTTCGAATGCTCGGGCCATTGGGAACGCGTACATGGTCATGCCTCATGAGAGGCCTTGACAACAGCGAGGGTGAGTGCTAGGTTGATTCTTCTTTAAGAATTTCTGCTTCGGTTCTTTGGTATCCCACGTCCACGGGCGATCACGAGGTTACCCCTCCTATTACTTTGTGGCTGCTCAAGCGAAGTGTCTCGGTTTACCGATGATGCTCTGCGCGTGGACGGGGGGTACCAGTGAGCCGGCATCACACTCCTGCGCTTTTCGAAGCAGTAGGAGTGTTTTGGTTTACCGGAGCACCGTTGAACTGATTTGCAGCTTTGTCGGGGGACTGTGCGAGCGCGACGCCCAGCGCGTCGATGGTCTTCTGGATGAGCGCCGGGAGCTGGGCTACCTGCATCTGGTCGAAGTCAGCGAGGACGAACTCTGCCGAATCGTACTTGGCAATTGCCCACTCGCGGGAGTCGACCCGGCCGTCGGCATTTGCGTCTGTTGGGTGTGGCCGGCTTATGCCGAAGCGGAAACGCCAGAACGCTTGCGTCTGGAGGTGCTTGATGATGGAGCGGATACCGTTGTGGCCACCTGCCGAAATGTTGTACTGGATTTTGATCGTCCCGAACGGAATGTCGAGGTCGTCGTGGACCACCCAGACGTTCTCGGGATGTATACTGTAGAATCGGCCGACGTCGCGGATTGCCTCGCCAGACTCGTTCATGTACGTCATGGGTTTCAGGAGCCAGGCTTTCGGCTCTTGCGCCTTCGCCGTGAGGAGACCACCGAGGCTGCGATTCTCTGTGAAAGCCGGCAGCTGCCAGGCGTGCACGAGTGCGTCCAGCACCATGAAGCCAAGGTTGTGGCGGTTGTGTGCGTGCTTCTCCTCGGGGTTGCCGAGGCCAGCAATGAGGACGGTGCTCATAGAGATTTTGCGAAAGGTTGCTCCACCCGTACGCGGATAGGCGTACCGGTGAAAGAGAATTTAGTACGGAGGGCTTTCTCGACGACTTTGCTGTACGTGGAGTGCAACGCTTGGCGGCGGCTCGTGCGCATGGTGAACGTCGGCGGGAGGACGCCGGTCTGCTCCAAGTGGCTGATGACCTTTGCCTGGCGTTTCTGCCCCGGGGCCATGCGGAGGGCGCTGCGGCGGAGCGTGTCGAGTTCGGGTTGCGGGATGACGCGTTCCCGTTCAGCAGTAATGGCTATTGCAGTTTGCAGGATGCGGTGGACGTGGAGTTTCTCTGGCGCAGCCGTGACGATGAACGGTGCCCAGGCGACGTAGGGGAGCGTGCGGCGCATGTACTTCTCGGCCTTCAGGATAGACGTGGGGGACTTCTCGGGAACCAAGTCCCACTTGTTCCCGACGATGATGAGTCCGCGGCCCATCTCGTCAACCTTGCCGGCCAGCGTCTTCTCCACCACGCCGAAGCCATCGGGGATGCTGTACACGAGGACGGCGACGTCGGCCTGGTCGAGTGCGTCCATGGTGTGGCGCAGGCTCAAGGCTTCCACGCGCGAGCCAGTCTTGCCGTGCGCGCGTACGCCAGCCGTGTCGACGATGGTGAGCTGCGTCTCGTGGTAGGTGCAGTCGAAGTGCTCAGCGTCGCGGGTGGTGTGTGGCTGGCTCGAGACGACACGCACCTCGTCGCGCAGAATGGCATTCGTCAGGGCAGACTTGCCCACGTTCGTCCGGCCGATGAGCACGACGCGCGTGCGCTTCGGTCCGGCGGTTTCCTTCATCCGCGAGCCAACCGTCTTCGCGATTGCGTCGAGTAGGTCACCCGAGCCGCCGCCATTCTTCGCCGAGACCGCGACAGTCTGCACCCCGCTGAATTGGTACGCACGCATGGCACTGTCGTCACGGCGAGTATCTGGGGTGTCCACTTTATTTACCGCAATGATGACGGGTTTCTTCTGGGCGAGGAGCATCTTTAGGTAACGCTTCTCCTCTTGTCGCAACCCGACTGGGTACTCTGCGACGAGTACGACCGCTGCGGCCTCTTTGAGCGCGCGGTCAACGTGGCGCAGCACGTCGGTGTGCAGCTCGTCAGGATTGTCTATGTCGAAGCCGCCGCTATCCAGCAGCGTGAAGCGCGCTGATGCCCACTGCACGTCGTGACGGTGGAGGTCGCGGGTGGTGTGCGGCATGTCGTCGGCAATGGCGAAACGCCCGCCGGTGAGGCGATTGAAGAGTGAGGATTTTCCGACGTTCGTGCGTCCGAGGAGGAGAACTGCAGGCAGCTGCATACAGGATGTGGAGAACGAGGTGCGAGCGCTAGTTCGTGTTGCTGTTGGTATTCGTCGCGGTTGCGAGTGCGTCGTTGCCGAGGATGAGGATGACGTTCGGGGGGGCGGCGGCGTTTCCGCCAGAGGCGGACCCGCCCTTGGCGGGCACGTTTCGATTCCCGTTCGCGTTGCTGTTCACGATGGTCTTACCCGGGGTGAGCGTGAGGGCACTGGGAAGGGACGTGAGTACCGTTGCATTGTACCGTTGCTGCAAGCTCGCCACGGTCTGCGGTGCTTTCCCACCGGTGAGGTCCACGACGGTGGTAACGTTTGCGGCTAGCTCTTTCGGTGAGGCGACGGTTTGGACGTCGAAGCCGAACCCACGGAGCGTATGGCCGACGCTCTCCGCGAAGCCGGTTTTCGTCGTTGCATTCACCACTTGCATAGTTGCCGCCTCTCGTTGCACGATATTCAGCTGGAAGATGTTCGCAGCGAGATCGTGGACTTCCGTCCATTTCCCAAGACCCAGGCGCGGCAGTATGACGTAGGCGTTGTCAGCACCCGTGCCGGCGACGACGAGGTTATCAGACGTCGTCTCGAGCACACGGGTGACCACCTTCTCTGGCGTGAGGTCTTTCATGATGGCGCCGAGCCGGGCGACTTCCCAGAGTTCAAACGTGGTGAACACGTGGTCGCCCAAGGAGTCGAGGAGGTCGCTCACCTTCGTTGGATTCGTGAGCGTCCCAAGCGAGAGTGCTTTCTCACGGAGGGCGAAGAGGAGCTTCTGCTGGCGCTTGGATCGGGCGAAATCTGATCCCTCGCCATTCGTGCCGTGGCGTGAGCGGACGAACTCGAGCGCTTTTGCGCCATCCATCTTCTGGATGCCTGCTTGGAACGTGATGGTCTGGTACCCGTAGTTGTTGTCTGGGTACTCGTAGTCTGCGAACGTTGTGTCTACGGTAATGTCGACCCCACCGACTGCGTCGACGGCAGCTTTGAACCCATTGAAGTCTACCTTCGCGAAGTAGTGGACGGTTTGGCCAGTGACTTCCTGAATGGCGTTCGTGAGCATTGAGTCGCCGCCGTGTGGGTTCGAGTCGCTCATGCCGAAGGCGAGCGCGTTGTTAATCTTGCGGTAGCCATAGTTCGGGAGCTCCACCAGGAGGTCGCGCGGGATAGACAGCGTTGCGATGTCGTTGGTCGTGTTGTCGATGCTCACGAAGATGATGGTGTCGGCGAGGTAGGCGCCGTCGTGGCCGGGTCCGCCGTACCCAGCGAGGAGGATGTTCGTCCGGTGGTTTGCGTCTTGCTTGAGCTGTCGATCGCCGGGCACGATGAGGTGACCCAGTTGGTCGAACACCGATGCATTCGACGAACCGCCGAATACCTTGCCGCTTACCTGGACGAGCTTCACGCCCATACCGATGGCGACGACGGCGATGACCGACGCGACGACTATGGCGGTGTGCCACCAGTGGAAGTGGTAGCCTGCCCGCCGGAGCGGCGCCGCAGACGGGCGACGTTTCTCCGAGGACGGCAAAGCGCCGGCATTCGCTTTCGCGTCCGGTGGAGTTGTGGTTACGGGTTGTCTTTTTCCTTTTTCAGCAGGGTCCTTATGCGCCATACCACGTTCTAGAGTAGGTGTACCGTACCAACTTCTCCTCCTCTCGTCAAGATTTTACTCTGTCTATGCTTTCACGCTTGCTTTCCCTCTCAAATGTGCTACAATTCTGCACATTCGCTTGATTTTGCTAGGGTTTCATCACGCTGGGGTTTATCCCGCACCACCGCGGGCGCGTAGTCCCGTCCCGACGCTAACGCGTCGTGGACGAGGATCCACGACGCCATATGGCGTCGGGACTCAGTGACGTGAGGTTACGGGAAACACCCCGGATAGAGCGCGAGGTTTTCCTTCAAAAGTTTATACGGTCACACCCGCACCACCGCGGGCGCGTAGCTCAGTTGGTTAGAGCGCGCCGTTCACATCGGCGAGGTCATAGGTTCAAATCCTATCGCGCCCACCATAAACCATTCGCTTCGCTCAGGTTTATGGCAGGCCATTCAAGATACAGTGCGAATGGTTTATGCCGTGTATCTGAGTCTGAAGCCCTGTGGTTCGCAATCTTCCTCCTCAGTATTCTCCCTTCACCCCCTGTTCCATGTCAACGGAAACAACGAAGAAGTTCAAACTCAACGGCGGGTGGCTCATGCTCTGGGAGGTGGTGAAGGTCGTCGCGATGGCACTCGCCATCGTCGTTGTCGTGAAGCACTTCCTGTTCCAGCCGTTCTACGTGAAAGGCGCATCCATGGAGCCAACCTACGAAGACCATGAGTACCTCATCATCGACGAGCTGACCTACCGTTTCCATAGTCCAAACCGCGGCGAAGTCGTCGTCTTCCGCTACCCGAACGACCCCAGCCAGTACTTCATCAAGCGAGTCATTGGCTTGCCGGGTGAAGCTGTGCAGGTGAAAGAGTCTGCGGTATGGGTGAACGGCCAGCCGCTGGATGAGTCGGCGTACCTCGACGCGTCTGTGCAGTCAAATGGAACCATTGACCTCACCCTCGGCCCCGACGAATTCTTCCTGATGGGCGATAACCGTGCGGCAAGCTTAGATTCTCGGATATTTGGCCCAGTGAACCGTTCCTACATCATTGGTCGTACCTGGTTCCGCGCCTGGCCGTTCTCCCGGCTCATGCGCTTCCAAGCCCCTTCCTACCCAATTCTCCCAACCCCGTAAACCATATGCTCCCCAAGAAAACCCCAGTTCCCGAAGCACCGTTCGTCCCGAAGGAAGGGAAGACCCCAATGCTCGTCCGTGGCATGAAGGACATCCTGCCCGTTGATTGGCCGTGGTGGAACCTCGTCATCGATAAGGTCGTCAGCGTGGCACGCGAGTTCGGCTTTGAACGCGTCGAGACGCCAGTCGTTGAGGAGAATGCCATGTTCGTGCGTAGCGTGGGGAAGGATTCAGACATCGTGGAGAAAGAGATGTTCGCCTTCACCGACCGCGGTGGCGACGCCGTGGCGCTGCGCCCCGAAGGGACCGCCGGTGTCGTGCGTGCCTACCTGGAGCACGGAATGCTCGCCATGCCCCAGCCCATCAAACTCTTCTACATTAGCCCCATGTTCCGGTACGACCGGCCGCAGAGTGGGCGCTACCGGCAGTTCTGGCAGTTCGGCTTCGAGATCCTCGGTGACGGGCACCCGGTCGTGGACGCCGAGGTTATTGCCATCGGCGCGACAATCTACCAGGAGCTCGGCATTCCCGTGCGCGTGCAGGTGAACTCCGTCGGCGATGCCGCGTCCCGTACGGCGTACCTCAAGGTTCTGGTAGAGTACTTCAAGCCGCGCCGCACCCGCCTGTGCGAAGAGTGCAAGAAGCGTCTGGTGAAGAACCCCATGCGCATCCTCGACTGCAAAGAGCCAGACTGCCAGCTGCTCGCGCAGGACGCGCCGCCATTCCTCGACCACCTCTCTGAGCCGGCGAAGGAGCACTTCGTGAAGGTACTGGAGCACTTGGATGACATGGACGTGCCGTACGACCTGAACCCACGTATTGTCCGCGGTCTAGACTACTACACGCACACCGCATTCGAGTACACCGTCTCTGATGACATTGGCGTGGAGAAGCAGCAGAGTGCGCTCGGCGGTGGCGGTCGCTACGATGGCCTCGTGGAGCTCTTCGGCGGTCGGCCGACACCCGCCATCGGCTTCGCCGGCGGCATTGAGCGCACCATCATGCAGCTGAAGGCTCGGGGCATCCAGCCCCCAATGCCGCTCCGGCCAGAC
>Ga0172379_10012197_pt1 | contig 10106 bp, 11 predicted proteins | sample GrowelOW334metaG_FD_119756 | JGI IMG/M metagenome (GOLD analysis project Ga0172379, IMG submission 119756) | Groundwater microbial communities from an aquifer near a municipal landfill in Southern Ontario, Canada - Groundwater well OW334 metaG | ecosystem: Environmental > Aquatic > Deep...
GACAAGTCTTCAAATAAAAGATAGGTATGTTTATCGGATTGATTACATATAATACCGGAATTTCCGCCACTTGGAATACCATTAATGCTGCAGATGGATGGATATTTTAGATTGATCTTCAATGTCGCATCATTTAGGGTTTCCCAGTTAGAAACATCAATTTTATTTTCAATTGGCTGTGTTAGTTGTTGTGCCACAGGAGCTGGCGTTAATGGTTGTGCTTGACTTGCTTGCTGTTGACCACATCCTGCCAAAAAAACTACCCCGAGTAACATTGAACTTACTGTTAATACTTTTTTCATAATATTGTTTAGTTAAAAAATTAAAAATACCTGAAGTTACTTGTAGCGTAGCAGAAATAAATTTGAGTCAAGAATTTTCCATACAAGATTATAGATTTTTACAAAAATCTATAATATTAACTTCTTTTTTTGTAATTATCTCTCCCTTGCCTTCAACTAAAGCATACTCAGTAAATGACATGACGCCATTCTTGACTACCACATCTGAAACGTCTTCTTCTGAGATTAAGCAATAAACCTTTTTACCATCTATCATTTCAATGGAAATCCCAGGTTTTGCCATTCTACCTATTCCTTTAAAAACAATATATTTTTCATTTTCATAAAAAGCATAGCTTCCGAGATTCATTGGAAATTGCAAGTTAACTTCTTGCAATTTTTCAAGATCGAATAGTGTTTCGAAACATGGCGCTGTTAAGCCAACACAACTAGAGACAATCAGATATTTTGGTGATAAATAAGAAACTTCATATTGTGGATCATAATAAGCTTGAGGATCTGTACTTATTTCATGTACCAATTCATGAATTATTTTCTTGTCGGCATTTGCATTTTTCTTATACTCTATTGCAACGTGACTAAACTTTTTACCCAATTCCTCCTCTAGTGTTTTATTGAGATTTATAATTGGCAGCAGTGCTTGTGAATCTGATTGAACTATTGACGACTGAACTGACACTTGCTTCTTTGTCGCAACCAGCCATGTAATCACGCTTGCAGTAATTGCCACAATAACGACAATAATCGCAATCACAGTAGCATTTCCTTTTTTGTTTTTCATAATTATTATTTCATTAAATTATTATTCACATTAACTAAGCTATCTCCCAATCCGCTCGATATTCTCTGCAATATTACGCAACTCTTCTTCAGAATAAAATTCAATCACAATTTTTCCACCCGCACCAAATTTTTGCAATTTTACTTTCGTGTTCAAGGCTTGAGATAAATTATCTTCCAGCGCTTTTTGTTCTGGGTCAACACTGACTAAGCGTTTGTGCGTTCGCACAGAAACTTCTTTAGTTTTGTTTTCTGTTTGGCGAACCGTGAGGCCACTTTTCAAAATCAAATCAAATAGCGCTTTTTGTTTTTCTGGATTTGCAATTGCCAAAATTGCCTTAGCATGACCTTCAGTAATTTTATCTTCCATTAAGGCTTTTTGAATTTCCACCGGCAAGCTTAATATGCGAAGCTTATTCGCCACAGTACTGCGACTCTTGCCCAATTTTTGCGCCGCCTCTTCCTGACTCAAATCAAAATCCTCCATCAATTTTTGATATGACCGCGCTTCTTCGACCGGATTCAGATCATGCCGTTGAATATTTTCAATGATGGCCAATTCCAATTTTTGTTGCTCCGTCACATCGCGCACAATGACCGGCACCTTGAGCAGTCCTGCTAATTTTGCCGCCTGAAAACGCCGTTCTCCGGCAATAATTTCAAACTTCTCACCACTGCGACTGACCACGATCGGCTGAATGATGCCATGTTCCTTGATCGAATTGGAGAGTTCTTGCAACTTTGTCTCATCAAAATGAAAGCGTGGCTGATGCGGATTGGGAGAGATTTTGCTAATTTCAACTTCATGGTCTTCTAAGAGTTTAGTATCGTTACGGAGCTGGGCTCCGTCTCGATTGCTCTTCTCTGCTCGCGAACCAAAATAGTTGAAATCCGCTTCCGGTTTGTTTATTTTATTTTCTACCCCGTCAGCATTGATGCTGGCTGGTTTTCTTTGTGGGATGAGTGATGATAATCCCCTCCCTAGTCCATAATTCTGAGCCATATTTTTTTATTTTTAAATTGAAAACTTCTTAACCTCTTTTTTTTCTAAGCCTATCACTTCCCTGGCGAAATTTTTATAGGACCGGGCGCCACGTGAAAAAGAATCAAAGCCGAGAATTGATTTTCCAAAACCAGGCGCTTCAGCGAGCCGCACACTGCGCGGAATTACACTGTCAAAAACATGCCCGGGAAAATGATCCTGCACTTCTTTCACTACTTGGCGTGCCAAACGATTTCTTTTGTCATACATTGTGAGAAGTGCACCCATAATTTTCAAGTTTGGTTGCAGATTCTCTTTCACTAAAGTAATTGTATTTAAAAGTTGACTCAGTCCTTCCAGTGCGAAATATTCCGTCTGCACGGGAATAATAATTTCATCGCTCGCCACAAGACCGTTGATTGTGAGAAGTCCCAGGCTTGGAGGAGAATCAATAATGATATAGTCATAGTTCGTGCGAATTTCGCGTAGCACATTATATAGTCGAAATTCGCGGTTATCCATGTGCACAAGTTCGATCCCCGCTCCCGCTAAATCTTGCGAAGAAGGAATAAGATCATGTCCCAGTGTTTCCGTGCGCATAATAATCTTTGACGGATGTTCGCCCAAAATCATCGAGTGATAGAGACTTTTTTCAATTGTGCGGATGTCAAAACCCAAGCCTGATGAAGCGTTGCCCTGCGGGTCAAGGTCAACAAGAAGCACAAACTTTCCTGCCGACGCCAGATAGGTCGCAAGGTTAATGGCTGAAGTAGTTTTGCCCACTCCGCCCTTTTGGTTGACTAATGAAATAATCTTTGCCATAATCAATAAGTGAATTATACTACAAGTTTGGGACTTCTCCAAATTGTGAATATAGGCCGAAGTGGCGGAACTGGTAGACGCACACGACTCAAAATCGTGCGGGAGTAATCCCATGAGAGTTCGAGTCTCTCCTTTGGCACAACGAAAGCAAAAAACTCCCGAAAGGGAGTTTTTAAAATATCTATAAAGCATCAACTAATCTTCCAAAAATCCAAATTCATCCATTTCTTCCGGCTCCAGTTCTTTCTTTTTCACCCAACCGGGAACAAATACAATCAGCACATATCCAAAAAGTAAAAGAATAAGAACGGATCCAAGGAAGCGGACATTAGCACTCAAATCTAACGCATCAACTTGATAGTAATTTACAGAGGAAAAAGTCAGCCCGGAAAAATCCACAAACCATCTAACAACATTGTCTGACACTACCGCTTGAATGAGAAAAATAACTGCTACAATCAGTTGAATTACCGTCAATACTAAACCAAGAACTGAGCGCCAAGCTCGCATTCTTGAGTTACTATTATTTTTTAGCGCTAATTTTACTTTGCATGGCTTTAAAATGTTAAATTATTAATCCATACTTAGCCCTAGAGACTAGCATATAATAGAACTTTTGTCAACAAAGACGGCCTAACCCATACACAAATCAAAATCCACCTCATCCCCGCCGCGGCGGGGCAACCTTCTCCTTGATAAGGAGAAGGGCTTTCTTCTGCATTTCGTCCCCTCTCCTTAATAAGGAGATTTTACCTTCAACGACTTGAAGGTAAAAGGGTGAGGTGGATTTCAACAACAAAAAAAAGACCGAGCCAAAGCCCGATCCTTTTTATTAAAATATTTCTAATCAAGCCTATTGCCCCAACTCTTCCTCAACAATCTTTTTTACCAAATTTCCATCCGTTTGACCTTTCAGTTTTCCCATTACCGGACCCATTACTTTGCCAATATCAGCGATCGAAGTTGCGCCAACTTGCGCGATGACCGCTTTCACGGTTTCTCGCACAGTGGCTTCGTCTAGTTGCGCGGGAAGATAGGTGGCCAGAATTTCAATTTCTTGATTTTCTTTTTCCACCAGATCTTGCCGTCCTCCGGCAGAGTATTGCGCCGAGGCATCTTTTCTTTGTTTCACTGCTTTTCCAATTACTTCCAGCACTTCTTCGTCAGAAAGTCCGGTTTCCCGTTTTTGCTTTTCAATCTCGACGTTTTTCACCATCGAGTCGAGCATGCGAAGCGTATCTCGCTTTACCGTATCACCGGCTTTCATGGCAGTTTTGAGGTCCTCTAGGATTTGTTTTTTGAGTGACATCAGTTTAAGTCTTTACGAATTACTAATTCCGTACGAATATACTAATGCTTTTCCCAAAGCTCTTTTTGGTTTCACCTACTCACCACTTCGAATTAGCATATTCGTACTCGATTCGTAATTAGTAAAGAATTCGTAAAGGATTACTTAATCAACTTCTTTTTAACGTTTTTGAAATTTTGATCGTCAAATTTGCCCATTTTTTTGAGCTTGTTAACAACTTTGCGCACTTTCACTTTATACATTGCCCCAGCGCGCATTTCGCTTTTACTTTTTTCTTCTTGGCGAAAACGCACTTTTCGGGCGCGCATCAAAACTCCACTTTGCTGAATGCGTCGACTGAAACGTCTGATTAGACTTTCCGGCGTCTCGCGTTCTTTTCTTTTTACTTCGATCATAAAAAACCTCCCTTCTACTTTTACAAAAAATTACACCCTTTATTTCCTCCCTTTAGCAAAGGGAGGCTAGGAGGGATTTGAAAAGCCAACGACAAATAATAGCCTTTCAAATCCCCCTTAATCCCCTCTTTTTTTAAGAGGGAAAATTACATATCTTCCCACGGCCGAATGTTCTCATAGAGCCTTACTCCGCCAATCAGGTGCATATGTAAATGCGGAACCTCTTGACCGCCCCACTCCCCGACCCGAGTTAGTAGTTTATACCCTTTTGGCGAAATGTCAAAGTCAATGGCGATTTTTTTGGCAACAAACACCATCCGACCAACAAGTTCAACATCCTTCTCAGTAAGGTCGTTTAGGCTCTCAATGTGCCTCTTGGGAATAATCAAAACATGCACGGGTGCCAATGGACGCACATCATTGAAAGCTAAAATATCCTCGTCCTCATAGACGACTACGGCGGGAATCTCTTTGTTCACAATTTTACAAAATATACATTCCATAATAATATTCCAATCCTGGGAGGATTGTTATTGTTAAATAATTTGTTACACAGCGATGTCCTCGTGATCATGATTGTGATAGATGACCACATTATCCGTTTTTAATTTTTTCTTGATAACATCCACTAATTTTTCCAAGCTGACAGTTTCTTGCACGCCGGTTGTCATGTTTTTTATGATAACCGTGCCATCCAGTGTTTCTTTTTGACCCAAAATCAAAGTCAACTCCACGCCCAAGCGATTAGCGATTTTTAGTTGCGATTTTAGACTTCCTCGACCGAAACTTTCTGCTGTCAATATGCCATTTTTCTCCAGTTCAGAAAATAGACGCAAGCTTTTTTTCTTAGCAAGATTTCCTAGTTGCGCCAAAAATACTCGCGGTTTCATCGGTTTATAGGACTTAGCTTGCACCCTTTTCATTTCCAAAATCATTCGATCGAGACCGACAGCAAAACCAATCGCCGGCGTATCTTCACCGCCCATGATTTTAATGAGTCGATCATAGCGCCCGCCACCGCCCAAAGAATATTTTTTACCCTCTTCAGAGCCAGACCAGATTTCAAAAACCGTTTTCGTGTAATAGTCAAGACCTCGCACGAGACGCGGATTGATCGTATAGGGCAAATCCAATTCGTCCAGATATTCCAAAAGTGTTTTGAAATGGACGCGACAGCTTTCGCAAAGATGATCAACCGCCTGAGGCGCAGTCGCCGCGACCTGAGAACATTTATCCTCCTTGCAATCCAAAACGCGCAAAGGATTGTGCTCTAATCTTCTTTTGCAATCCTGACACAGTTTGGTTTTTTTTGATTCTAAATAATTTACCAAAAGATTATTATAATCTTTTTTACAAGCGCCACAACCAATCGAATTGACCTGAATCTGGATGGATTTTAATCCCAAACAATAGGCCAGACGATGCGCCATTTGAATCATCTGTGCATCCAAAATCGGGTCATCTTCACCAAACGCATCAAAATTAGCCTGATAATGCTCGCGGTAACGTCCTTCTTGTGGACGATCATAGCGATAAACCGGTCCGATAGAAAAAAGTTTCACCGGCTTGGAAAGAGTGTGCATCCCGTGCTGGATAAAGCTGCGACAAATTCCCGCCGTCATCTCCGGACGAAGCGCTACTTTGTCGCCACCGCGCGTGGCAAAAGTATACATTTCTTTTTCCACAATATCTGTTCCACCGCCGATATTTCTTGTAAACAGATTGGAAAATTCCAAAAGTGGCACATCAATTCGAGAAAATCCATAATCGCGAGCCAATCTTTCCGCCACTCTTCTTGCTTGCTCCCAATAGGCTTGATCTTGCGGCAAAATATCTCTCATCCCCCGCAAGGTTTGCAAAACCAGCGGCTCATCTTTCGGCTTCTCCATTTTTGGTTTTTGGGAAACTTTTTTCACGGCCTTTTTTTCTTTAACCAGGTTCTTTTTGAGATTAGGCATACGAGCATAAAAAATAAGAATTAGCTAGTTTTCTTTTTTTCACAGAAGACTAGAAGACTGAAATTTCATTGAGTGGCCAGGCGCGTAAAAGCACCTCACCGATTATATCGTCATCCGGGACGACGCCCCAGACTCTCGAGTCGGAACTAAATGGTCGATTGTCCCCCATGACAAAATATTCATTCGCCCCCAACGTCATCACTAATTCTCCGGATGTTTTCACTCCACGAGCCAAATAGGCGCTTTCGTCAGGAGAAAAACCCTCAGGATGCTCTTGATTGAAGATCTGATAAGCACCATCTTTTATTTCGATTCTTTCTCCGGGAAGCGCGATAATTCTTTTGATGAAAAATTTGTTCGGATCTTTGGGATAACGAAAAACCACCACTTTCTGTCGAGTAATTTCACGAAAAGCTCCGACAGAGAAAAACTTTATGTCACTAATCCCGACCGTTGTTTTTTTGAAACCAAGCTCGTTTACAATCAGATACTGTCCATCTTCAAAGTTAGGTTCCATCGACGCGCCTTGAACAAAAAAAGGTTGAAATAAAAAAACCCGAATCGGAACGATAATCACGAAAGCTAGGAAAATTATTTTGATTATTTCCAGGACAAAACCGCCGACACCGACGTAATCTCCTTCTGGAGAATTTTGCTTATCACGAAAAGCCACCTCTTCTCGCTCCTCATTTTTCATAATAATTTACTTTACTCAATAATTTATGACCACAAGTAAATTAAGCATAGCAGAAAATTATCCCTTTGGCAAGACCTATTATTCCCTCTATAAAGCCTTTGTTTGACGACAATCGATTCTCGAGCTATGATTAAATTGACTCCCTATCAACTTTTGAAAAAAAATAATGCAAATAAAAAAAATACTGACGAAGCTGCTCCTCTGGTCAATCATCTTTCTCCTCCTTGGCGCAATCGCCTATGGTGTTTTTTTCTTGCGCAAATTGAACTCTCTTGGCAATCAGATTAATGCTGGACAGACAGGCCAAAAAGCCCAAACACTTTTCGACACAATCACTTCTATCGCTCAGCTAACCAAAAATAACTCATTGGAACTTAAAAATAGCGATGGCGAAAGGATCAATATCCTCCTTTTGGGCGTGGCGGGGCGTGGCAAACCTGGACAAAATCTGACTGATACAATCATGATTGCCAACATCAATCTAAAAACAAACCAAGTTGCCCTACTCTCTCTTCCTCGTGATCTTTATGTTTCCGTTCCCAACTCCAACTGGCAAACAAAAATTAATACTATCTATCAATCAGGACTGAACAATACCAAAAATGAAACTGAAGCAATAACACCGCTCCTTGAGACGATAAAAGAAATCACTTCTTTGGATATGCATTATTATGCCGTCCTTAATTTTGACGGATTCAAAAAAGTAATCGACGCGATTGGTGGAGTAAATGTCGCTAACGAAAGAGATATCTATGACGCCCGCTACCCGGGACCGAATTACAGCTATGAAACTTTTGATCTCAAAAAGGGCTTCCAGCACTTGGATGGAGATCTAGCTCTCAAATATGCGCGGGAACGCCATGACGATCCCCTGGGAGATTTCGGCCGAGCAAAAAGACAGCAACAAATCATCCAGGCGACAAAAAATAAACTATTTTCCACTAGCACCTTGTTTAATATCCGCTCCGTCAATGACCTATTTGATGCCCTGGGAGAAAATGTTAAGACCAATCTGACTCCGCGTGAATTGGAAAGTTTTTTTGAACTAAGCAAAAAACTAGATACAGATAATATCATCAACGCTGCCGTAGATGCTTGGAATAAAGATAGTCTGCTCAAGGTTTCACATGTTTTCTATGATAACACGCCAGCTTTCATCCTGATCCCTCGCGTCGGAAATTTCAGCGAAATCCAAGATTTGGCACAAAATATTTTTGACCTAAATAAATTGAAAAGGCGACGAGAAGAGATCGCCAAGGAAAACGCTTCGGTTGCGCTTATCAACAAAAGCGGTAATAATAGTATTACCACAAAAATTCAACGGCTACTCAGTGAAAATCTCGTTTATAAAAACGTGACTGTCATGAACGACCCAGGTAGCAAAGAAGTGGAAGTTGCAACGAGCGTCTATGATTCCAATTCTGGCACAAAACCTTTCACTCTCGATGAAATCGCTACACGTATTCCTGCTAAAGTTTTTTATGTGCTACCGGAAAAATATCAAATTATTACACAAAAACAATTGCCCGACATCGTTCTCGTTATTGGAAAAGATCTGATTGAAAAATATAATATGCCCGAAGATTCGATCGAAGATTTCAAAAAAGCGCAGGATGACCAAGACTATTTGAAAATGCAAGATAAGTCTAACTAACCAAAATTTTATGAAAATAATTGTCGGACTGGGAAATCCCGGTCAAAAGTATGAATTTACCAGACACAACCTCGGCTTCATCTTTACAGATAGTTTGCGCGAGCGCTGGTCTTTTCCTGAGTTCAAGCTAGGAAGCAAGTTTGACGCCGAAATTTCTCAAGGAAAACTAAATGGAACAAAAATCATCCTGGCCAAACCGCAAAATTTCATGAATCTATCCGGTGAAGTGATAAAAAGAATCATGGCTTTCTATAAAACTGGCCCTGAAGATCTTTTAGTCATCCATGATGACATAGCCATCGCTTGTGGAAAATATAAACTCGCAACTGACTCAACTTCTGCTGGGCATAACGGTGTGCAAAATATCATCGATGAGTTGGGCACAAAAAAATTCGCCCGCCTGAGAATCGGAATCAAAAATAAGCCGGAAGGTAAAAAAATTACTCCACTAGAAATCAACGCCTTTGTCTTAGGAAAATTAGAGCAAGCAGAGTTGGAAAAGATAACACCGCTTAAAAAAGATATCCTCAAAGAGATAGAAGCGCTCTCTTTGACTTGATGTTTTTCAAAGTTTCGCACGTAAGAGTTGCATCTCTTTAGGAATTATCCCGAAAAAATACGTTTGACCTACTCGCGAAAACTAAGGAGGGTGTTTTCGCTTTCAAACTTACGCACGAAACCCTGAAAAATAACTACAGAGAAACCATTCTCTAAAATAACCCAACCTACTATTATAGCGCTAAAAGTGATTTTTGTCAAATAAAAAAAGCCCGAATGGCTTAGAATGGGCTTTATTTGTTTCCCCTTCTCCCTCCGGGAGAAGGTGGCCGAAGGCCGGATGAGGGAAAGGGCGTTTGATATATTTATTACCCTCTGTTACACAAACTCTTACTGATTACAACATCCTTGCCCTCACCTGTCACGTGCTCGTGGCATCCTCTCCCGAGGGGAGAGGAGGGGGATATTACTCTATTTCAAAATCTTCTCCATCATTTCTTCTGTCTGCTTTTTTAGTTCTTCCGCTGTACCATTGTTATTCATCTTAAACTGCGCGCTTCGTCCGATTTCGTGAATGGAAATTTCCGTCAGCTTACCTTCTTCTTCGAGAAATTGCTCGAGTGTGGCATTTTCCTCGCCGTCTTTTTCTTTGCGCGCCTTAGTCCGCTCAAACCGCAAGCGAAGATCCGCTGTCACATAGACAAGATAA
>Ga0172379_10012198_pt1 | contig 10106 bp, 8 predicted proteins | sample GrowelOW334metaG_FD_119756 | JGI IMG/M metagenome (GOLD analysis project Ga0172379, IMG submission 119756) | Groundwater microbial communities from an aquifer near a municipal landfill in Southern Ontario, Canada - Groundwater well OW334 metaG | ecosystem: Environmental > Aquatic > Deep...
AAACCCGGAACATGCGCGGCGAGTTCTCGGCGGGACCGGCGCTGGAGTACGTGCATACCGTCCGGGGGCTGGGGCCGGATTACGGCTACGGCGCCTTCGACATCCGCCTGGAGTTCCGCGACCATCTGTTCGAATATTATGCGGGCGACCCGCGCACCGGCTGGCGTGTCACCTTTACGTCGCAGTCGCGGCTTGAGGGGTTGTATTCCTCCATAACGGCGCACATCCTCGGCCTGCAGGGCGAGCAAATCTGGAACCTGGGCGGATACGCGCCCCCGGCCCTGGTGCTGGCCACGCGTTACCGCGCCCAGACCACGCTGGTGAGAAACAGCCTTCTGGCCGCAGGGCAGCTTCCCCCCGACGCTCGTTTTTTTATGGGCGGCGACTCCGACCTGCGCGGGGCGGGGCGCAATGACATGCCGGGCGACGCGGCAGGCCTGCTGACCACGCTCTACAACGGTGTGGAACTGAGGATGGGGGACGTGCTGCCTTACGGCATGCAGCCGCTCGTCTTCCTGGACGCCGCGATGGGCGGCCGGGGTTCTCTGAGGCTGGATCCCAACGTATATTTGTCGCCCGGGTTCGGCGTGCGCTGGAAATCGCCGATCGGTTCGATTCGCGCCACGCTGGCGCGCGGCTTCGTCTGGCGCCGCGACACTTCCGCCGAGGTCCTCCTTAGCCCCCAATGGCGGTTCTTCCTGAGCCTGGGGAAGGAGTTCTGATGCGCCTGTTTAAGAAACTTGCGCTCACGCTGGCCGCCTCGGTGGGCGCGTTATTGACCGGCCTTGTGCTGGCGGCTATCCTGCTTGTAGCCGAGCCGCAATGGTTCCTGACTACGCGCACCGTCGCAAGGGCCGTCCGGGTCTTCGGCGGCGCCTACCATCCGCGCTGGAAGACTTTCGCTTTCGATATCCTCTCCCTGAGTTTTTCTGAAAAGCGGTTCGGTCTGCGGGCCCAGGACCTCTGCTTTGAGAACGCGGTTGCGGGTGTGGAGGGCTGCGTTAAAGACCTGGACGTGGGGCTGAACGTGCGCCTGTTTTTTTGGGGCGCGAAGCTGACGAAGATTTCGCGGTTCCGCGTGGCCGGAGATCATTTTAACCTGGACCAGACTAAAAGCAGGCCGGCCGCACCGGCAGCTCCCATTGCGGGCCTGCCCACACGGCTGCCCGACCTGCTGCCGGAGGCGCTGCGCGGCTTCACGCTGGAATCGCTGGCGGTGGACCTGCCGGCCAATAAAATTACACGGGCCGGCGGCGCTATCCGCGCCGAGCTGCACCTGGACCTGGACCCAGCCCGGACCAGACCGATGGGGCTCAAGCTGGAGCTGACGCAGAGCTCAGGCAACGTCACCAGGCACTACCATGCCGCGGCCACGCTGGACTCCGATCTGTTGAAGGGCCGTGCGCTGACCTACCTGGACGCCCAGGGGGGCCTCAAGGCCGAGGGCATCAGCGCCAGGTTCCAGGCCCGGGTGGAGGAAAAGGGCGTCGACGTACTGGCCTTCAGGCTCAGCGCGGCCGCAAAATTGCCGGGGCGGCGCGTTGAGGCGGACCTTAACGGGACAAAGGACGGGCAGGATTTTGGTTTGAAAGGTTCGGCGGGGGTCTGGGAAGCCACCGGTCCCGTTAAGAGCGTCCAGCTCAGGACTTGTGTTCTGGAAGCCCGGCTGAAGAAGGATTCCACCGAATGGGAGACGCTTAAATTCGACGGCAACTTTGAGCTGGAACCGGAGGCCTTCGGCCTCAAGAGGGCCAGCCGCAACTTCGCCAAGGCGCTCGAGGGCCGGCTGCTGCTCAGCGCCCGCTCCACTCCGGGGCTCCTCGCGGCCGATCATTTCGACGCGGAGGTTTCGCTGACGGTTAAACCCTTCAGGGACTGGTATGAGTTCGACGGCAGCTTTGACGCCAAGGTCTCAGGCCGCGCCAGCCAGGCGCGGGGGCTGAAGATCAGCCACAAGCTCGACTTAGGCCTGAAGGTCCCGAAGTTCGAAGACCTGGTTGAGTACCTGGCGCATACCCGGTATTCGGTGCCGGCGCCCATCCACGTGCTGCAAGGGCCGCTGAGCGTCTCGCTGAAGAGCAGCGGCGACTCCCGCAAGGAAGTTCAGGAATTTGAATACACGGTGGTAAGCGGCCTGGCCGCCGGCCGTCAGGCCCTTAGGTTTGAAGCCGGTGGAAAGCTGACCGCCGCCAGGCTCTGGGAGCCGGAGCGTTCGTTCAGGGACGAACTGGACGTGATAGCGCAGGACATCGCCCTCCAGCTCCCCAAGTTCGACTTGAAGGGGATGGCCCCTTTTGTCCCGGACAGCCGCATAAAGACCGGGCCTGAGCTGAAGCAGGCGAAGCTTGTGCGGGAAGAGCAGCGCAAGAACCCGGCTAAAAGTTCCCAGGCCGCATACGATCTGGAAATGCGCGTCAGGACCATCAAACCCGCCCTGCTCTACTCCAACCTGGCCAGGGACCCCATCCCGGTAGCGCTGAAATTAAATCTGAAGATCCCTTCCGGCGGCATGTCTGGGACGGTGGAGGTGCAGGGGTTCCGTGCGAATATTTTCCGCAGGGTCGCGTCCATTGACCATGTAAGGCTCACCGGCCGCGCGGGTTCGCCGCTGATGGACCTGGATGGCCTGGTAGTCTATAAAGCGGGCGAGGCGAAGATCTTCATCCGCATGCTGGGAACCGCCCAGAAGCCGCAGATAACTTTCGAAAGCGACCCGCCGAGGAATCAGGCGGATATCATGGCCATGCTGCTCTTCGGGAAATCGCCCAGCGAGCTGGACTCCGACCAGCAGTCCAGCGCGGCCAATACCCAGACGGCCGTGGCCAACGGCGCTTTCGGCCTGGCCTCGCTCTACCTGCTGGCTTCCACGCCCGTGGAGTACGTAGGTTATGATCCTGTCTCGAGGACCTACATGGTTAAACTGCGCCTGCCCGGCGGCGCCACGCTGCAGGTGGGTTCCGACGGGCAGAGCAAGGGCGTGCAACTCAGAAAACGCCTCGCTTCCAATCTGGCCATACAGACCGAGCTCACCAACACCCAGAGCCAGGGCAACGTGGTCACTACCCTCCTCGAGTGGTACGGTCGGCACTGACCGGCGGTGCAGGACCTGCCGGGAACTCCGGCGTCCTGCGTAATTTTACCCGCATTGGCGGGTATAATTCCGCATTGTCCGGCGCAGCTACGGCGGCTATACTTGTTAAAGGATATTCCTCGTAAAGCGGCGTTTTGTCCCGGAGCTTATGCGCTACCTGGTTTTTCTTTTCTGCCTGTCTGCGGCGCCGCTGTCTGCGGCGCCGCGCGCGGCCCTGCGCCTGTCTGCGGGACTTATTATTTCCTCTATCACGATAGAGACGCACAACGTCTTCGAAACGGAACTGCCTGCCGAGAATAAAATGATTTACCGGGCGGCTAACCGCATCCATTACGTTACGCATGAGCCCATTATCATGCGTGAGCTCCTCTTCGCGGTCGGAGACCGCTACAACGCGGCGTTAGTCGCGGAGACGGAGCGCAATCTGCGCGCCCTGCCGTTCATCCGGCGCGCCGAGGCGGAGGCGACCGTCAACAAGAGCGGAACCGTCGAAGTTCTGATACGAACTTACGACTCCTGGACCCTGGAGCTGGTGGCGAATTACAAGCGCGCCGGCGCCGCAACCAGCATTAAAGCGGGGCTCGCCGAGAGCAATATTCTGGGGCAGGGCAATTCCGGTTCGGCGATTTATAATAACGACTGGGGCGCGGCTTCAGCTGATTTCGCGTACAAAGACCGCCAGTTCCTGAATTACAAGCGCCTGCATTACTCCGTGGCCGCCCACGCCTCTCCGGTCGGACGGAACATCTCGCTGTTCTTTGACCGCCCCTTCTACGCTTCCATCGCGCCTTCCGCTATGAGCGGCAGCGTCAGTTATACCACGGTCATTTCCACCGGCGCGGTCACCCGCCAGGTAGCCGAGGCCGGTGTCAGCTACGGCATAGCGCTGGCGCGCTCCACCGAGCGGACGCGGCGCATCAGTTTAGGGCTGGTGGCCCACCGCGCCGAGTCGACCGGCCCGCTGCCAGACCGGGAGCAGCTGCTGACGATGCGGCTGAGCGCGGTCTGGGAGGAGTTGGACTACCTGACGGTGCGGCGTATAAATAAATTCACGCACGACGAGGACTATAATCTCGGGCTCGGGATCTTCCCCTCCCTGGCGTGGGCGCCCGCTATCCGCGCCTTTGGGACCACGCAAACGCCGCTGATGCCCAGCATCAAAGTAAACAAGGGGTTCACCTGGGGGAACCAGCTCGTGTTCCTGAATTCAGGCCTCAGCTCCAGGTATTTCAACGGAGGCAACGGCAACATCGTCGCCTCGTTCAGCGCGTCGTATTTCCTGCGCGGCCTCCGCTACCAGACGCTGGCTTTCCACACCAGTCTCGACCTCGGCTGGCGCCTGGACCCTGCCGCGCCGCTGGCGCTGGGGGAGTTTAACGGCCTGCGCGGCTACGGCGTGGGGCAGTTCACCGGCAGCCGCCGTTTCCTGTTTAATATCGAAGACCGGGTCTATGTCTGGGATAATCTTTTTCAGTTGCTGGACATAGGTATGGTATTTTTCGGCGACTCCGGGTATGTCTGGCCGGAGTCGGGGCCGGTCAAACTTGCTGACCTTAAGAACAGCGTAGGCGTGGGGCTGCGCATAGCGCCGTCGCGTTCCGCCGGCAACAGCCCCGTGCGCATCGACCTGGCCCGCGCGCTCAACGGCGACTACACCCGCCCGGACTGGTCGCTTTCGGTGCTTGGCGGGCAGGCCTTTTAGGCTGTTGAGAATATGCGGCGGCAATGCGGGAATATCGTACGGGAACAAGATGAAAAATATACTGTTCGCGGCTTTCTGCCTGGGAGTATTTGTAAGTTATTTTTTTGCCCTGAAGACGGGCGACGCGGGAGCCGGCGTAATTCTTGGCGCCCCGGCCGGAGTTGAGGACAAGGCACGGGCCGGCCGGACGCGGGCGGGAACTGACGATTATTTCCGGTACAGCTGGACGGTTCTCCCCTTGTCGGCTAAAGGAAAATTGCCGGTTTACCTCGACCTGCGCGCCGCCGGAGTTCTGCGCGCGGAGCCGACTGTTGCGGTTGGTAAGCTAAGGAAAATTTCCGGCGGGGATAATGCGGCTGAGAGGGCGGCTGGTATAACGGTAAAAAACGCGGGGTTTAATAAATCAGTGGGGCGGAAAAAACGGGTCTCCAAGTTGCGTGATCCTGGGGAAGCGATGGGTGGCGAGATCTATACGGAGATACCGACCAAAGCCGCCGTGCCGGTGCGACAAAAAAAATGAGTTTTTCCGGCGCAAGCCAGGCTTGTTGATCCCCGGCGCGGATATTACCCATAGCGGCGCGTATTAATCCGCATAGCCGCAAAGGCGAGGGAAGGGTATAGTGTTAATATGCGCGCGGTCCGAGGCCCAGCGCAGTTGTTCGGGAACATATCTATGAGAACACTTTTTACTCTGGTCTGTATGCTCACCGCGGCTATCTCCGGAACTGCGCTGCTGCCGCCTGCCGTTCAAGGGGCTGGCTGGGAATTCAGTTCCGCGGTCAACTATGACACGGGTAAATACGGTTCCCCATATCGCACGGACTCGGTTTATATGCCGCTGACGCTTAAACGCAGTTTCGCCAGCGCGGATCTGTCCATAACAGTGCCTTTTCTTCAACAAAGTTCCACGGGACTGGTAACTCGTGTGGGCGGCAAACCGGTGCGCCTGGCCAGGGGAACCGCGGCCATTGCTGATTCCTCCGAGGCCGGTCTTGGCGACATATTGCTGTGCGGCGCTTACACGCTGGCGCTGGACGGGCCGAGGTCGTTCGACCTGGGGCTGGCCGGCAGGCTTAAACTTCCCACCGCCGACAAAACCAAAGGGCTGGGTACCGGGGAAATGGACGAGGGCGTGGGGCTTGAGTTCGCCAAGGAGATCAATCCGCGCCTGACCCTGCTTGCCGACGGGTACTGCACTATAATAGGCGACCCGGAAGGAGCGGACCTGAATAACGAAATCTCGCTGGAAGTGGGGTTTTACACGCCGCTGCGCAAAAACCTTGGCCTGACCGTGCTTTATGAGACCCAAAGCGCGATAGTTGACGGGAACGCTGACCCGCGCAGCGTAAGCGGTACGCTTTCGTACGGCACTCAGGGCGGCGTTCAGTTCGCGGGCGGGCTGACGCTGGGCATGTCGGACGGCAGCCCCGGCCTGGGAGTGGGCGCGGGCTTTAACTGGAAGTTCTGAGGAGCGGAGCATCATGAAAAATATAAAAAACCGAAAAATATATCTGGTCATCGCGGGGCTTTTTCTGTGCTCCGCAGGAATTCCATCCTCTGCCCAGGAAAAATCCAAGGAAGAGCAACAGCTCGAGGCCAGCGCGGGAGAACTTAATAAAAAAAATTCCAAAGGCCGGACCCGCGTAATCAATAAGATAAAAGAGCAGTACGGCGTGGACGAAGCCCGGTTGCTGGGCCTGCATTTCAGGAAGCTGCGTTACGGCGAGATCGCTATAGTGCTGGGGCTGGCCCAGGATGCTCGCGGCGACATTAAGGACGAAGATCTGCAGAAGATAGTGGCGCTGCGCCAGGGGCCTCCGGTCGCCGGCTGGGGCAAAGTGGCCGGGGACCTGGGCCTTAAGCTCGGCCCGGTGATAAGCAAAGTCAGGTTGATATCGGCTGAGGTCCGTAAGCTGGAACTGACCTCCAAGGTCAATAAAGACAATAAAGCGGCTGGCGCGAAAGCAAAGAGAAACGAGTCCCCTAAGACGCTTAAAAAGCCTGTCAAGGCAGAGCCGCCGGAGCAACCGGAAAGATCCTGGAAGGAAAAAATGCGGTCTTTTATGCGGTCATAAAACAAAGCGACGGTCCCGGACCGGATGGGTGTTTGTCCGGAACTATCTCCGGGCGTTATTAATGCAGATCAAAAGAACTAAAGCAGGTTCGCATACGGACTCCCGCTTAACCGCGATAGTTTTCGTGCTTCTGTTTATTTCTGCTTCGTTCGACCAGGCGCAAGGCGCCGCGGCCGGGGCTGCGGAGCCGCAGCGTCTTTCCGCCCAGGGAGAAAAAGAACTGGTCGGTATCATAAAAGCTGGGACCCTGAAGTCGCTTCAGTGGCCACAGTTCGGCACATACCAGGCCGAGATAGGGGAATTCTATCTGTCGGGGGGCTACACCCTTAATTGGGTGCGCCAATCCAGGCCCACGGCGAAGGCCCGCGTAGTTATCAAGCGGCTGCAGGAGGCCGACAGTGAAGGCCTGCTGGCCCAGGACTATGACAGCCCTTTATGGGCTGACCGTCTCGTGAGGCTGGAGCTTCCCGTCCGCCGCGCCACGGAGTCTGAGCTTCTCCGTTTCGACCTGGCGCTCACCATCTGCGCGATGCGCTACATCCTGGACCTTCACCTGGGCCGGATCAACCCGCAGGCCTTTCATTCCACCTCCGGCTTCGAACCGGACATCCGCGGCCCTTCTGATTTCCTGAGGAAACGGATAATGTCCGCGAGAGACGTGGCGCTGGTGTTCAGCGCGCTTGAGCCGCCGTTCCCTTCCTATCGCCGGCTGGTCAATGCCGTGCAGTGGTACCAGCAGTTGGCCCTTAAGGATAGCGGAGCGCAGCTGCCTGCTTCCGCGGTTCCTGTCAGGCCCGGGGACCGCTACTCCGGGGTGCCGCGGCTGACGCAGCTGCTGCGGCTCGTAGGAGACCTGCCTCCGCAGGAAGGCTCGCCCCCGAAACTCTATACCGGGATGCTCGTGAAAGCCGTGAAGCGTTTTCAGCGCCGCCACGGACTGCCCCCCGACGGGATATTGGGAGAAGAGACGCTCAGGCAGCTCAATACGCCGCTGTCTCAGCGCCTACGCCAGCTGCAGCTCAGCCTGGAGCGGTGGCGCTGGCTGCCGCGCCGGTTTTCCAGGCCGCCCATTATCGTCAACATCCCCGAATTCCGGCTTTACGCCGGCGACGCGCTATCGCAGAAAGTGGTGGTAGGCATGGCCTTCGAGCACCAGACACCGGTTTTCTCCAGCCAGCTGACCGAAGTGGTGTTCCGCCCCCCGTGGACCGTCCCGATGAGTATCCAGCTTTCAGAGCTGGTGCCTAAGATAGCGGAGAACCCGGCTTATCTGAAAGAAAACGACTTCGAGATTATTGACGGGAAAGAATTTATCGTCAGCTCGGGGGCGGTCAGCGCGGCGGTTTTAGACCGGCTTCGCGGGGGGAAACTCTATCTCAGGCAAAGGCCCGGCCCCCGCAATTCGCTGGGCCTGGTAAAGTTCCTGATGCCCAATAACCACAGCGTCTATCTTCACGGCACGCCCTCAAGGCGCGGATTTTTAGAATCCCAGCGGGATCTTAGCCACGGTTGCATCCGGGTAGCTAATTCAGAAGCGCTGGCGGTCTGGGTGCTGCGGGACCGGCCCGAATGGACGCCGGAGCGGATACGGACGGCGATGCTGGGCGCTGAGACGATAACTGTAAAACTGGCCGAACCTGTCCCCGTGCTGCTGCAGTACGGAACGGCGGCGGTGGAGGAAGGCGGCGAAGTCCGCTTCTTTGACGATATTTATCTCAGGGACGCGGCGGAGGCTACGGCTTTTGAACAGCGGGCGCTGACCGCGGCGAAGTAAGGATTTTAGTTTACCACTGGCGCACGCGGCCGGTGTCTACGTGGAGAAAATTTGAGCCGGCGTAGTAGCCGACGCCGCCGCGCCGCAGCGCCAGCGCGGTGTCGCGCAGGCGGGAGGTGCGTACTCCCGGCAGGCGGATATCGATAGCTTCAGCCTCCATGTGCAGGCTGTTGTTGCCTACGGCCGAGCTGCGGCTCCGGAGCTTTTTATTGGTCGCGGGCGTGCGGTAGCCGCAGATTATGTGGATCTCGGCCTCCGGCTTCTTAATTTTTGCCGTAAGTTCGGACAGCAGGTCGAAAAGCCGCGGATCGTAGTGCTTGACCTTGTCCGCCCGCCAGTCGCGCAGGAAGAGGTCTAGTTTGGCTAAGGCTGCGGGATCGTAGGCGTCGTTGCGCCGGTATATCACGTCGATATGTTCCAGAGTATGGGTGTTGAACAGGCGCAAACGGCAACCATGGGGCGCAGGCAGCGTCCCATAAGCGAAGGAACACGGTACAAGGAGAGCAGCCAGGAGCAGGTGTCTCATCTTTATAGTCTACCAGATATTATGTTACGGTTATATTGCCGGGAAACGGCTGCCTGTTTATAGGCGGGAGCCAGGGAACCGGGTTTTGGATTTCAGCGTCCGCCCAAGGAGGGGAATATGTCCGGCAAAATCGTGATAGTGGATGATGATGCTATCATCAGGTCGCTGTTCCAAAAATTTTTTTCCGATGCCTTCCAGCTGTTCGCAGCTGCCGAGGGATATTCCGCGCTGAAACTTATCAAGGGAGAAAAACCGGACCTGGTTTTCCTGGATATAGATATGCCGGGCCTTTCCGGACTGGACGTGCTGCGAAATATCAAAGAGGCCGGCCTGACGCCTGTGGTCTGGATGCTTACTGGCAAAGGGCAGCTCGAGGTCATAACTGAAGCTATAAATCTTGGCGCCGCAGGCTATCTTACCAAGCCTTTCGAAGTAGCGAAGATACGGAAGATAGTCGACTCCATCTTAACCCCCGGTGCCGAGAAGCCCAGCGACCGGCCCTGGGTGGTGAAGAGGAGTGGCAAGCCGGGCCCCGGGAAGTCAGGCCAGGAAAATCCGTAACCCACCCCGGGCAATACGGCTTGTCCGTGCCGCCGCTATTCTTTCGCCCCTTGTTTCATCAGATCCTCCCATAATTTGCCTTCCAACGCCACGGACTTTTCCAGGTTGCCATGGACCTGTTCTATAAGGCCTTTAAACTTTTCTGTATGGACCACGCCCCCGCCGCTTTTAGAGTCGGAAGCGTTCATTAACAATACCAGTTCCTTAACGGAGTCGTTAAGCGAATCGGCGCCTTCGCTGAAATCCAGTGCCGCGTTATAGACCCCGCGCTCACGCTCGGAAGCTTTATCCGGTTTTTTGAGCAGCAGCCAGGGCTGCCAGCGGACCTGGCGGGTCAGCGATTTGAGGTTCGCGGAGGCCTTCTCGGCATTGGAGAA
>Ga0172379_10012199_pt1 | contig 10104 bp, 6 predicted proteins | sample GrowelOW334metaG_FD_119756 | JGI IMG/M metagenome (GOLD analysis project Ga0172379, IMG submission 119756) | Groundwater microbial communities from an aquifer near a municipal landfill in Southern Ontario, Canada - Groundwater well OW334 metaG | ecosystem: Environmental > Aquatic > Deep...
AAATGCCACAAGCGTTTCCGCGCCGATCAAGTGGGACCGAAATGTCCCGATTGCGGAGGGGAGTTTACCGATCCGAAAACCTTCAACCTCATGGTAGAGACCTATCTCGGCGTTATCGAAGGGGAGAAACTGAAGACCTATCTCCGCGGTGAAATCACGCAGGGCGTGCATGTGAATTTCAAAAATGTCACCGATTCGACGCGCGTGAAACTTCCTTTCGGCGTGGCACAGGTGGGCAAGGCGTTCAGGAACGAAATCACGCCGGGCGGATTCACCTTCCGTTCGCGCGAATTCGAGCAGATGGAGCTCCAGTTCTACGTGAAACCGGATCTCACCCCCTCCATGGAGTGGATGGAATACTGGAAGAGCGAGCGCATGAAATGGTACGAAGGGCTCGGCATGCGGCGCGAGAACCTCCGTTTCTTCGAACACCCGAAGGACAAACTGGCGCATTACGCGCGCGCGGCGTTCGATATCGAATACCATGCGGAAGACGAATGGAAGGAGATGGAGGGCATCCATCATCGCGGCGATTGGGATGTGAAGCGCCACCAGGAATTCTCGAAACAGGATATGACCTATTTCGACGAGGAGACGAAGGAACGTTATCTTCCGTGGATCATAGAGACCTCGGGCGGCGTGGATCGCGCGACCCTTTTCTTCCTCATGGACGCCTATCGCGAGGAGGAGGTGAAACCCGGCGAGATGCGCACAGTGTTGAAGCTCAATCCGAAACTCGCACCCTACAAGGCAGCGGTGTTCCCTCTTCTTTCGAACAAACCGGAGCTCGTGAAACTTGCGGAGCGCATCCATAAGGATCTGAAGCAGGAATGGATGATTGCGTGGGATGCGCGGGGGAACATCGGCAAGCGCTACCGCGCGCAGGACGAGGCGGGGACTCCCTATTGCATCACCGTCGATTTCGAAAGTACGGAGAAGAACGACGTGACCGTGCGCGACCGCGACACGATGACGCAGGAGCGCATACCGATCGCCGACCTGAAGGAATTTCTGAGAAAAAAAATAGGATAGGAAAGAAGTCCCGCACCAATGCGGGATTTTTTGTTTTGTGGTTTAATAAGGAAAAGACATGAACAAAGCACTCGTCGCAAGTCTCGGCATGCTCTTCGTCCTCGGCATGCTCGCCGCGCCGGTCGCCCATGCGGCGTTTCTCGACGACTTGCGCGCGCAGCTCGGTGCACTCCGCATACAGCTCGATGAGCTCATCAGGAAGAGCGATTCTTTACAACCCCCGTCTTCGGCTCCCGCGACCGCCTATTCGAATATCACACCCTCCCTTCAGAGCGGGGGGTTCGTCGTCCTGGAGGAGCTGCCCGACAGTCCGCAGGTCTCATGCACCCTTCCCGAACTTTCCCTTCGCGAGAAGAAGAGCGCAGTATATCTTCTCCAGATAGTGCTTTTCAAGGCGGGATATTATAAGGACGGCCTTATCACGGGGTATTACGGGAAGCTTACGGAAGCCGCAGTGAAGAAATTCCAAAACGAAAAAGGGCTTCCCCCCACCGGACGGCTTGATCGCGCCTCCGCTACGGCGCTCGACGGATACATAAAGGAATATTTCGAAGAGTGCCGCAGTGAGAAGGATGCGCGGCCCATCATCGAGGTGCCTTCCTCTCCCGCAACCAGCAGTCTTTTCGAGCCTCCACTTCCGCCGATTATTATTCCTCCCGTGGTACTTCCTCCTACTGTGACTTCCACGCCGCCGGTCGCGACTTCGACCCGCCCGCACGGTCCTTCGGCATGGAATTATGGATGGGATGATTTCACTTCTCCCCTCGGTGCGGACCACGGCGCGCAGATTCTCGAAAATTATAAGGCGAACCCCGAAGAATACGGAGTGAATCCCATCGGCAACAACGGGTATATACCGAATCCGGTACTCTACGGCACCTCGTCGCCCTCGATGCCCTCCGCGGTGCTACGTCTCTATAAGGCGTGCGGAGACCACTGGATCAACCGGAAAGAATATATTCCCGTCACTTCGGGAGGATATATGAACTATCGCTGCACTAATCGCTATAAGCAGCAATGCATCGAGGACGGATCGTTCGACAGCTATTACGACGAGGCGTGCATTTACGAGAATACCTCTCCGTCCGCATCGAATGGAGCGGATCTCTATTCCGCGTCGGTGTTGAATGCGGCGAAGCATGAACTGGACTATATGGTAGGGCAGTTGAAGACACTTTTAGGAGAAGTGCGGTAAGACGGGGGAATGGAAAACGGCAACGCATGTTGCCGTTTTTTGTCGTGCAAGTATCATGAGTACCATGCATCAATACAAGCGTATCACGCTGCGGAACGGCATGAGGGTGATACTCGTACCGCAGAAGCAGAGTCTCGCTACCATGGCCGCGGTGCTCGTGGAGGCGGGTTCGAAATACGAATCGAAGAAGACGAACGGCATCTCGCACTTCCTCGAACACATGTGTTTCAAGGGTACGACGAAGCGGCCCCGGCCCATGGATATCGCGAAGGACCTGGACGGACTGGGCGCGCAGTACAACGCGTTCACTACCCAGGAATATACGAGCTATTTCATCAAGGCACGCAACGAAGCCTTCGATAGGACACTCGAGATACTCGCCGACCTCTATCTGAATCCGGTATTCGATTCTGCGGAAATCGAAAAGGAGAAGGGCGTGATAGAAGGGGAAATCGACATGCGCGAAGATATGCTTCAATCGAAAGTATGGGAAGTCTTCATGGGGTTGCTCTACGGCGACCAGCCCGCGGGATGGGATATCATCGGACCGAAAGCGACCATACGGAAATTCACTCGGGAAGATTTTCTTGCCTATCGCAATGCGCATTATGTGGGGCAGGCGACCTCGCTCGTGGTGGCGGGCGGGTTCGACGGAAAAAACATCCTTCGAAAGATAGAAACGCATTTCGCGAACCTCCGTCGGAGCGAAAAAGGAAAGAAAAAGAAGGTGCGGGAAGCGCAGCGGCACCCCGAGGGGAAACTGCATTTCAAAGAGTCCGATCAGACGCATTTCGTATTGGGATTCCGCGCAATCGACGCGTATGACGAGCGGAAATATGCACTGCAGGTGCTCTCCGATATATTGGGCGGCGGCATGAGTTCCCGTCTTTGGCAGAGGATACGCGAGGACATGGGAGCGGCATATTATGTGGGCGCCTCATGTGATTTCTATACCGATCACGGATCGATAGCCATGTCCGCGGGAGTCCATCATGGAAAGGCACGCGATGCGATGAAAGCGGGCATCGAGGAATTCGCGCGCCTCACGGACGAGCTCGTGGCACCGAAGGAGCTCGCGCGCGCAAAGGACCACCTGATCGGCAATTTTTTCCTCTCGCTCGAGGGTTCGGATGATATGGGTTATTTCTACGGAGGACAGGAGGTCATGCATATGAAACTGAAGGATCCGAAAAGCGTGGCGGCGCGTATCAAGGCGGTCAGTGCGGAAGACATACGGAGCGTGGCGCGGCAACTCTTCAGGGATCGCGGGATGAATTGTGCCGTCGTGGGGCCGTTCCGAAAGCCCCCGTTCGGTGATATACTTTCGATATAACCATGAACGAAAAGAAAGGCGTAGAAATCGGATGGAATACGCTGTGGCGCATCTCGGTACTCGTCGCCATCATCTATATAGGCATCCAAGCGAGGATGGTCATAGGCGTATTTCTCATCTCCATCGTGCTTTCTCTCGGCCTCGACCCGTTCGTGAGTCTTCTCGAGCGGTTGCGGATTCCGCGCCTTCTCGGTTCGATTTTCACTTTTTTCATCGGCATCCTCCTCGTCGCTTCGATCGCCTATTTCGTAGCTCCGTTCGCCATCGCCGAGGCGGGCAGCTTCGCCGCATATGTGAGTGCGAAGCTTTCCGTTCTTCTGAACGTCAATCTCCCTTCTTTTTCGCTGGACGACATCCGTACGAGCGTGAGCGAGGCATTCGGCTTCTTCGGCCTATCGGGCGCATCGCTTACGGGTGCGATAGGCGGGGCGATAGGCGGCGTCGCGACGCGCATCGCGCTTACAATTGCGACCATCATGATTTCGTTCTATCTGACCGTTGAGCGTGACGGCACCGAGCGGCTTTTGAAGGCGATACTGCCCGAGCCGTACGAACGTGCCGCGCTTTCCGTGTTTTCCGATTTCAAGACGAGGATACGGCGGTGGTTTTCGGCACAGCTGCTCCTTAGCATCATCATGGGCACGGTCACCGGCCTCGGCATGTGGCTGCTCGGCGTGCAATATGCATTCATCCTCGGTATCCTTGCGGCGGTATTCGAACTGGTTCCCATGATAGGGCCCGTCATCGCGGGCGCCGCATCCTTCTTCGTCGCGACGACCGATTCCTTCTCCCTCGGCATCTATACCATCATCTTCTTCATGCTGATGCAGCAGCTCGAGAATCATGTGCTTCTTCCGTTCGTCATGGGGAAGACCGTGAAAGTGCATCCTGTGATGACCATCGTCTCCATACTCGTAGGCGGACAGGTCGCGGGACTGCTCGGTATGGTGCTCGCGGTTCCGCTTGCGGTGCTCGTACAGGAGGTCTTCTCGTATCTTGCCGAACAGCGGAAGGGAAAGCAGGCACTCGGTCATTAGGAACATGTCTTCACGACCCTGGTATCTCACGACGACGCTGCCGTATGTGAATGCGGCGCCGCATATCGGATTCGCGCTTGAAATAGTGCAGGCGGACGTGTTCGCGCGCCATGCGCGGCGTATGGGGTACGACGTCGTTTTCAATACGGGCACGGACGAGCACGGGCAGAAGATTTACAACAAGGCAGTCGAAGAAGGGAAGGACCCGCAGGCATATGTCGATGAATACGCGGCAAAATTCGACCGCCTGAAGGATGCGCTGAATCTGAGTTACACCCATTTCATCCGCACGACCGATCCGCACCATGTCGCGGCGGCACAGGAATTTTGGCGGCACTGCGAGAAGAACGGCGACATCTATAAGAAGAACTACAGAGTGAACTACTGTGTGGGGTGCGAACTCGAGAAGACCGACTCCGAACTCGAAGAGGGGAAGTGCCCCATCCATCCGAATCTCACGCTCCAGGAAATCGAGGAGGAGAACTATTTCTTCCGCTTCTCGAAATACGAAAAACCGCTTCTCGCATTCTATGCGGAGAACCCCGATTTTGTGGTCCCCGATTTCCGCTTCAACGAAATACGGAATTTCGTGGCACAGGGACTTTCCGACTTCAGCATCTCCCGCCTCAAGGAGAAGATGCCGTGGGGCATCCCCGTGCCGGGCGACGAGACGCAGGTCATGTACGTGTGGTTCGATGCGCTCATTAATTACATATCGACGCTCGGCTGGCCCGAAGACGGGGAACGGTTCAGAGCGTTCTGGGGGAACGGAACAACACGCACGGCGCTCCAGATTGCGGGGAAGGACAATCTGCGTCAGCAGTCCGCGATGTGGCAGGCGATGCTCATGTCAGCCGGCCTTCCGCCTTCGAAACAGATTATCATCCACGGTTTCATCACGAGCGGAGGACAGAAGATGTCGAAAAGCGCGGGCAATGTCATCGATCCCTTCGCGATAGCGGAGCAGTACGGTACGGACGCGCTCCGCTACTGGCTCATCCGCGAAATGAACACATTCGAGGATGGCGATTTCACATGGGAGAAATTCAAAGAGGGATACAACGGCGGGCTTGCGAACGGGCTCGGCAATCTCGTGAGCCGCGTCATGAAGATGGCGGCAACAAGCGATGTGACGGTGATGCGCGAAGTTGATATCGTACATGACCCTGTTTTCGCCGCATACCGCGATCATCTTGCGCGTTATGATATCAAGCGCGCTGCGGAAGAAATATGGAAGATTATCAGTGCACTCGATAAGCGCATCCAGGAGACCGAGCCCTTCCGTCTCGCGAAGACGGAGCCGGAGAAGGCGAAGGAGCTGATTGCCGGACTGGTGCACGAGGTATGGAACATCGCGGCGATGCTCCACCCCTTCCTGCCGGAAACGAGTGATAAAATACTCAATATCCTGAGAAATCCGAAGGAACCGATCAAGCCGCTCTTTGCGCGCCTTACTTAGCTCCATGGATATTCTCCACTTCGATGCCCATACGCACGCGCAGTTTCCCGCCTATGATGCTGATCGCGACGCGGTCATGCGCCGCGCGCGCGACGCGGGTCTCGCCATAGTGAACGTGGGAAGTGAATTGGAAAGTTCTAAGAAGGCGGTCGCGCTTGCTCATGCGTACGAGGACGGCGTCTATGCGTGCATCGGGAGGCATCCCATCCACGCGGTACCGAGCGCGTTCCATGATGCGAACGAACTTTCCCACACATCGGACGAGGAGAATATGCCGTTCGACTACGCCGCCTACCGGGAGCTCGCAAAGGATCCGCGGGTCGTCGCCATAGGGGAGTGCGGACTCGATTACTTCAGACTCGAAGAAAACCGGGAGGAAACGGAAAAAAAACAGGAGGAGCTTTTCCGCGCGCAGATCGAACTTGCACACGAGGTGGGGAAGCCGCTCATGATCCACTGCAGAAGCGCCTTTCCCGAAACCATCCGCATCCTGGAAGAGATGAAGGATAAGCTGAACGGAGGAAATCCCGGTATTATCCATTTTTTCACAGGGAAGAAGGCCCATGCCGAACAGCTTCTCGAATTGGGGTTCTCATTCACCTTCGGCGGTCTCATCACTTATGTGCAGGACTACGATAAGATCATCCGTCTGTTGCCGATAGACCGCATAATGAGCGAAACGGATGCGCCGTATGTCCCCCCCGTGCCGCACCGCGGCGAACGGAACGAGCCCGTCTGGGCGATAGAGGCCGAGCGGCGTCTCGCGGCGCTGAAGGAAGTGCCGGAGGAGGAGATGGCGCGGCGCATCGTGGCGAACGCGAAGCGGGTGTTCCAACTGCAATAAGGGACGCGCGGAGGCGCGTCTTTTTTATTTTCCAAACGGGTTTTTTCGGGTAGAATGGAATGACTATGGCACGGTACGATTTCGCGAAAATCGAGAAGAAGTGGCAGAGGACATGGCAGAAGGAGAAGACGTATGAGCCGAAACTGAAAGGCGCCTCGGGAAAGCGGAAGCCCTTCTATAACCTCATGATGTTCCCCTATCCCTCCGCGGAGGGGCTTCATGTGGGCAATATGTACGCGTTCACGGGTTCCGATATCTACGGCCGTTTCAAGCGCATGCAGGGATTCGACGTATTCGAGCCCATCGGCCTCGACGGATTCGGCATCCATTCCGAGAATTATGCGATGAAAATCGGTACGCATCCCCTCGCACAGTCAAAAGTTTCGGAGAAGCGCTTCTATAAGCAGCTTGAAATCGTGGGAAACGGATTCGCATGGGACGAGCATCTCGAGACCTACGATCCGGATTACTACCGCTGGACACAGTGGGTGTTCATACAGATGTGGAAGAACGGACTCGCATACCGGAAAAAACAAGCGGTTAACTGGTGTCCGAGCTGCAAGACCGTGCTTGCGGACGAACAGGTTATCGCGGGGAAGTGCGAGCGCTGCTCGAGCGTCGTAGAGAAGAAAGAGCTCGAACAGTGGTTTTTCAAAATCACCGAGTATGCGGAGCGCCTGCTTCACAATCTCGAGAAGATAGACTGGTCGGAGCGCATTAAAATCGCGCAGAAAAACTGGATAGGAAGATCGGAGGGCGCGCATATCGATTTCCGCGTGGCGGACACCGAACACTCGATACGGGTGTTCACGACCCGTCCCGACACCCTTTTCGGTGCGACCTACATGGTGCTTGCGCCCGAACATCCTCTCGTGGAAACGCTGAAAACGCGCATTACGAATTATGCCGAGGTTGCCGCCTATGCCGCCGCCGCGAAGAAAAAATCCGAAGAAGAGCGCACGCTCGAAGAAAAGGAGAAAACGGGCGTGATGATAAAAGGGGTGCGCGCGATAAATCCCGCGAACGGGAAGACAATACCCGTCTTCGTCGCGGACTACGTGCTTTCGCATTATGGCACGGGTGCCATCATGGCGGTTCCGGCGCACGATGAGCGCGATTTCGCGTTCGCAAAGCGTTTCGGTCTTCCTGTCGTCATCGTCATCAAGGGAAGTGCGGTGAAACTCGAGGAAAAACTCACTGAGGCGTACACGGGAGAGGGAAGACTCGCCCATTCGGAAAAATTCGACGGCATGACGGTAGAGGATGCGAAGTGGGCCATCACGAAATTCGTAGGTGGAGAACGAAAGGTGCAGTTCAGGCTCCGCGACTGGCTCGTTTCCCGCCAGCGTTATTGGAGCCCCCCCATTCCCATGATTTTCTGCGAGTCGTGCGCGTTCAAAGGGAAGGGAGAACAGAAGGGCATGCCGGGATGGTATGCCGTTCCCGAGAAGGATCTCCCCGTGAAACTCCCCAACATCAAGGAGTTCCGCCCGAAAGGGAAGGGAGAATCGCCGCTCGCGTCCGTGAAATCCTTCTATGAGACGAAGTGCCCGCACTGCGGTGCGAAGGCGCGCCGTGAAACCGACGTATCCGACACCTTCCTCGATTCCGCGTGGTATTTTCTCCGTTACCCGAGCGCACATCATGCGAAGGGTCCGTGGGACAAGGCGGTCACCAGGAAATGGCTTCCGGTCAACATGTACATCGGCGGAGCGGAACACGCGGTACTCCATCTCCTGTATTCCCGGTTCGTGACCATGGCGCTCCACGATTTCGGTTTCCTCCACTTCGAAGAGCCGTTTACCAAGTTCCGCGCGCACGGCCTTATGATCAAGGAGGGAGCGAAGATGTCGAAGTCGAAAGGCAACGTGGTGAATCCCGACGATTATGTGAAGCGTTTCGGCGCCGACACGCTGCGCATGTATCTCATGTTCCTCGCACCGTTCGAGCAGGGCGGCGATTTCCGCGATGCGGGAATCCTCGGTATCTCCCGTTTCTTGGAGCGCATCTGGCGGCTGGGAGAAAGGACGTGCAAGACGGGTTCGCGGGCGGAGACGGAGGAGACGCTTCTCCGCGCGCTCCATCGCACAGTGAAGAAAGTGACGGGCGATATCGAATCGCTCCAGTACAACACGTCTATCAGCGCGCTTATGGTATTCTTGAACGAGGCGGAGGCGAAGGGCATGAGGAAGGAAGAATTCGGAATGCTCCTCAAACTCATCGCTCCGTTCGCCCCCCATATCACCGAAGAACTGTGGCACATGGCGGGGAACAAGGGTTCGATACATATCGCTCCCTGGCCCGCATTCGATGCGAAGAAACTCGTCGAAGAGACATTCGAGCTGGTGGTTCAGGTGAACGGCAAGTTCCGGACCACGCTCGTCATGCCGCGCAACGTGTCGGAAAAGGAAGCGCATGCGCGCGCACGGAAGGAGAAATCGGTGGAAGACATGCTCTCCGGCCGGGAACCGAAAAAAGTAATATTCGTGCCCAACAGACTCATCAATTTCGTAATATGAAGAACAAATCGAACGGCGGGTTCACACCCATTCTCATCCTCTTCCTTCTCGGTCTCGTCATTTTCGTTCTGGTCCAGCTTGCGAGTGGGAACGCGAAAAAGGAAGGGTTCTTCTCGTTCTTCCAGGCGCCGTGGTCAAGCACTTCGTCCCGAGGTGCACAGCCCGTCGCGGTGGTAAGGAACGAGACCGAAAAACCGAAAGAGCCGGAAGTGCCGAAAGTGATTCCTCCTCAGGGATTCGCGGAGTCCGATCTCTCCCCGTATTACAAGAAAGTGCGTCTCGGTTCCGTCCGCGCTCCGGGCGGACCATTCGAGATGAACGCCGAATTTTCCCTTTCGGGAGATGAGACGATTGGGAGGGGGGGCATCGAGGTCACGGGGTGGACGATACGCACCAATCGCGGCCGTGAGGTGAGGATTCCCCGCGCGATAGAGGACTATAATCTTCTCGCACCGGTCGCCGAGTCCGCCATCATGCTGGGGGCGGGCCAGACCGCGCATTTCTACAGCTGGGCGAACAAGCAGAAGACGCCGAATCTGCGCCTCAATAAGTGCACCGGATACCTGAATGAAACTTTTTCGTTCTCTCCCGCGCTCCCGAACGATTGTCCGCGCCTCGACACTTCGCGCGCGGTCACCTTTTCGGGCGCATGCCAGAATTTCGTCCGCTCGCTCGGCACGTGCAA
>Ga0172379_10012200_pt1 | contig 10104 bp, 9 predicted proteins | sample GrowelOW334metaG_FD_119756 | JGI IMG/M metagenome (GOLD analysis project Ga0172379, IMG submission 119756) | Groundwater microbial communities from an aquifer near a municipal landfill in Southern Ontario, Canada - Groundwater well OW334 metaG | ecosystem: Environmental > Aquatic > Deep...
AAGCGCTTCGGGAATCAACGGCAAATTAATGTGTATGTTAATTTCTTTTAAGACCGGATATTTAAATTCAAGTTGCGAAAGATAAAGATTGTTCCCTTCCGATCGCTCGGTAAAATGTCCACGAACTCTTTCGCTGTAACCGAGAAAACTGTTGTCATAAAACGGAATTAATTTCCCGAACGTCTGCCGGGTTGTAAATCTCCATTTAGAAGAGAAACTTTTATACACCGTTCTATACTCACGAAAATCGGCAGAGAAAATGTTGTAATCTATTCCGCTGTTTCCAAAACCTTTCTTCAAAATATCAGCGTTGAAAAATATTCCATCAGTCGGGAATTGGGCAAGATCGCGGGAATCGTAATAATAGCGCAGTCCTAAAAATGGTAGTCGATCGATTCTTGAATTGGATGCGTTGATTCTCGAAATATATTTTGGCGATTCAACATAAGAGAATCCGCCGTAAACATCGGCTTTATTAAAAAGATTGAAGCGCTTGCCGACGGCAATGTTGCCGCCAATAAATTTCTGTTTAAATTTTTCTCCATAGAGATATTCGGCGTAGGCACTTTTATTATTTTGATTTACATAGACAAAATAAGCGTCAAAATAAATCGCTTCTTTGCGGAACCAATAAGGTTTTGTGTATTGCAGGGTAAACGAAGGATCGTATCCGAGGCTGAACGAAGACCTAAGTTTTTCATTTCTTCCTCTAAAATTCATGATCAAAACATCCAACCCGTAAGTAGCTTTTTTCCAATCTCTATCACGCAAAGCTAAAAAAGGAATTGGCCAGATATACCAGCTCTCATTTACTTCTATGATAAGTGTTGTTTTATCTTCATTCGATTCGGGATAAAGTTTTACGTTAGTGAAAATTCCTAGACTGTAAATTCTCTCACGGTTGAATCGAAGTTTTGTTGAATCAACAATATCACCTTTAGAAAAATTTAGTTCAGTTAAAATGATTTCCGGTTCGGTAATATCATTTCCTCTTATGGCGATTGAATCAACCCGGAACGGTTTGAATGACAAATTCTGTTTAGGAATTACTATCTGACAAAAAATTTCAGAAGTGATGATTCCAAAAATCAAAAAGAAGAATTTCAATTCTTTCCCCCATTCCTAATTCCTTCCACCTTCGGCGGACCGTAATTTCTAATTAGCATACGTTAAGTTCTATCGCAACACATCTATTTTGCACAGTAGGAATGCCGTTCTGCTCGGCTAAGGATGCTGCTTCATCATTTATTACTCCAAGTTGGAACCACAAATATTTTGGTTTAATTGCCAAAACATCATCCATGATCATCGGGACTTTATCCGAACTTAAAAAGACATCAACTAAATCTATTTTGTGCGGAATATCTTTTAACGAAGCATAAACGGCAATGCCGAAAACTTCTCTTAAAGTCGGGTGAACACCGACAACATCGTATCCTCTTCGTTTTAGCAATTCTGCAATTCTGCCGCTGTCTCTTTCCATTTTATTTGAGATACCGACAACGGCAACAGTTTTCGAATCTTTTAATATTTTACAAGTTAGTTCCAAGATCAATCTCTTTCATTGTTAATAATTTTATGGGGATTCAAAGCGGTACAAAATTAAGAAAAAAAGCCGACTCAACAGAATCGGCTTCACTTTTAATCACACATGGATTTATAATTGCCCTATTTAAGTAGAATAAATTTCTTCGTGGCAACAAAATCATTCGCACGCAATTGATAAAAATATACTCCACTTGCCAACTGCCGACCGCCAACTGCCGACTGAAACTCCACCTTATATGTTCCTGCACCTTTTTGTTCATTAACTAATGTCGCGACTTCGTTTCCAAGCATATCATAAACTTTTAAACTTACCCACTGACTACTGACAACTGAATACTGAATACTTGTTACCGGATTAAACGGATTGGGATAGTTTTGAAATAAAGAAAAATCCGTCGGAGCAATTGACTCTTGCTTAATATCAGTCGGATTTTGGTTTTTAAAGTAACTGAATGTTCCTTCATAATTTCCAAGGACCAGGTCGAAATCTCCATCACCGTCAAGATCAGCGCAAGCTGGGGAAGCGTTTTGATCTACAATGATAGTACTTGTAACGGAAGTATCTTCTTGCCAATCAAAAGTATTATTATAAAAAAACTTTACTTCACCGGAAATATTGCCGGCAACCAAATCATAATCTCCGTCTTTATCATAATCAACAAGAGAAGGAACCGCCTCTCCTCCAACGTCTATGCTGCCAAAGAAATTTTGAAGTTCGAGCCAGTCTGCCGACTCTGCTGTTCCGATATTTTCATAAAAAGAAATCGTTCCATTTTCTCTTCCCACGATCAAATCAAGATCGTTATCCTTGTCGAAGTCCATTAACCTTGGGACTGCAAATCCATCCACAACAATATTCATCGCAGTTGTAACAGCGGGAAAACTGGACGCAGTTTGCATGTGCAGATAAAGCTTTCCAGTAAAGTCGCCTACAATCAAATCGGGTTTGCTGTCGTTGTTCAAATCACCCACTGCCGCAGCAGAATAAATTGAATGTTTTACGTTCGTTAAAAATGCTGAGTTTTCTTTCCATGCTGGATTATTTGCCGTTCCAACATTTTCAAAATATTTAATGTTCCCTAATTGAGTTCCGGTGAACAGATCAAGATCACCGTCAGCATCATAATCATAGAGAAGAGGTGAACTTGCGCCACCAATATCAATGGTTCCGCCGAACACGGTCGTATTTTCTTTCCAGGTTGGAGCTGCGTTTGTTCCGGTGTTGGTATAATAAAAAATTTGTCCGGAAGCCGTTCCGAATACAAAGTCATTCATACCGTCGCCTGAAAGATCAACTAAAGCGCCGGAATTCCAATAGGTTGTTGTTCCCACAGTTTGGAACAACGAGCTTTTGTCACTCCAGTTGTAGGCAGTCGAATCACCAACATTCTCGTAATATTTAATTCCGAAACCGTCTCTTCCGACAAGCAGATCGGTATCACCGTCTTTGTCGAGATCATAAAAATTGGGATAAGCATAAAGTCCAACATCAAACCAGTGAACTCCGTTGCCTTCTAAAAACTCCGGGGCTGAAACCGTTCCGGAATTTTTATAATACTTAACTCCGCCGTCTTCACTTAAACCAACAGCTAAGTCATTATCTCCGTCTCCATCCATATCTGCCAAAGTTGGAATAGGATTTTCACCAACACTTAACTGCGCAAAAATATTTGTTGATTCCACAAACTCCGGTTGCATGTTGCTTCCGATGTTTTCGTATAAATGAAGCCCCGTATAACCGCCGGTAATAAAATCAAAGTCCCCGTCGGCATCAATATCAACACAAACACCCATCTCTGCATTGAGCGAGCTTACACTCGCAAATAGAGATTTATCCATTACAAACTTTGGAGTGGATTTACTTCCAGTATTCTTAAAATAAAGAGGAGCCTGCACCGTGCTTCCCAATATCATATCGAGATCACCATCGTTATCTAAATCATAAAACCTGGGTTGTGAAAAAGATAATGAGGGAATCCCGGTTGGATTAAATATATTATTATCTTCTTCCCACGGTTGTGCATCTATAAATTGCGGAAGAAAGAGAAAAAGCAGAACGGTAAAAAACGGTGAGCACAAATTGTTTTTAGTTTTCACTTAATTAATTCCAGAGTTATTGAAGATTAAATTCATCGTTGAACATTTTATGAAGATTTTTATCTCCATATTTATCCATAGCAAAGTTAAGCATTTCTTCTTTTGTATATCCCGAATGGATTTCTTTAACTGAAACTTTTTTCTTTGTTCCATCAACCGTGTAGGAAATTCTCCACGTCCGGTAAGCTAAAATAAATTTCGGTTTAGTTTTATTATCAAACTGAACAATTCTCTTTCGGGTGGAATCAGTTGGATTAAATTCCAATTGAAGTCGGGCAAAATTCACCAAATTGATCTTAGCATAATTCTTCAACCAATCGGTTTGCATCACCGCTTTCTTTGAAAATTTGACTTCATAAATATTTTCCAACCCGCTTTTAACCCAGCCCGTACCGGCGTTTGGGAAGGAATCCGAATAAGGCAGATAAGGTTTAATATCAATCACGGGTGAGCCGTCAAGAATATCGGATTCGGAAATAAAGATTTTTAATCCTTCTACTTTCTCAAGCTTTACGCAGCTCATCCCTATTTGATTTGGTCTGTAAGGAGCGCGTGTTGCGAATACTCCGATCTTTTCTCGCGTGTGCCGCGGTGGAGTAACAAGCGGTTTCCACCCCATCTTACCATTTGCTGGATTTGTATTTAAATGAAAGTTGTAAAGAACCCAAATCCTATCGAATCCGTTTAGATTTTTTACTGCTTGCTCAAAATTTTTATTTGGAAGAAGTTCGATGGTAGAGATATTACCCTTAGCTAAAACTCCTTGCCGCGGAGTCTCGTACCGGTAAACTTGTTCTGAACGGACATACCCGATCGGAGTAATAATTATTTCTTCACTTTGCATACCGTAAAATCGTAAATTATTGGGAAGAAAAGAATTGAAGGAAAATGCTCATTTCAGTTTTCGTACAGCAATAACAATTTTATCATTCTAGCACTCACTCGGAGTTATGATGTTATTTTTTTCCGCTAAAATACTTTTCAATTGCATAACTTGCAACCTTGTGGCCTAACCTAAGGGCTTCTTTCCAATCTGAATATGTTCCTTGATCATCTCCCAGAAAATATTTCGTAATACCACGACTATAAAATGCTTCAGCAAAATCATTATGAAGCGAGATAGCCATATTATAATCCTGAATTGCTTCAGAATAGGCATTAATGTAATGTAGGGCAACTCCGCGATTATAGTAAGCTTCAGCCTCACTGGAGTCAATGGCTATTGCTCTATTGAAATCTTCGATAGCACTGTTGTAATCCTCTAATGCAACTTTAGCCACACCACGATTAATGTAAGCGTTAAAATAATCAGGGTCAATCCTTATTGCTTCACCATAATCTTCGATAGCTCCGTTAAGTTCCCCGATTTTACTTTTAGCTGTACCACGATTATAATAAGCACCTACATAATTAGGGTTAATTGTTATTGCCCTGCTAAAATCCTCTATCGCTCCATAGTAGTCTTCTACGGCAACTTTGCTGTCACCACGATTATAATATGCCCTAGCAAAGTTAGGATCAATTTTAACTGCTTTATTAAAATCTTGCAGTGCTCCCTCAATATCTTTGAGAAGAGCTTTTGCTATTCCACGATCAACATAAGCATCAACATAATTAGAGTTAATTGTTATTGCTCTGCTAAAATCTCGAATAGCTCCATTATAGTCACCTAAGGCATCTTTAGCATTGCCACTAGTGTAATAAGCTTCTGCATCGGTGGAGGATATCGTTTTATTCATAATAACTCCTTTTGAATTACCACATAATTAACTTATCTATTATTAATTTGTTGTAACAAATGTACTCCTTTAGCTTTTATGATAATTAGTTGATCCTTCAAAAAATTCTTTTTTATCCATTTGTTGCAAGCCCAAGAAACAATCGATCATTTTTTTTGCAGTTGTTTTTGCCCAAATTAGAACAACTTTTGTTTCAAAAGTTGTAACCCAATCTCCACCTTTAACTGGTTCAGTTTTAGATCTCACAAAAGATTCTTTCAACCTTTGAGGATAATGAAAAATACTGCTGAATTCAGGATTATAATGGACAACAGCATTTCTTAGTTCCGTTAGAGCTTTGTATTCATTCAAAATACTTTCCTTAATAATTCCACGTTGTTTCTTATCAAGAAAGATCGCAGAAATTCTTATTCTTTTTACAACATCCCGAACATTTTTAATACAATTAACTTCATCTTCTTTTCTCACATTACTTGCTATTAAATTTGTTAACCCCTCATTTAACAGCGCATCGAAGCTTGCACAATAGAAAATTATTGTTGGAAATACATAAAAAGAGTTTAATTGCAATTTTAATTGAGAGAGGGCTTTTGATTCCATTTCAGTAGCGAAATCCCAATATCTTTTTGACATCGTTCCGAATAAGAACAATGATTTTTTATCTTCAAGTTCTTTTGGTATAAATATTCTTCTTACCATAATTTTATCGCTTGTTTCTTTCAATGTTGTTTTTTGTTTCTGAGCTTCTTTGGTCAATAACTGAATACTTGATGTAACATCTTGCCCTCCTTTTTAAAGTGAAACAATATGATTAATAAAAATCTTTAGGAGGTTTTAAGAAACTTTTCCTTTTTAGAAATTTCAATTTGGGGAAGGACTTCTCTCAACCCTGTTAAGTTGGGCAGACCTATAAGTTTATTCTTATTTTCCAAAAAAATATAAACTTAAATTAATTGGCATGTAAAGCGAATATTTATTTCTTCGATAAATTGAAAATCATTTATACAGCGTATCTTCATATTGTCGCACACGTTGGGTATCTTAATTCTCTCGGAATTAGCAGCTGTAACTTTTTCTTCTTTCGTAACAACACAGGCCTCTTCACTCATTGCGTAGGCAATTACCCAGGGATCAGCTAATGAACGCTGTTTTACATTATCAACAAGTAATCTATGGGCGGGATTGGCGGCGAAAATATTGCTCAAACATTTGGTAACCGACTCGTTCAAATTATACACCGGAATTTTACTTCCTTTCAGCCATTCGGCAAGTTCATCTTCCGTGCGGATAATTTCTTCAAAAACTTCTTTCGGAATGAATATTCTGTTTTCTAAACCTAAACTGTTTAAGACATCCCAATATGAGGGACAAATTTTAGGAGAATAATATTTTTGCCAAGCTTGAATGAGTACATTTGTATCCAAACAGTATATCTGTTGCCGGGTACTCATGCATTAATAAACGCTTCAAGCTTAGAAAAATTATTTACCTGTGTGTTCAATAATCTGCTTGCTTGAGTTGGTTCAATATAACCACCTCGAAAAGAGTCCAAAACAACTTGAGTAAAAAGAAAACTGTTTTTATTAACAAGAAGTCTGAAATAATTAGGCCCACTTATTTTTTCTTTTTGTTTCGCCTTAAGTTTTGCTTTTTTTTCTTCTTCTCTTTTTAAAAAAGCTTTAAACTCCTGGTCAGCAGTTGCTTTTAACCCATTGTAAGTAGGAAGCGAAATCTGCTGTAATTTGTAGGCTCTTACTAAGAATGCAAATGCACTAACTTCAAATATTTTTGCTGTTTGAAAAACATTTTTGAAAGAACTATAAACCTTTTTATCTACCTTATTCATTAATGCTAAAGGCATAAGAGCATTTGCTGCAACTTCGTTACAAAAAAGTTCGATCGGATTAAAATGGCCATTTATTGTTAGGCCAATTTCATTTGATACGCCTGATTCTGATATCCAGATATGAGCCAATTCATGCACAAGAGTAAAAAGTTGTGGGGCATTCCAATCGTCAGTGTTAATAAAAACGAAAGGGGCATATTTATCTATAACCGCAAAACCTTGTATTTCCTCGTAATCTAATAGCATTTTTGAATGAATAAAACTTGTACGAGAAATAAATATTCCTTTAGCTTCAGCTTTATTAATCCATTCTTTTATTGGATTGTCGGTTGTGTAATGGCATGGAGAAATTTTAAGTGTTTTTAAAATATCGGCAGCAACCTCCAAAGGGTTTGAATGAATAGTGTATTTCCCAACAAAAGGTAATTGCTTTTCCTTGTTTTCCCGGTATACATCACTAATCCAAGCCTGCTTTTGTTGTATTTCTCTAATAATAAATAGAGAAGCCGTGCTAAGCGGTTTGGCGTTTGGTTTACGAAAATCTTGTAGAGGTTTAAAGTCACGGGGCACATCGGGTAAGAAAAAAAGAGCAAAAGGTCTTCGGTAAGCTTTTGCCAATGTTTCTGCCTGCCGGATAGTAGGTTGAGTTATCCCTTCTTCCCATTCTTTTATCTGGTCAGCATTTTTAGAAACTTTTGCAGCCGCTGCCTCCAATGACATCCGTGCGGATTCTCTTGCCCATTTAAGTACTTTGGGTGTTATGTAGGCTTTGTCTGCCATTAATTATTCTTTCTTCATCCATTAAAATATACATCAATTACAGCAATCATATTTTTATATAATTGGTATCATAAATCTAAAACCATTTACACATATTCCCAAGAACAATAATTAAAAATAGAGACACGTCACAATGGCGTGTCCCTACAGTTACACTTACTGCACCGGCGGTGTTGGCGGTTCAGGCGGAGTATTCTCTTCATCATCGTTCTTCCGCGTTCCACTCAAATCCTTTATAACTCTTGCGGCAATGTATTCGTTATACATCTCCGGGTTATCTTCACGGGGAATTTCCATCATCCGGTCGATATCTCCTTTCAAGATATCGTCAGCGGTAGCAAAGGCTTCATCCATCGCAATATTAGCTCCGGACTTTTCATTTCCACCCCCTTTGTGCGCTTCTTTTGCACTCAAGTAAGCATTAATGTTAGCCCTAACTGCGGTAACCTTTGCAGCATCAACACCGTAATTGCCAAGGCTATCCTTATTACTTTCAAGCAGTCCGCATAAGATTTCAACTTTCTGCTCGAAATCAATTTGATTCAGTTTATTCAACGAAGCCCGCGTAACTTTGTACGTTAATTTTTTCATATCCTCAAGAGTATTTTTTCTTGCGTATGAATGAAGTCCGCCGGTTGCGCCAACTAACGAAGTTACAAGAATGGTTTTTGCTTTCTCTTTGGATTCGAACTTACCTGCAACCGCCTCCTCCTTTTTTTTGCTTTTTGTCTTTATCAATCCCACCGCGGCGGTAAAATCACTATAAGCCGTGGCAAGCGCCGGGATTGTTGCGATCAGATCGGTAAACCTCTTTCCTAAAGCGATTACCGATCCGTACATTACTAACTTGTTTTCCTGATGGGGTGTCATTACGACCTCCTATTATGTTGTTTTGAATACGGCAGATTCGGGACCATCCCGCCTTCCGTCAATTTCCTTACCGAAATACCCTCCTTAATGGATGGCACCTCTACAACTATAAATACATCGATTTTAGCTTAAATTCCCAATATTTAACATTTTCGCACAAGTTTTAAAACACTTCGCGCAACTTACAGATCGCTTCGCACGGTTTTTAATCCGTCTCGCATCACATTTAATTCACTCCGCATGACTTTCAAAATGCTTCGCATCACTTTCAGATCACTTCGCACTATTTTCAATTCGTCTCGCATCACATTTCAACTGCCCCGCACAACTTTCAAACTACCCCGCATCATTTTTAAAATGCTTCGCACAGTTTTCATTTTATCCCGCATCACATATATAACACCCCGTCTTACTTTCATTTCACTTCGCACGGTTTTCAAAATACCTCGCATGATTTTCAAAATACCTCGCATAGTTTACAAAACACCTCGCACCGTTTATAAAATACTTCCCATCATTTTTAAATTACTTCGCGAGATTTTCAAATTACCTCACATAACCATAAAATTGGTAAACCGGATTGTAGAAGTTATTCTCCTCATTTTTCCTTTGCATGCTGAAAAATATGTTATACAATTCAGGTGTTTTAAAATCCAACACGCGGTAAATTATTTTTAAATCTTTGGAAGTAGTTATTAAATCGTAAGGTATGAGTTTTGAGTTTTTGGAAAGTTTAATGTTCGGAATAAAATGATGAGAGAAAGGATGGGATATTATTTTACTATCCTCATCCGTGAATGAACTTTTTGAATAAGGATAACTATTGTTAGCCCGTTTTGAAAATCTTTTTCGTAACCAATCCAACAAATAAAACATGCCGCCCGGTCAATTTGTTATTCTGATAAGCGAAACTATAAAAATTTTTTCTTTATACAAAAAGAAAAATTAAAATTCGATGATTTTTGTATGTAAAATTTTATGGCTATGAAATTCACCGAAATTTATTTCACCCCTTCGGGATTAAGTCATTAACACGTTTATTTAAGCCCGAAGGGCTGTCATTATTATAACACTAATCACTACAAGAAACACAAACCCCGAAGGTGGATGTCGCATTAGCCTGCCCGCACATGGGGTTGCTGACGGGAAAAAATCAGATGGCCCGTATCCAACACCAAATAATTATAAATAGCTCTGATGATTCGATAAATGTTTTTCCGAACC
>Ga0172379_10012201_pt1 | contig 10102 bp, 7 predicted proteins | sample GrowelOW334metaG_FD_119756 | JGI IMG/M metagenome (GOLD analysis project Ga0172379, IMG submission 119756) | Groundwater microbial communities from an aquifer near a municipal landfill in Southern Ontario, Canada - Groundwater well OW334 metaG | ecosystem: Environmental > Aquatic > Deep...
GTGAACATGACATTTCTTATTCCCGCCCGCGGGCTCATCGGCTTTCGCAGCCACTTTCTGACTGATACGAAGGGATCAGGGGTCATGAATACCCTCTTTGAAGGCTATGAACCCTGGTTTGGCTCCATTCCGCAACGGCTGACCGGGGCACTTGTCGCCGACCGTGCGGGCCGGATTACCGCCTACGCCTGTCATGCAATGTCAGACCGGGGAGAACTTGTCGTAGCACCGGGGACGGAGGTCTACGGCGGCATGATCGTCGGGGAGCGCAACCGCTCCACGGACCTGAACGTGAATATCGTCAAGGAGAAAAAGCTGACTAATATGAGGAGTTCCACCTCGGACGCGACGGTAATTCTACGCCCCCCACGGCTTATGTCTCTCGATCAGTGCATCGAATTTATTGCCGAGGATGAGGTGGTCGAGATCACCCCCGGCAGTATTCGCCTCCGGAAAAAGGAACTTGACGCCCAACTGCGGATGGCCCGCTATCGCGAGGAGAAATGGGCCTGATACGGGATGGTGCCTTTTCCCCCCTGAACCGTTCCTTTACTCCCCCATCGAGGCCACCAAGGATCAATAAAAAGAAAAGGCGAAGGTAAAGAACCCCGCAAGTTCAGGGGACGAGGAGCGGGGAATTTTATTTCCACCAGAACGTTTCAATAAATTTTGCCAGAGTCATGTATCGTTCTGGATTAAAATTGTCCTTCTTCCCGATGTAGCACGATGTACGATCCCCCTCTATCCATAGAATGTGCTCTCCCTCAAGCACATATACCTGAGAGTGGGTATCTCCCGATGCCGGTCCTACTGCAATTCCCACGGATTCCACGCCGTAACGCTCGGACATGGCTAAGGCACAGGCCACTGATTCATGGCGACACTGCAGGAGCACGGAGTTGGTAGGAGCGCACCCCTGAAAGATGTTCATCGTTACCGCAATGAAGAGACCTATAATGAAAACCTCGTTAGTTTTAGTTATATTTATTTCTCCCTTCTTAAATTTCCGTCTTGAGTGTCTGATAATAAAAACTGCCAAAGGTAAAACCATATAGAAATGCACTTTTGAACTGGTTATTAACAAAAGCTCAGAAAAAGTCCAGTAAATGATTTTTGTTAGTTGTTTGCAAATCATGGAGTTAACGATTTATTGAACTTCGCCATTTTTCAGACATGCAAGATCCCCTCATTTCGTTTAAGCTATTTTAAAGCTTCATTAAAAATGCATCCATAATCCGTCCTGTAATTTATCAATCATATCCATTAAAGTTTCCATTATATCTATTCTATACAAGTACTTATGGTACGTGCAAGTTCACCTCATACAACTTGGCACGCTTTACGCAATGTATAAAGTAAAACGAAATAAATAAAAAAATGAAAATAAATGGAGGACACAGATCATGAAAAAGACATTAGGAACGATGGTAGCGGCAATGGTGGTTGTTCTTTTGACGGGAACTTTCGCGATGGCAGAATATGCAGCAGCCGGTGTGGCTAACTTCCCTTACTTCCAGCTTGGATGCCTCATTATCGGCGGGATGACCGTGATCTCCCTGAAACACAAGTATGAGAAGATGTACACGGGAGAAGTCGCCGGAGTTTTCGCCCTCTACACAGTGCTGATTGCTCTCTTCACCAATCCGGTTATCGAAGGCATTAAGAACCTGGTTGGCTAACATAAACGATATTTATCGGGAATACAGGTCAATAATGACACGTACCATTGAAATTCTGTATTCCTCAAAAAGCCCCCTGACAAAACCGGTTCATCAGGGGGCTTTTTCTTTTTGCTGCTGAAGAATGATGTTCTTATTCCCCAGCGATCAAGTTCCTCCGTGAATTGTTTGACGTACAGCGGTTTAATTACACATAGTTTCGATGCTGTATGGATTCAATATATCCCACCGTTCCGGATGATATCTGAGCGGCGTTGGCCTCATCGGTATCCAGGTGCATGTCCATTCGAAAGCTTGGATTGACGCGGGTGAGGACGTCGCCAAAAATCAACTCCCGGACACCCTTGACTTTGATCATAACCACATCTTTATCACGCAGCCCCATGCTCAGGGCTTCTTCGGGGGACATGTGGATATGGCGTTTGGCGCAGATTACCCCTTTTTCCAGAAGAACACTACCGATATCGCCCTCAATTGTAACGCCGGGGGTACCCTCAATATCGCCGGAATCCCGAATAGGGGCGTCAATGCCAAGGCGGAATTGTTCGGTTCGGGCAATTTCCACCTGGGATTCCTTGCGCAGGGGGCCGAGGATACGCACCTTTTCTATACGGCCCTTGGGGCCGACGAGATTCACCGCTTCCGCCGCCGCAAACTGGCCTGGCTGACTCAATTCCGAGCGGGGTGTCAGGGTGCGACCGGCGCCGAAAATGATTTCGAAATCTTCCTGGCACAAATGGACATGATGGGCCGAGGTACTCAAAGGAATCGCCCTGGATCGGAAATTTTCCATTTCATTAACAGGAAGAGAACGTCCCAGGGAATGTATGGTTTCGCGGGCAATCATCCTTTCTTCATCGGCGGGAACGACGAGGATACGGATCGTGCAATCAGTCTCGGAAATATCGGCGATTTGCCCCCGCATGGCCACGGTTTTACGGTTTATCTGATCGGAAACGGCGATCCCGAATACCTCCAGTCCCTGGCAGATGCGGGCGCGAATCTCGGGAGAGTTTTCACCGATGCCGCCGGTAAAAATAAGGGCATCCAGACCACCGAGAGCGGCAATATATGATCCGATGTATTTCTTGACCCGGTAACAGAAAATACTTACTGCCATTTTGCAGCGCATGTCTCCCGCTTCCGCTGCTTCCAGGACTTCGCGCATATCGTTGCTCTTACCGCTTAGTCCCTTGAGACCGCTGTCTTTATTGAGAATCTTGTCTATCTGCTCAAAAGTCATGCCCGCATGCCTCATTAGGTGAAGGAGAACACCCGGGTCTAAATCACCGGCCCGGGTTCCCATCACCAGTCCTTCCAGAGGCGTCATGCCCATGCTCGTATCTATGCTCTGCCCATGATCGATGGCGCAGACGGATGCACCACTTCCCAGGTGACAAGAGATAATCTTCAAGTCTCCGACCGGAACTTTCAGGGTGGTGGCGGCGCTTAGGGAAACAAAGCGGTGGTTGGTGCCGTGAAATCCGAAACGGCGGATCTGTTCTTTTTCACACAGATCGAAGGGAAGGGCGTAACGGAAGGATGCCTCGGGCATATTGAGATGAAAGGCCGTATCAAAAACGGCCACTTGGGGGACCCCCGGCAAAATATTCTTTAACGTCTCGATACCCTCCAGGTTATAAGGATTATGGAGGGGGGCGATGGGGATGCATGCACGGATAGCTTCCGTAACCTCGTCGTTGATGGGCATGGAGCTGGAAAAACGTTTGCCTCCATGGACGACCCGATGGCCGATAGCCGAGATCTCATTGACATCGCTTACGGCTCCATACTCGGCATGGCTAAGCACCTGCACCATGTCATGAAAAGCGTCGCTCACAGTGGCGATATGTTCGCCGGGGATCGTCTGCTTTTGACCCGATTTTTTGATGACGTGGGATGTCTGTCCAGACCCGATTTTCTCCACCAGACCGTCTAATAATGATTCTTTCTTGACGGTGTCGAAGAGGGAATATTTTAATGAGGAACTGCCGCTGTTTACAACGAGAATCTTCATCGGTTCCGATATGCAGGAGAAGTTCAGATCGTAGGGATCATCATTTTCACGATGGGCAAGGCGCCGCCGTTTCACCTCTTCCTGAAACTTTTCGTCGTCCAGAAGGCGCTTAGTGATGAATTTGGTCACCTTCATAAGGGTCTTGGGATTCCTGGCGATGATCTGAGAGATCGTTTCTCTTGGAATTTTAATGACCTTACTGTCCCGGGAAGAGGTTACGTTGGCACCGGCGGGTTCGCCGGAGAGAATCGACATCTCACCAAAGAAAGCCCCTCTTTCTAGCGAAGCGATCACCTGTTGCCTTCCCGTTTCGTCGGGCAGCGAAACATCAACCTCTCCGTCATAGACAATCCAGAGGAAACGTCCGATGTCCCCGATCTTGATAATTTTGGTGTCGTCGGGACAATCAATGCTTTGAGAGGTCTCTGCTAAAAAGGCGATATCCTCCACCCCCAGATCGGAGAAAATGTCGATGGATTTAAAAAACTGATCTGATTCCATGTTAATACCTCCTGTCGGCTCCTGCAAGGTTATCCTGTGAATCGTTGTTAACGTGAGGCATCATCTATCTGAGGAACAAAAATACTTCTAATAATGTTAATAAATATCCCGATCAGAGTCAACAAAATATCATAGTTTTCGTGATGAAAAAAAACATGCTTTATGTTAGAAACTGACTCGTCCTATTCAATAGCCGCAAGGGCGGAAAAGTAAAATTAAGCGAGCAGAAAGACATGGATATGAATAATCATACGGTAGGAATCGATGTCGGTTCCATCACATCCAAGGCGGTCTTGATGAAAGACGGGACAATTTTGGCCTCGAAGGTTATTTTCACGGGCTATAACGTCGAAACAGCAGCCCGCAAAGTATTTGAAGAAGTCCTCGCGGATGTTGGCCTGCCGCTGGAGGCGGTCGGAAGGATCGTGGCTACAGGATATGGGCGGAAGGGGGTCTCCTTCGCTCATGAATCTCTGACCGAGATTCTTTGTCATGCGTCGGGGGCTTATTATCAGAATCCGGAAATCAGGTTTATTATCGATATCGGAGGGCAGGACAGTAAGGCAATCCTGTTGGACGATGCGGGAAGAGTGAAAAATTTTACCATGAACGACAAATGCGCCGCGGGGACGGGACGGTTTCTGGAAGTCATGGCCCGGGCTATGGAAGTAAATCTGGAAGACTTCGGCGATTTATCCATGCAGGCAGATCAACCGTCCAAGATCAGCAGCCTCTGCACTGTCTTTGCCGAATCGGAGGTGATCTCGCTGATTTCCAAAGGGGCGTCACGGGAAAACATAATCGCCGGCATCCACGAATCCATCGGCGCCCGTGTGTCGGCGATGGCAAAGAGGGTAGGGTTGCGGGCGCCCGTCATGATGACGGGTGGTGTAGCAAAAAACAAGGGGGTGGTGAAGGCCCTGCTAGAAAAACTGGGCCTGCCAATTGAGGTGTCGCGGTATGCACAAGTGAACGGCGCCATCGGGGCGGCTTATCTGGCATGGAAATAAAGTTGATCTCGGGACGGGATAAAATGATGGGCGAAGAGAATCTGCAAGGGAAAATAAAGGGATTGATCTTATCCAGGGTCGCCATGGCGACCTTTTTACTAGGTATTTTTATCTTCCTACAGATAAAAGCCCCGGACTTCTTAACCCAGACATCCATATCTTATTTTTACGGAATTATTGCCCTGATCTATCTTCTATCTCTGGGATTTTCCGTCATCAGCAGAATAGTCACGAACCAGCGGGGTCATATTTATCTCCAGATAATGACCGACGTGGTCATGGTCACGGCTCTTATCTATGCAACGGGCGGAATCAGATCCACATATGCTGTATTCTATCCTTTGGTTATTATCTACTCTGTTCTGTATCTTGGCAGGAATGGCGGTCTCATAACCGCTTCGGCCGCATCGATCTTTTATGGACTTTTGATTGACCTTGAGTATTATCGTGTTATCATTCCCATTTCCCATCCCTACATTTGGGAAGTCCCCGATACAGCCGGACACGTATTTCTCCGCATATTTGTCAACATCCTTTCTTTTTACCTTATTGCCCTCTTGGCCAGTTTCGTGGTCGAGAAGGAAAAAAAGACCAGAGCTCTCCTTGCCGAGAAGGAATCAGCCTTTAACCAGTTGGATTTGCTCTATCGTTCTATCATCGAATCTATTGATACGGGTATTTTGACTATAGATCTGGAAGGGAGAATCAAATCATTCAACAGGGCCGCAGAACAGATCACCGGCTGGAGTTTTGTCTCGTTGGAAAATCATAGCATCCAGAATATCTTTCCTGCCTGGAAAGAATTATACGTTAATAGTCTTAATAATGATGGGAGTGTTAAGGGACGCTTTGAAATGCCCGTCGTTGTGATTAATGATCGTCGTTTGATTTTAGGTTGCGCCCTCTCGGCGCTCAGAGATAATAGCAGCCAAAAGATCGGTGACATTCTGATATTTCAGGACCTGACAAAGGTGAAGGAGATGGAAACAGTATTAGAGAGAAACCGTCGGCTTGCTTTCGTTGGCGAAATGGCAGCGGGACTTGCCCATGAAATCCGTAACCCCTTGGCCTCCATCAGTGGTTCCATTCAGATGTTGATGAAAGAATCCAGTATGGGAACAACGGAAGGGCGGCTTATGCGGGTAATAATGCGTGGCAAGGATCAACTGGAAGGGTTTGTAAAGGACTTTCTCCTTCTGGCCAGACATAACCGCGGTCCCCATCAGGAAATCCTGATTGGCGATGTTATCGGGGAGGTTCTGGAAGCGGCGGGAGTAATGCCGGATTGGAATAGTAATATTGAGATCAGCGAGACTCTTGAAGAAGGCGGTGCTATCAAAGGGAACAGGGAAGAGATGCGCCAATTGATATGGAACCTCATCCTCAACGCTGCACAATCGATGCCGGAAGGGGGGCGTCTTGACATCGGCGTCAGGGAAAAGAATCTGGAAAATCACGAGGGACTTGAGATCATCGTGGCAGATAACGGCGTGGGGATTACTGAAGAAAATAAAAAATTGATATTTGAGCCTTTTTTTACCACTAAAGAGAGAGGCACGGGATTAGGTTTGGCTATAGTGATGAGGATCGTCAATAGCTACGGAGGAAATTTGTTATTTGAAAGTACTTCCGGTATGGGGACGAAATTTGTAATCTGGCTCCCCAAGACGGGGTTTATCCAAGGAGGTGAAAATGGCGAAGATACTCGTCGTTGACGATGATCAGAACATGAGGGAATTACTTGACATCATGTTAACCGGTGAAGGGCACAAGGTATCCTGCTATAGAGAACCGGAAAAGGCCCTCATCCGGTGCGGAAAAGAAAAATATGATCTGATAATTACCGATCTCAAAATGCCCAGGATGGACGGTATCGCTTTTCTTAAACGGCTCAAAGAACAGGAACCTGAATGTCAGGTTATCCTGATTACCGCCTTTGCCTCCGGTGAGACCGCCCTTTCCGCCATGAAAGAAGGGGCTTACGACTATATAGAGAAGAATTTCGACATTGATGATCTGAAAAAGATAATCCGTGCCGCCCTCGATAAAAAAGGGATCAAGGGCGATGAGGCCAGGTTTCTAAAAGACATCGAGGGCGGAGTTTCCTTTGGCGGTATGATCGGTAAAAGCAAGGAGATGCTTAAGGTTTATGGCACAATCAAAAAGGTGGCGGAAACCTCCGCCAATATCCTGATTCTTGGAGAAAGCGGCACCGGCAAAGAACTTGTTGCCAAAGCTATCCATGAAAACAGCCCCAGAAAAGACATGCCCTTTGTTGTCATCAACTGTGGCGGCATTCCCGAAAATCTTCTTGAATCGGAGTTTTTCGGTTATATGAAAGGCTCTTTTACCGGCGCTTTTACGGACAAGGCCGGCCTTTTTGAAATCGCCAGCAAAGGAACAATATTTCTCGATGAAATAGGAGAGTTGCCTACCTTACTTCAAGTAAAACTTCTTAGAGTTGTACAGGAAAAAACCTTCAGAAGGATCGGTGGGGCAGAGGACATCAAGGTCGATGTCAGGATTATCTCGGCGACGAATCAAAATCTCGAGCAGAAGGTAAAAGAAGGAACTTTCCGGGAAGATCTCTACTATCGCCTGAATGTCATCCCCGTCCATTTACCAGGCCTGCGGCATCGCAAAGAGGACATCCCCGTGCTGACAAAATATTTCATTGAGAAGTATTCCCGCGAATTTTCCAAGGATGTTATAACGATATCAACATACGCTCTTGAATTGCTTATGGATTATCCCTTTCCAGGCAATATCAGGGAACTGGAAAACATCATTGAAAGATGCGTCGCCCTGGAGACCACCAATATCATCCTGCCGGACAATTTATTCATCGGTCATAATACGGAAAGAGAAGAAAACAATCTCGATTTCAATTTCTCAAATGATGGTATTCAACTGAACGAGGAACTGGCAAGAATCGAAAGGCAGTTCATTCAAAAGGCCCTTGTAAAATCAAATGGTTCCAAGACAAAGGCCGCGGATCTGCTCCATGTGAGTTTTGATTCATTACGATACCGGATCGAAAAATTAGGTATCGAAAATCAGTAACAAGGCAGAAAAAGCTTGACATTCGTCATCGCATTTATTAACTGTAGCCAACACGAGGGAATGAGAATACATAATATCATGAACAGGCAGATCAGTAACGCAGCTATTTCAGGTTTCTTTTTTAGCTTTTTTAGCTTTTTTGGGGAGGTCTGCCGACCGCGCTCGTGATCTGAGACAAACCGAACGAGCCGTGGGCAGACCGAAAGGGTGCCCGCGGCTTTTTAATTTATGAAGGCCGTGGAGATAATCCCGGCCTTTTTTTATTTTCACCGATAAGAGGTGAAGATCAATAAGGAGGATGAAGCTTATGAGAAGGTTAACAGGACAAAGATTTCTTATTACTATCCTTGCAGGGATCATGATCCTCTGTCTTTCCGGACTGTCGTCTGCAAAGACAATCAAAGTGGGCGCCGCTATCAACATGACCGGACCGGCCTCCACCTGGGGACAGTATCATGCCAAAGGACAGCAGGACTATTTTCGCTATGTCAACGAAGTAAAAGGCGGCGTAGCCGGAAACCGCATCGAGATGACCCTTGTCGATACGGCCTACAAAGTACCCGAGGCCGTCGCGGCAGTGCGCAAATTTGCCGTTCAGGAAAAGGTGGATATGATTGCCACCTGGGGTGCCGGGGAGGGTCTTGCCGCCAAGCCGATTATCCAGACCTACAAGATCCCAACCATCAATTATTCGACAAGCTGGGAGATCCTCGAACCGCCTATTAATTATATGTATCTACCATTTGGCAGCTACAAGATGGACTGTTATGCCATCCTTGATTATATCCGGGCGATTCACAAAGGGAAAGATGCGCCGAAAGTCGGTTTGCTTACTTTCAACAACGCCTATGGGCGCTCCATCCACAAACCAAGCCGCGAATACGCAAAAAAAATAAAGATTGACATCGTCGCTGTGGAAGAATTCCCACCGAAAACAGTTGATCTGACGACGGAGCTTCTCAGACTGCAAAAGAAGGGAACCCAGTACGTTGTCATGCAAATGCTTCCTTCGGCCATCATTACCACCTTCAAGAGCGCCGATCGGATTGGATACAATCCGATGTTTTTCGGGACCTGGACCTCGACGGATCCGGATTTCTTCAAACTTGGGAAGGGTATAATCAAGGACAGGTTGTTGATGCAATTTCCCGGTGGCCTGCCTTCCGATCGCGCACCCGGCATGCAGATCATGACGGACTTGTGGACGAGATATAAAACAGTCACAAAGTTCGACGCCTCCTACTGGGAAGGGGTGGTCGTGGCCATGATCATGGAGAGGGCCTTTATCAGAGCCAATGAGAAATACCGGGACATCAACCGGGAAACAATCAATAGTGCGTTGGAATCTTTCAGGAATGAAGATTTTGGGGGCCTTGTTCCGAATGTGACATACACGAAAACTGATCACGGCGCCTCCTTCAAGGCGAGAATCGTCAAGGTACAGGAAAATGGGAACTATATCCCGATGACGAAGTTTTTCATTCCCGGCAAAGAAAAAATTCAGCTTTTGAAGTAAGCAGGCAAACGAAATGAAAGCCTACCGTGGCCAGCCGGAAATCTTTGCGGCAAGACAGGAGAAAGACCGTTACGCTGATCTGGAGATCAGAGATTTGTCCCTGAATTTCGGCGGCGTGAAGGCCCTGACCAACATCGATCTGAAGGTGAGGAACGGGGAACTGTATGCCGTGATCGGACCGAACGGGGCCGGTAAGACAAGCCTCATGAATTGTATAACCGGGTTCTACAAGCCCAAGAGCGGCCGGATTATCTTTAACGATCGGGACATCACCCGGATGCACGCCCATAACCTCGTCAAGATCGGCATCGGCAGA
>Ga0172379_10012202_pt1 | contig 10102 bp, 28 predicted proteins | sample GrowelOW334metaG_FD_119756 | JGI IMG/M metagenome (GOLD analysis project Ga0172379, IMG submission 119756) | Groundwater microbial communities from an aquifer near a municipal landfill in Southern Ontario, Canada - Groundwater well OW334 metaG | ecosystem: Environmental > Aquatic > Deep...
CGTTGTATGTCTTATCAATTATTTTTGATGCCGAATCTATCTGAGTTACTACTGTCTTTGGTTTAAGCCATAAATATTTAATACCATAACTAATACCATACAGTGCAGCACTACCAAGAATAACCAATAAGATAATTCCAATAATAATTCCTGCTTGTCCTTTCTTATTTAACATATTCTATTCATCTCCAGCTAATTATATACTCATCTTCTTTAAAAGGAGTAATGTCACTTATACACTTAATAGTTGCTTCTAAAGTTTCTGTATTTACTAATACTATATGTCCATACTCTTTAAACTTTATCCATTCTCGTAACATTTGAAATCTAATACCACCATCATCTACTCTAACAGTATTCATCTTTATATCTCTACTTTCCTTATTCCAATTATCAGGAACGCTTTTAAATACAACTACTTTCATTTTTTATTCCCTCCTTATTGTTAAATTAAAATCTATATTCTTCATCCCAACATCTTTTAAATATTTATAATTTTGTGCACTATATCTTATCACATCATCAATTATATAAAAATCATTGTCATAAAAAGTACAATAAACAATAGACTCATCCCAAACACTTCCAGCTCGTGGCTGAATATAAATATTAAACAGTTCACCTTTAAACTCGTAAGGATACGTAAACTTATAATTTGGTGAATTAAGTGTTTCGATAATAGTATCTGGTCCATCTTGTATTTGATTATAAAATCTTATTTCTTCAATATCTCTAACATTGTACTGACACATTATCTTATTAAACTTAGAGTCTTCTGATTTATTAATAATTATTTCAAATGTTGTGTCACCAGTAGTTATTATTGTATTTGATAACTTTTGGTCTTGATTTCTTATCTCATAATCAAATCTGTTATTTTCAAAATTAAATTCTGGAGTTAATATCTGCGTACCAGTTGCAGTTAAATGCATCATTTGATAATACTTGTTATACTTTGTCTTAAATAAATAATCTACTCTATCTCCTTCTAATAAAGATAAATAGTCTTTTGAACTTGAATTATACTCCCCAATATACTTACCATTAACAACTACCTGATACACAGTAACTGGATTAATACCGTTTGCTTTTGCTTCTTTAAAATAAATATAACTTGATAACTTAAAATAAATATAACTTGATAACTGACCACTACTTACTGAAACACTTGTTCCTAGTTGTTGTTGTGTGTTATTTGTTGAACATCCTATCAAACCACAGGATAGTAACAGTAATAATGGAATTAAATATCTCATCTCGGCACCACCTTATATTCTAAACACTTATCTGTTGTCTTGTTTACTAAGACTGCTTTTGAATTTAACCAACACGCACCAGATTTAATTAGTCTTTCATCATCACAATAAAAACCAGCCATTTTTTTAAAAGGCATAGTGTGTTGTTCATCAATATAACAAACACAATCTTTCTGTATCTCAGCAACCTCTTCTACTTGGTAACTACTACAGACTGGTTTAACAACATAAAATGGACGAGTGTATATTATCGTACATGTTAAAAATATAATAATTAAAAATGTAACCACCCACAAGCCAAATTGATTACTATTTATTTTATCCGTCTTTCTATATAATGCATCTATTCTTGCTGCTTCATAAGGACTTAACTCTTTATATTTTTTCATTGTTTCCCTCTTTTATTAAATCATCAAAATTCTCTTCCTTAATCTCATATTTCTTTTCCTGTTCTGGATATCTCTTCCTAAAAAGTATTAACTCTTTCTCTACCTTATCAACTAACTTCTTATCGTGTTCATTAGCTTCAAATAACTTATTATATAAATAACCAACAAATATTAATAATCCAATACCTACAAACCAATACTTAATACTAGAGTACGAATAAATTATAATAACAGCTACTAATCCCAGGCTAGCAATAGTTAAATTCCATTTATGTTTCTTTTCAATATCATGCCATGACATCTGGTTCAACCTTCATTAACTCTTTCCTTTCTTTTTGATACCTAGCATAACCACATTGAAACGAATAATCTTTACCTAATAACTTCCAAGGACAGTCTTCTACTTTTTTACAATAGTGTTGATTATCTTTCTCTTGTAAAAAGACTAATTGACATTCCTCAGTTAAGATCCTTTCTAACATTTCTTCAGGCATTCATTTCACCTTAGATTCAAAATATTTACAAGGTATCTCTGATTGAATATAAGCGTACGTTCCATATGCACCCACACTATTCTCTAATAAATAATCACCAGATTGTTGCCTTTGTGTTAATAACTCACATCTCATTAAATCCTTATCCTTCTTAGTCTTTATATGGATATGATTATATAGTTTACAATAAACACAATTAGTACAACGCTTCTCATAAGATTTTGTTTTAACATCAACTACTTCTTTTAAATAACCATCCAAAGCAAAATAAGAAAGTATTAAGTAACCTATACATATAACAACCCAAAAGAAATCACCATATCTAACTAATCCAGCTAATGAAAGAAAGAATACACACATATAAAAACACGATGCTAATAAAAGAGAACTACTTTTTTTCTCTGTAGTAGTAATAGTTACAATTTCATACTTCATTTTTTAACCTCTTTCATGTTTAATTTAAGTACCCTAACAATAACACCATCATACGATTCTTCTGGAACAATCTTTAACTTGTCTAGCTTATCCTTCAGTTCTTTACTGATTCTTATATGTTCCGACTTGACACGATTGTTCACCATTGTACGTTTAGTTTACTTAACTGATATATATACGTTTCGAAAGTCCTTATAAATAATAATTATTTACCACTCAATAGTTCTCTATAAAGATATAGCAAAATAAAAGGAACAAAGAGCAGGATTAATACAATTTCAAAGTTTGCTTCACTGACTCTATTAATCCTAACTAGAATCTTTCCACCATTAAAATATGCATTAAAGAATATCCAAACAAACATTAAACTGAAACTAATCAACCCACTAATACCAATAACTGTTACACTAGTAGAATTTATTAATTCCTTAATCATCTTTTAAAAAGTATACTCTGTGTTTAAAAGTAGGAACAGAATCAATAGTATGTATAGACATCAAATACCTTAATGCTCTTCTCGCACTACCGTTTGTAACCTTTGCTTTTTTGGTTATCTCTAATATTGCCATTGGTTGTTCTCGTTTCTTCATTAGTTTAATAATCTTATCTTCTGCTCTCGGTTCAACTATAAATTTATTTTTCATAACCTTCCCCCCTTAATTATTTCTTATAGGTTTAAATTCAAATTTAGTGAACTTCTTCTTTATAAAGTTCTGGCACAGATTAAGTTCTTTTATCTTACTTTTTAATTTATTAATAGTCTCTTGTTGTTCAGTACATTTATCGAAAGTAACAAACGCTTTATTACATAACCTACAATAGACATATACTCTGTTCTTATTTTTACTTCCTTCTAATACGCACTCGTGTTCATTGTCTGGAATATTCACGATAGACATCCTCCGCTATTCCTCTTCTCTTCCTAACTAGTGGATCTGTTGGTAAGTATCTTCCGTATCTTCTTATTCCGTCTTTATCTGTCCACACTTCTGATTGTACTTTTTGTCTACAGCGTCTGACTGATTCCGTACTTGTAAGTGAATGCCTAACATTAATATCATAAATATCTTTATCAGAAACGCCATCATGTAAAAACCAATATTGTAAGATTAAACAAATGTCACAGTTCCTATAATGCTCATTAGTACGTAACATCTCTCTTACGTTATCTTCAACTTTATTTAAGTAGCTAGTCTTTACCATTAGATATAAGTATGCCCTCTATGCTTCTCTGACCAATAGTTCTCTTCGGTTATCTCTTCCAAACATTCTTCACAGATTATCATTGTTCCTCTTTTAGTTATTAATTCTTAACCTTATCCAATGTACTATATCAAAATCATATTTCACGTGCTCAGTATATCTAGTGTCACCATCTTCCCTTGTTATAAAAAGGTGGCCTAATAGTTTTACGTCTTCTGGGTTAAGGTCATTACACCCTTTCCTGCTTGTTTCTTCTGATGCTATTTCTAATATGTAATTCAATGCCAGTTTCTCATCATCGTCCAATATCATTGTTCCTCCTCTAGCTTTCTAATATACTCTTCGTGTTCTCTTAGTCTTGACTTAGTATTATAACCGTCAAATCTACACAGATGATTATTCTCTTGCCTTTCGTTTTCTAATTCCCAATCCTTCATACTTTCACCCCTATTATAAAATTGATTATAACTTTACCAAGCAGATAACAAACAGCAATACCCATTACAACAAGCATTATAACCATAAAGATTAAAACAAACAAACATAATTCCATCAATAACATAATCTCCGCCACTGTGGGCACCTAACCTTCCTCCTGCTTTACCTATTAAATAAAATAAATATAATACAACAGAGATAACAACTAAACCAACTAAAATAGAAAGTATCTGTTCTATCACTTTTCTTCAACCCGTATTAATTTATTATACTTTATTTCTTCAACTACTTTATATTTCTTATCTATAAAAAACACTTCTGAAAACCGTTTATACTTACTAGTGTCTGGTATTTTAGAATTAATATTAACCTCAAAATATTCTATTATAGCTATACCTAAAATAGGAATTAAAGAAATTATAAAAATTATAAAATACATAATAACACCAATAGGATAACCCCATATATAACTCCAATCAAACGATTTTAATATTATTATTTTATCTTTTTTCATTATTCCACCTTCAACATCTTAGTTAATATAGCAACCCGTTTATTTAATTCATCAGTACTTAATTTTAACTTCATAGCAAAAGCAGTCATACTACCCATATCATTAGACGTAACAATCTCGTGACAGTTTTCATGTAATGGTATTAAAACATTCATCTTTGGTTTCATCCATTGAGGTAAAGCGTGATGCGTTGTTCTTGGCCTGTCTGCTGTAAAAGCTTCACCACATTTCCAACAATTATCTCCTTCAATTTTTATTTGCATTAAGTTCACCGTCTAATCTTTTATTTTCTTTTTCTAAATAAACAAGAAAAGTATCTAACACCTTATTACTCTCTTCTACAGATTTAGTTATCCTATCAAGAGAATTATTTAGTTCTAATATAGTATCTTTAAAATCTTCAAGCTCACTTTCTGTATCATCAAACTTAACATACTTTATCATTAATAATCACCCTCTCCTTCTTTATATACTTCACATTTTAAACAAACTAATTTCTCTTTATCCCATATCATAAGACAATCACATTTATTACATCTCTCTTGACTTAGCCTATCCTCAGTAACTAACTCTTTCTGTTCACTATTACGCATTGAACTATAACTTATTTTCTTCTTTGCCATTTTTAAAAAGGAGGATATTGTTGTTCTCGTAGTCTTAGTGCTAAACATCTTCTACAATAAAATATAAAACAATTATTCTCCTCTTTCATATATACAAAGTCGTGTTCTAATTTACATTCTTCCATTTTATTTCACTCCCCATCTATTTCATAATAACATATCCTTTTCCTCTAACATGTTCTACAATCTCACCAGTAAAATTTAATTTTTCAACCATCCTTTCAACTTCTAAATCATTCATTCCTTTCTGAGCACAATGTTCAATTATATCTTCTATTAATATTGGTTCTTTACTGTTTTTTAATAAGTTTAAAATAGTATACATATCATTACGCTTTGAAGAAGACATGTTAGTGTCTATCCTATCAATATCAAGCTTTCCTGTTTCTGGATCAAGTGCTATATCTTTTAAACTAGCCATTATTATTTTCTCAGCTAACTCTACATCTCTTTTTTCAATAATATCACTTAATCTCATCTTTGCTGCTGCTTCTGATATTCTAATAAGTCCTTCACCTATCCTAGTAGTAATAGCTATCGTCTTACTATCTCCTTTATTATAACCTCTCAATATATGATATATTTCTCGTACCTTCTCTCTTGCAACTGAAGAAATTATTGGTTTATAATGTTCCCTAGCATATGTAATATATTTTTTTAATAATAAAGAATCTATCTCTGGTCTTATTGTGTCTATATTTAAATGAACATCTAAAATTCTATTAATAATCAAATCATCACGTGTTTTGTCTGGTTTATCTTTTATAGTAAATATTAAATCAAACCTAGAAATAAAAGAAGGTTCTAAATTAATTTGTTCTGCTACGGTTTCAAAATTACTAAACCTAGAGTGTTTAGGATTACCCCCAGCTAAAAGAGAAGTATGAGTTATTAATTGAGTATGTATGCCTCCTTTATGAATACTTATTGTTTGTTCCTCAAGTGCCTCATGTAAATAATGCATATCATCTTTTCCTGTCTTATCAACTTCATCCTGAATATGAAGGCCGTTGTTTGCTAATACAAGTGCACCTGCTTCAACATACCACCCACCAGTTAACTCATCCCTACTAACAATAGCAGTCATACCTTTACCACTACTACTAGGACCAGTACTATATTGAGACTTAGGTGCTATCTTCATTGCTCCTTTTAGTAACTTACTTTTTCCTGCACCAGGATCACCAATAATTAAAATATGAAAATCTCCCCTTCTTTTTAATTTACCATCTTCCTCCATTTTCCTAACTCCACCAAATAACTGTAATAATATAGCAAGTTTAATATCTTCATATCCATATATATCAGGAGCACAACTAGCAACCATCTTATCTATTAACAATTCATCATGTGATAGTTTTTTTATCTTCTCTTCATCATCCTTAGAAATAGAAAGATTAATCTTATCATTGTTCATTGGTTGAATATAATTTCCATGCATAACTAAATCCTGGGTAGTGCTTCTAGACCCACTCTTAGTAATAAGTGGTATATCTTTTAGTATACCTGTAATACGAACTCTTGTTCCAGGAGTTACTACTTTATCCATCTTTTTAGAACATAAATTATTAAACAAAGAAATATGAAATTGTTTTGGTTGTTCGGTTCCTTCCATTAATTCTAATTGTTCTTGTACTAATAGTTTTTGAGAATCTATCATATTTCTTGATAACTCTATAAATTTGCCTTTTCTCCCACATCCACAAGCATTAGGTTCAACATACTTATCTTCTTTTTGAAGTACTGGAATAATATTACTACAGTTAGGACATTCAAATCGAATAGAAGTTATTAATGGCCTTATCTCTGATGTTCTTCTTATATCCGCTTCTATAAACCATAGTTGACCTAAATGTTTTGTTCGTATATCACGTATCCTTAAATTTCTATCTTTAGGTAAATTATAAAATCTTAATGTAAAATCCTTTTGTTTATTTATTAAATCAAATTCACAACTAGCTATCTCTCCTGCTTTTATTAAATCTTCTGGTTGTTCAAGTATTAAATCAGCAAACTCTGGACTAAACTTAACAATTAAACCAAAATCAATATTGAGACTTAAACTAGCATGTCTACTCTTTTCTAATAACTCATTATAATAGTTTAACTGGATAAACTCCTTCCAATTTTCAATCTGTTTTTTTGCTTCCATCTTCTTCCTCTCTTTTATAAAAAGTTACCCACCAATCTTTATTCTTAATAAAAAACAAAGTCTCTTTACGTTTACTAATTTTTTTACGTTCTAATAAATTAACAATAACAAAAGATTGAAGAATGTGGAATGCTCTTGAATGATCTGGAATACATATTTGTTCTTGTAATAGTGTTGATGTTAAATACGGTACCCCTTCAATAAAAAACAAAGTATACATACATTTAAAGCATCTCATATAACTATCACGCTTTAATAAGTTCCTAATCTCAAGATGATTATCTATTTCATCATAATATGTCCTAGGGTTTATAGAACTCATTAAATACCACCTTCAGGAATCTTTTCAATTTCACAATTGCTTAGATGAAATTGTTTAATCTTCTTTTCACCTGTTCTTGGATTAGTATCTATAAACTCAATTAAATCTCCTGGTAAGACATTATAAGAATCTACATTAAATGTAATTATTGTGTTTTGAAATGTCTTAACTTGTATTTTATATTTAGTCATTTAATCGCCTCGTATAAACTCTTACTCTTAATTCAATTAGTTTTTTGTAAGTGATATTTAAGTGTTACTAAATTATATTGTTTTTATTATATAGTTTACATTACCACAATTATTTTTTATTTTGAGTAATCTTAAAGTAATCATCAATAACATGATTACTCTATGATGATTACTGCCAGTCACCTACAACAACAACAACAACATCATGTATGTATGTATGTACCTAAAGCTTTCCTTTATAAATGTATATACTAGAGTAGTCAATGTTCTAACTATAATAGACATAACTACAATAATCCCGACAGTTGTTTTAGGGGTGGGTGTCATTTTTCTTGATGTTGTTGTTGTTAGTGACTAAAAGTAATCATAATATAGTAATCATCTGCGAGTCACCAAAAACCTACATTTCATTTGGAATTTGTTTATAAACAAAAAATATATTTACTATATTAAAAATTAATATAAACTGCTTATTTTCCTTTCCAGTTGCTTTACCCTTTCTTTAGTCATTTCAAGGCCATTCTTTCTTTCAGCAATATAAATACAAGAGTTAATATGGTCTAGCCTTTTTACTATCTTATCATTGATTTTAAGTATATCTAACCTTTGATTTCTTAATGTTTCTAAGTCTATTTTATTTATCATTGTTCAATACCTTTCTCAAATAGTTCACAGTTCTTATTTAAACAAGTCATCCTACCGCTCCAACCAATACTTTTACCATATCCATGCTCAAGCATCTTTGAACGGCAATAAGGGCATTTGCTACCCATTAAACCCCATCTCCATAACTTATACTTTATCTTCTTTAATATCATACTACATCAACCCCAACAACATCTTTAGATCAGTTGCACTTATCATCTTATCATATTCCCCTATATCTCTTTCATACACTTTAGACTTCTTAGCTAATACCTCTATTATCTGTCTTACCTTCTCTTTATGTAAATGATTATCCATCTCTAAAGCATAGTGTTTATAACAGCAACCTTCACAACCATCATCAATTGAATAGTCTTTCTTTCTCTTGAATGTGTTTGATGTCATTCCTTTTTCCTGTATCATTCTATTAACCTCTCACCAAATATCTCTTTTGCTTTACTCATGGTATCTTTTTCTCCTCTCCAATCTGTTTTCAAAAAAATAATATATTCAGCTAATGCTTCCTTGACATCTTCTTCATAATAATAATTAGAACTATCACAAACACCCTTCTTTGTATTTTCTATTTTATCACTCAGTGTCTTTTTCTTAATATCAATATAAAATATATAATTTCCTTTATACCGTGCATAACTATACATATCTAATTCTGAGAAAGGATAAATCATTTTATCATAATCACGCAACACAAAATAAACAGATTTACCATTTCCTTCTGCCTCTATAGCTTCCATTATGCTTATTTCTTTTCTCATTCCTTTCTCTTTTATTTCTCCCATAATTAATCCTCTCCGTATTTAGTTAACAATCTAATTACTCCTATTTCATATTTAGCATAATAAGTAGCAAAGATAAAACAACAGTTGAACCAGATAAACAGTTCAGGATAATTTAAATCTATTCCAAGTAACAATATTAAAGTCATTATAGCCGTTGCTGTTCCCTTACCTAATATTGATTTGAAGTTCATTGTTTATTCTTACAAACCTCTATCTCTCCTTGTGGGATACTAATACATATTCTTTTAGGTCCACTACCACATTGCTCAATAGATTTAGTTATACTTGCCTTTCCAATATAGTCTGCGGTTATATTCTCTTTTGGTTTTCCAGTAATATCATCTACTACTTCACTTATTGAACTATTAAAACAATATACTTTTATTTCTTCTCCTAAATGAAAAGTCCAACTATTTGAATGTATTGGATATCTCATTTCACTATCATAAACAACAAAAGGCGTTTCATTAATAAAAAAAATAGTAACAGCATCTCCAGGTGCATTATATGAAAGCTGATTCTCTCCATTATTAATTGTTTGCTCATCACTACATCCAAACAGTACCACAATACTTAAAATAGTAAATAAGATAATTAGCTTTCTCATCTGTACACCAATCCTCCTAGTAGTTCTTTATTC
>Ga0172379_10012203_pt1 | contig 10101 bp, 10 predicted proteins | sample GrowelOW334metaG_FD_119756 | JGI IMG/M metagenome (GOLD analysis project Ga0172379, IMG submission 119756) | Groundwater microbial communities from an aquifer near a municipal landfill in Southern Ontario, Canada - Groundwater well OW334 metaG | ecosystem: Environmental > Aquatic > Deep...
GCTTCGTAAGAAGTATCTTTAACGATACCTTCGGGAATATTAACTTTTATAATAATATCAGACTTATCAATCCATCCGCAAAGCTTGTCTTCTTGCGACGGTGTCTCGATAGCCTTAGCTTCGCTCGGTTTATTCTCGATTACTTTTGTTTTCGCGCTTTCCGTATTAGCTTTTTCTTTAGCGCCAGGCATTCTAAATATAAAAACTAGAGCAACGAGCACGGCGACTAAGATGACAATGATTAAAATTATTTTTGTGTTTTTTGTCATATATTTTATATTAATTACGCAAATTTTTTCAAATCTATTTTACCATTTTTAAAAGCGTTTAAGCTATAACCGGCCGTATATTGAAAATGTGGCTTATCAATAAATTTTTTCCATGCGCCTCCCCATTCTAACCCAATATCAATTCCGATTTTACCGATTTTATTAAAAAGCGAAATGTCGTTCCAGATCGCTTTGCCGCTAACGATCGGACAAATATCAAAAGCCACGCCGTAGTTATGTAAAGATTCGCCGCCCCTAGCATTAGTTACGATTTTACCTGGCGCGGTTCTGCCTCGCGCGTATAATTTATCCTGCTCTTCTTTAGTTCTAAACGTACAAGTAAAAATAATATTAATCCCGATTGCCTTAGCTCTTTTTTGTAATTCCTCCGCCATTGCTTTGACTTTTGGTTTTAGAAGATTTAGATCGGGCATAAATTACTTATTTTAAAAAATCAACTAACTTAGTAGTAGCGAAGTTATAAATATAAGGAATAAATTTTACTTTTTCCGCCTCGCTCATATTAAATAATTCTTTAATTGTAAAAACTTCAAAACCAATACCTTCATCTTTCTCAATTTTTAAATCGTTAACATCTCCCCGATAAATATATATAAACATTTTTTCAAAAATGTTATTATTCGTTTCTGTTGTTTTATCTTCTGAGTCTCTACGGATCTTACCGATTAGCTTTAAATCTGACTCTTTGATTTTTACTCCGGTTTCTTCTTCAACTTCTCTTACGGCCGCTTCTTCATAACTATCGCCTATTTCCACATGCCCGGCGACTGATATATCTAATAGATCAGGCAGCGTATCTTTACTTTTAGAGCGATGCTGAAAAATAATTTCATTATCAGGCGTAACGAACCAAACGCGCACCTCTCGATGCAACAAACCTTTGTCATGAATTACTTTTCTTTCTTCCTCTCCTATTATATTGTCATTTTCATCTACTATGTTTAATAGTTTCATAAAAATAATTACTTTAAAAATTCATCTTTATTTTACTTTCGCGTATAAATTTTTCTGAAAAGCAAAGAACATTGAGCGAATTGTCTCCACGCTGCCAAGCTTTTCCTCTGCATCGGCAATTGCGTGATATTTTAAATTTAATAATACTGGCAATTTTTCTTCATCTAATTCTTCAACTCCCTTATCTTCATATTTTAATAAAACGAAATCTAAAAATTCTTTTTGTCTATCCTCTAAACCTTTAAAAATCTTGTCTTTTGTTTGCTCTACTCTTTGCACTCTTGAAATCGGTTTAGTTAAAAATGAAATATACGTTAAAACATCAAATAAATCGCTTTGCTCGGCATCAATCATTTTTTGCAAAGTTTCAAGCTCGTCTTTGCCATAACCAGCTTCAGCAATTTTTTCTAAAAATACTTTGCGCGTTGTTGGGTTTGACCAAATTTTTCTAAGTTCTTCTTCGCTTTTAAAAAATTCTGGCATAGCGCCAAACATATTATCCATAAATTCTTGAACGGAAATCGGTTTGCCGTCAGCGCTCCAAAATGAGGTGGATATCATATGTTGTATTTCGCGCTCTTTACCATCGCGTAATTTAATTTTTAATTTTTTCTTTGGTTCTTCCGATGGCTCTGACTGAGTTGATAAATCCTTAAAATTTTTAGGCTCTTTAATTTTATGCGGTTCCTTTTCTACTATCTCATTTATTGGCTCTCCATCCCAATCCGCATCCGCAAAATGATGATAAGCATCCACAAAATCATAAATTGTAAAATATTCTTTGCCATCGAAAAGTCTGGTTCCGCGTCCAATAATCTGTTTAAACTCAATCATGGAATTAACCGGCCTCATTAAAACAATATTTCGAATATTACGCGCATCTACTCCGGTAGAAAGTTTTTGCGAAGTAGTTAAAATCGTTGGGATTGTTTTTTCATTATCTTGAAATTCGCGCAAAAATTGCTCTCCGCGCGCGCCGTCATTTGCCGTTACGCGCACGCAATAATTTGGATCTTTGCTTTGCTTCATCTGATTTACTAAATCCCGAACGGCTAGCGCATGATCTTGGGTTGCGCAAAATATTATCGTTTTTTCATTCTGGTTTATTTCATCTAGTATAACGCGAACTCTTTTTGCTTCACGCTCTTTAATAACAATAATTCTATTAAAATCCGGCTCTTCATAAATTTTTCCCTCCTCAACTTCGCCTTCAATAATTTTATCATCGGAAGTATAGACATAATCATCAAGCGTAGTTTTAATTCGTTTAACTTTAAATGGTGTTAAGAAACCGTCGTTTACGCCTTCTTTAAGTGAATAAATATAAACCGGTTCGCCAAAATATTTATAAGTATCAATATTGTCTTTTCTTTTTGGCGTAGCGGTAAGACCGAGCTGAACCGCCGGAGAAAAATATTCTAAAATTCCACGCCAGTTGCTTTCGTCGTTAGCTCCTCCGCGATGACACTCGTCAATAATAATAAAATCAAAAAAGTCCGCCGGATAATCGCCAAAATATGACGCGCCGTTCGGACCGCTCATAAAAGTTTGAAAAATTGTAAAATAAACGCTTCCGCTCATAGGCACTCCGCCTTTTTTGCGAATATCCAAAGTATTAATACGCACCAATGCATCTTTATCAAAAGCGGAAAAAGCATTGAATGCCTGATCGGCTAAAATATTTCTATCAGCTAAAAATAAAATTCTAGGCCTGCGCGCGCCGTCGCGTTTTAGATTCCAGCGAGTTTGAAAAAGTTTCCAGGCAATTTGAAAAGCTATGGCAGTTTTACCGGTTCCGGTTGCCATGGTCAAAAGAATTCTATTTTTTTCTTCAGCTAAAGCATTTAAAACATTATTTATCGCAATTTCTTGATAATAACGTTTTCCATATTCGCCTTCGTTAGGCACATTAGCAAATTTTTCTTTCCATTCATTTTGATCAAAAAAAATTTTATTCCACAATTCATCGGGAGTAGGAAAATCAGAAATATTCCCCTCTTTCCCATTTTTTATAGAAATTTCATAAATCTCTTTACCGTTCGTCGCATAAGTATAATCAATCTGCAATTTTTGCGCGTATGCTTTAGCTTGCGCCACGCCTTCGGTAGCTTCCAGGTTTTCAGCTTTAGCTTCAATCACTCCAATTTTACGATTTTTGTAAACTAAAACATAGTCGGCGATTTCCGGTTTGGCCCGGGTTCCGCCGACTTGAATTTTACCTTCGGTTATACGAAATTCGCGCAGAATTTTTGATCCTTCAACTTCGCCCCAACCGCTCGCTTTAAGTTTCGGGTCAATATATTCCGCTCTTGTTTCTGATTCGTTCATAAATTTATAACAATCCGCAATACTCGGAATAATTATCTTTTATTATTTGCTTCCATTTGGCAGTTTCGTTGCCATCGCCTAAATGGTTTTTGTGATAAAGCAAAAGAACATTAACTAAACCGGTGTCCTTATGGACGGCCACAATACAGCGATTGCCAGAACCATGTCGCGATTGATTGTTGCCGGCAATTTTAAATTCGACTTTGCAAATTTTAATATCCGTCGTTTCTGTTATCATTTCGGCGATCGTTCGATTTAACAAAACATCAAAACTTTGTAATTCCCTAATTAAAGTTTCAATCGTAATATCCCAAGCTCGGCCATATTTTTTGGCAAAACTTTTAATATAATGCCTTTCGGCATATTGCTTAATATTTACAGAATATTTAATAGACATGATCCGGGTCTTCCTGGGTGATTAAACCATAAGGAATTATTTCATTATCTTCGCAAATCTGATATGGCAATTGATCATGCGTAAATTTAACAATTTCTTGAGTTCTTTTGTCTTTCCATTTAAATGATATGTCTTTTATTAAAGTTTTTTCGCCTGCGCTTAATTCTGGTAAATTATTCCTCTCGCCCGGCCTGGCCAAGGAAATCAAAAAAACTCCCTCTTTAGTGGCGCAGTCAATTGCAATCGAACCTTCTTCGTACAATTCATCAATCGCGCGAAAGTAGTTATCTGGCACCGGGCCATATTTAATTCTGCGGTAAGCCAGGCCACTCATGCTTTCCAGGTGCTTATAAAACCAGGCGAAGTCGGCTAAATAAAGCAGTTTAGCTAATTTAGTTTTTGGCACTTTACCATCCACGCCTTGGTCGGCGCGTAAATAGGCCAGAATCATCTGTTTGTATTTAGCATAATTCGGCTTAAATCCGCCCTTCATTTCTTCCAAAGAAACACCAAAAACATCAGATAATTTAGATGACTCCGTCATATTAAGCTCAATTTTCCCCTGCTCAAAACTGATATAGGATGAGCGAGAAATTCCAATTTTTTCCGCAACTTCAGCTTGAGACAAATTTTTTTTAAGCCTAAGTTCTTTAATAAATTTTAAATAATCTTTAGTCATATATTTTAGTTTATATTTAATATATCTCTAGTATACATTAAATATGTCAGAATGTCAAACTACTAATGTTGACATTTTAAACATATATTTCTTTAATAACTCACTACCTTTTTGTCATTACCGCTTATTTTTACCCCCTTTAACAAAGGGGGCTAGGGGGATTTTTCCTTATAACTCCCCTCTAAACGCTTTCTTCAAAACTGACTTTTTTAACTCTTCTAAATCTGCTAATTTTTGTTTATAAATCGCTTCCAATTTTTTTGTTTCAACGGAAAGAGCGTCAAGTTTTTTGACGATGGCTTTTTGCTCTCTAAGGTTTGGTACAAAAACATTTATTAAATACACATCGTTTCTGTTGATTCCTGGTTTTACTCCTTTTGCCAATCTTGTTAATTTTAAAGTTGAAAGTAAAAAATAAACGAATTTTAAATTATACTTTTTATTATCAAAAGTCACAAAGTAAGTAACATCAAGAGGCCAAAATTTATTTTCAGTTAAATTTAATTCTCCTGCTGAGCCTTTTCTACCGATTATAATAGTAGGTTTGTTATAATAAAATTTATCTGTTCTACTTTTTTCACCATTTGCACCATATACTGGGTATTCCCCATTAGCTTTTCTATCTTTCTTATCTAACGGTTTGCCATATTCTAATTTTAAAAAATTGCCCAACGCTACCTCCTCCCAATTTTTTCCCGGATTCGCAAAAACATTCTGCAAATACGACTCAAAAATTTCTTTGGAATTTTGCAGATTCTTTTCTGCGTTTTCTTTCGCCTTTGCCACCTTATCAAAAACCTCATCTAAAATTTTCACAATGCGATGTTGTTCGGGAAGAGGCGTAAAGGGAATTTCAAAATCTCTTATCTGTTCCGTACTTAAATTTGGCTGAGCAGATCCAGCTGATATTCGCAAATTTTCTTCAACCCTAGTTGATAAAAAATAGTATAGATAATCTTTTGATAAATCTTTTTTTGGTTTAAATTTTCCAACCCGCTGATTCAAGTAAAATACCTCGTCTGCGTTGCAAATTGCTAATTTTCCAGTTGTCGCACCAGACATTGCTATCACCAAATCTCCTTTTAATACTTGGTATTTATCGAAATCTTCCTTGTAATTTTTTTTATCAAAGAAAACAAGCCTATTATAAGAAATTCCATCATTTTGAATATTTGAAATTCTTAGTACGGGAAAACCTGTTTCCTTGAATAGCTTACTTTTAAAAGCAAACCCATTTTGAAAATCACAAACCTCACCGAGTTTTTTTGTTTGCCAATTAGTTTTCATGGAATTTTTGAGAATATTCAATTTTACCACTTCGTTTTAATAATTTTATTTCTCTGACTTTCAAATTTTCTCCATCTTTATCAAAGGGTTTTATATTTGCCTTCCAGCTAGATTTACAATAAATATTGGATTGATCATTTGTATAAAAAAGAGAAACGCTAACCGGAATTTCTGAGCCAACATTTTTATAAAAATTATCAAATTTGCCATTAATCATGAGTTCAATTTTGAATGGTTCATCGTTTGTGGTTAAGTAAAGTGGCGTTCTGTTATTTCTAAACGTCGAAATTGACATTCCTTCAACTTTCACCTGAGAAATATTAAATGCAGCTCCACGACCGGCATTAAAACATTCAAATTCGATACTAAACACAATCTCATATGCATTTCTGCTTTTTAAAATAACGGCGCCCTCAGAATACACGCCATAACCGTGCTCCTCTTCTTTATCTCTAATTCCAATCCAAAATCTTTCTGGTCTAACAATAATGCTAGGAGATGTGCTCATTGCTGAATCAAACTCAGATTTTTTCAATGCTTTTCGCGAAATCCATAATGAAAAAATGGCCGCCATTCCTAATAAAAAGCTTAATCCTAGGCTTATTAGGTCAAAAAGGTCGTGTTTTATTTGTATGGTAATAAGTGGGTGCCAATTCATATTTTAAATTTTTTTAGTTCGCCAGTTAATTTTTATATCTCCCTATACCTATTTATAAAAATTTATCTTCTAATTATTTACAAATGATAAGAATGTAAAAGTATTACCAGGGTCTTTTATACTCTGTTGCAAAATAATTAAAAAACCACGCCAAAGCGCTTAATGTATTTTGCACTCTTTTTTCTGAAAAAGTTACATTTTCATCTTTTTCAAAATTATTAAAATAATTTGTTATATGCAATCTATTTCTCAAACGAGCCGAAGCTAAAAGAAATCTATATATTTTAACATTTTCTCCAAGTAAATTAAATTCTTTATAAACTTGCACCATCGGCGCAAAATTAAAATTCTTTAGTTTGTAATGAACCACTTCTTGACCACTGGGTAAAGTATGGGGCACCTTTGTTGTTTCGCCTTTTAATCTTAATTTAATTTCACTCTCTTTGAAACTTAAACTTTTTGGAAAATGAGAAGTTGCATCATAAAGCCGATAGATAAAATCAACCATAATAGCCTCCATAATTGATACCGCAATAACTGATACGGGCTTACCATAAGTTCTTTCCAAATTATTATAATCATCAACTAATTCAAAAAGTATATCTAAATTATATAAAATATTATCGCCAATTTTAAAATCCCAAATGAAACAATCAAGCTTTCCCTTAAGTTCTTTTTTTGTTTCTTTTATTTCCAACATAAATAATATTAGTTAAATACCCCCTTACTCATGCATGAACTCATCGCCGCTTTTCCAAATATTATTAAGTTTCTTTATAAAACTAAAAAGGGATATCTTCAACTTTTATATCCCCCTGTTCTTTTTCAGGATTTTCTATTACCAATCTTATATTTTTATCTATTTTGTATTTTTTAATATACTCATTTTTAATTTTTTCCCAATTATCGCCCAAGACATAGTCATCCTTGAGCGCAGTTAAAATTAATTCAGCTAAAGACATATTAAGATTAGAAACCATTTTATAAATATTCTCGTTTATTATCTCTATCGTTGATTTTTCGGTGTGTCTAATATCATAAATATCATTGCTAAGATTCTTCGAACTTTTTAAAATATCGTCAAAATACAACATAAATCTTTTTGACTTATCATTATTTTTTGTAGAATCTTTTATTATTTTTTTAATTAGCCGTTTTTTAATATCTAAAATATGTTGCGGTTTATGATCTTTCGAATTTCCCGAGAGAATAATATTAATAATATCAGCTGATATTTTAGATGAATTAACATACTCATTTTTGTCATACAAATCAAAAAATGTTCCAATTTTTGCCCTAAGATTATCATTTTTCAATAAAGTAACGAGAGTTTTTAATGTCTCTCCTGATTTCTTTGTTATTAAATATTCAACGATTTGATAATCAGTATCTTCTTCAGAAAAAATCGTATTTAATCTATTTATAACATCACATCTTTTTTTATCCTTTGCAAACAATATAACAATCTCGGCTAAATCAAAAAGTGCATAATCATTAAAATATTTTTCCTTTTTATTAGTGTTCTCTGGATATTTGCCATCCCTCTCTTGCTGTATAATTTTAAAATTTTCAAATTCAAAAAAATTAGACATCGCATAACCCAACTCCGACAATGAAAAGTGGTCTACTTTATCTTTATCAAAAAAGGTTTTTATTTCTTTTCTATTTTCAAATAAAATAAACCATTCTAAAAAATCATCGTTGGAAGATAAAAATTTTATTTCCGAAGTAATTCGATTTCTCGCCTCAGATGAAATTAGTTCATAGGGTGACCTTAAAAATCTTGAACTATACCTAAAATCATCACCATATTTAAATTTTTTGTTTCTCTTTGAAAAAAGCCTCATATCTTATAAATTAAATTTTTTAAAATATCTTCACTATCTTGATCCAATTTTTTTATCTCTTCCAAAATCTCCTTCGGCTCGCGCAACGCCACTTCCCCGCCCTTATTCAGATTCTTCACTGACAAATCAAAAGTTTTTTGATTAGTATTTTTTGCATCAACACTCCACGAATTTTCGCTATTCGCCTTAGTCTTTTGCAATTTTACAAATTTCTCCAAATCTTTTTCACTAAGAGAATTAGTCTTACCTAAATTTCTATCTAAATTTAATTGATAAAACCAAACCTTTTTTGTCGGCGCGCCTTTTTCAAAAAATAAAACCACGGTTTTTACGCCTGCGCCTGAAAAAACTCCGCCCGGTAAATCCAAAACTGTATGAAGATTACAATTTTCTAAAAGTAACTTGCGAAGCGATACGCTGGCATTGTCCGTATTAGAAAGAAAAGTATTTTTAATAACTATGCCGGCTTTGCCTCCGGCTCTTAAAATTTTTATAAAATGCTGAAGAAACAAAAAAGCGGTTTCGCCGGTTTTAATCGGAAAATTTTGCTGAATTTCCCGGCCAATACCCGCGCCAAAAGGCGGATTAGCCAAAACGATATCGTAACGGTCTTTTTCTTGAATATCATTAATATTATCCGCGAGCGTATTCATATGCCTTATGTTTGGCGCTTCAATGCCATGTAAAATCATATTCATAATGCCAATAATATACGCTAGAGATTTTATTTCTTTGCCGTAAAAAGTTTTGTTTTGTAAAGTCGCCATCTGACCGGAAGTTAGTTTTGATTGATTTTCGGTTAGATACTTATAGGCTTCCACCAAAAATCCAGCGCTTCCGCAAGCGCCGTCATAAATTGTGTCGCCGATTTTTGGCGCGACTACTTTAACGATAGTTTTAATGAGCGGCCGTGGCGTATAATATTCACCGCCATTTCGCCCGGCATTACCCATTTTAGCGATTTTAGCTTCATAAAGATGCGAGAGTTCATGCTTCTCTTCATACAACCGAAAATGCATGCCGTCAACGATATTTAAAATTTCCCTTAGTTTATAACCGCTGGAGATTTTATTTTTTAATTCATGAAAAATTTCCCCGATTTTATATTCAATAGTATTCGGCTCCTCGGCTCTAAATTTTTTAAGATATGGAAAAAGCTTATTATTTACGAAATCTCTTAGATCGTCGCCATCTAATGATTTATTATGATCTAATTTGCCTCCGCCATTCTTCGGACAAGCCCAAGTATTCCAACGATACTCTGGAGATAATATATATTCATATTTCTTGCCGGCTAGCTCCTTCTCTTTTTTTCTTGTTTCTTCCAAATCATCAAGATATTTTAAAAATAAAATCCAAGAAGTTTGTTCAACATAATCTAACTCGGTAGCGCAACCGGAATCAGTGTGAAGTATGTTATCAATGTTTTTAAAAGCTTGTTCAAACATAAATTATAATTATATAAAACAAGCCGACAAAAGCCGGCTCGTTAGGGTCTATTTAAAATTTAACTTCAATTTTAGAAATAATATCCATACATTTTCTACTTCAACCATAAGCCTTTTTTTACCTTTTGTCAAACCTAAAATAGCTAATTTTAGAGCTAAACTATTCCTTCTCTTTATAATGCCCCTTTATCTCTAACATAGCCTTTTTGCTAA
>Ga0172379_10012204_pt1 | contig 10100 bp, 8 predicted proteins | sample GrowelOW334metaG_FD_119756 | JGI IMG/M metagenome (GOLD analysis project Ga0172379, IMG submission 119756) | Groundwater microbial communities from an aquifer near a municipal landfill in Southern Ontario, Canada - Groundwater well OW334 metaG | ecosystem: Environmental > Aquatic > Deep...
ATATAGACCGAAGCTGAAGGATTAGTTTCTATGTAAATACCTGCTACTTTTGGACGGAAAAATCCGATTATAAAAAAAACCAGACCTATAATAAGCACTAAGGCCGCTCCGATGATAATAGCTATACCAAACCTTCTCACAAGGCTGAAGTATATCACGCAAACATTGCCAAGGCAAAAGTATTGACAATTGAATTATAAATTATTATTATAAATTAGCACTCTCACTTTGATAGTGCTAACGTAGATAGTAATTTATCTAAAAAAAAGAAAGGAGGTGGAACAAATGACAGATCTTGTTAAAAACGACCTATTAAGAAGTCTGTTTGTTATGCCAAGATGGGCAAACGACTGGGAAGACGAACCGTCCTCCGTTTCAAGCGTATCAAGGGGATTAAAAATTCACGAAGACCAAAAGAATATTTATCTTGATGCCGTTGTGGCAGGAGTTCCTGTGGAGGATGTTCAAGTAGAAATCGAAGATGGAATAGTAACAATTAAAGCGGAAAGAAAAATAGAGAATAGTAAAAAAGGCGAATACAAGTCTTCTACTTATAACTATTACTATACATGTGCACTTTCCGGCGGACAGTGGAACAAAGCTAGTGCAGAAGTAAATAACGGCGTGTTGGAATTACTGATTCCAAAAGTTGAAGCAGTAAGACCAAGAAGGATAACCATTAAAGCAAAGGTTAAATAATTTAATTTAAACCCTGCTGATAGATTCTATTAGCAGGGTTTTGCATTGGTGCAAACTTAATGTAAAATAGCCTTGCGACAAAGTATGTTTTTGATAGATATTTTCGGCCGGATGGCGAAGTGGAAACGCTGCGGTCTGCAAAACCGCGATGCGCGGGTTCGATTCCCGCTCCGGCCTCAGAATATCACGAGTCTAGCGTTCTCGCGTTAATCGATAGCGCAACTAAGTGCACTTCGCGCTTTGCACCCGATTCCCGCTCCGGCCTCACTCAATTTGACTTTTATCTAAATTATAGGATATAATTGACACGTCTCGCGTATTAGCGAGATTTTTTTTGGCTCAAACTGCGAAAGCAATTTGAGCCATCTGATAAATAATCGAGGTTTTTATCAGAACTCTCCCCCCGAGCAATTTGGGGGTCTATGAGAAAAATTAATTTTAATCTGCCTATAAGATATCGCGTCGAGGTTACCTTTACTAAAAGACGCAGATCTTTTGCTGCAAAAAAACTGTTTATTGATATTAAAAATGCAATTGAAGGCTGTGAGGGAAACATATTCTCAAGAGTTGTCAGAACCATCTTTGAAAGACGAAAAATTAAACAAACACTTGGTGCAAACCTGGCTTTTCTAGTAATTGGAACTTCCCTTTTAACCCCAAGTCCCTCGAACACACTTGCTGTTGAGTCACAATCAACAACTCTTCAGGCTCCTCTTATACTTACAACGGAAGCTGGAGTTCAGTTTCCACTGGAAGAGGTCAAAATAACTCAAGGCTACCATTTTTGGCATCCAGGAATCGATTTGGACGGTATAACTGGGGATTCAATATTTCCAGTTATATCAGGTGAGGTCATAGAAACAGGATATTCGAGATTTGGATATGGCAATAACGTTATAATCAACCACGGTAATGGAATAGTCTCGCTTTATGCTCATTTGTCAAAAATATCAGTTGAAAAAGGAGATAGAGTAACAAACGAAACCAAAATCGGAGAAATGGGGGCAACAGGACGTTCGTTTGGAGATCATTTACATTTGGAAATTTACGAGGACGGGCAAGCGATAAATCCACTATCAATATTGCCTCGCTAATTTATAAAAGAAGTTCTTTAGTAATCCATTCCCCCACCCATTCCACCAGGCGGCATTCCACCCATTGGCTGGGTTTTTTCCTCAGGAATATCTGTAACCAAAGCTTCTGTGGTTAAAACCATAGAAGCAACCGATGCTGCGTTTTGCAAAGCTGAACGAGTTACCTTAAGTGGATCAAGTATTCCAAATTTAATCATAGACCCATATTCTCCGGTTAGTGCGTTGTAACCATAGTCCCCATCTTTTGACATTTCAACTTCTTTGAGAACCGACCATCCGTCTCCTTCGCCGCAATTTATTGCCAAATATCTAATAGGCTCTCCAAGTGCTTCGTAAACAATATCAATACCTATTTGTTCATCTTTGGTTGTGCCTTTAACAAGTGCCTCGTCTCCTTTTAGAATAGCTCTTGCCCTAAGAAGAGCCACTTCTCCGCCCGGTAAAATACCTTCCTCAATTGCCGCTTTTGTAGCACCGACAGCATCTTTAACTCTTTCCTTTTTGTCATTTAATTCAATCTCTGTGGCTGCACCGACGTTAATCTGAGCAACTCCTCCTGAAAGCTTTGCCAACCTTTCTTCCAATTTCTCCTTATCAAAATCCGAGTCAGAATCAGAGATCTGATGTTTCAAAAGACTTATTCTTGCATTAATTGATTTTTTATCACCCTTTCCACCAATTATTCTGGCGTTATCTTTATCCGCCCAAACTTTATCTGCCTGGCCAAGATCGGAGATTTCAACAGATTCAAAAGTTTTTCCTGTGTCTTCAGATATAACCACTCCACCAGTAAGAACAGCAATGTCTTCAAGTGTTTCTTTACGTCTATCACCAAATCCAGGTGCTTTAATTGCAAGCACATTAAATGTTCCTTTCAGTTTATTAACTACTAGGGTTGCTAGTGCTTCGCCTTCAATTTCATCAGCAATGATAACCAAATTCTTTGATACTTTTACAAATTTCTCAAGAAAAGGAAGCATTTCTTGAATCGAAGAAATCTTCTTGTCAGTAAGTAAAATATATGCGTCTTCCACTTCTGACTCCATCTTTTCTGGGTTTGTAACTAAATACGCAGACACATAACCTCTATCAAATTCCATTCCTTCTTTGTATTCAATGTCGATTGTTAAACCCTTACCTTCTTCAACTGTTACTACCCCATCGCGACCAACTTTTTCCAAAGCTTCAGCAATTTTTGACCCGATAATAGGGTCACCCGCAGAAACAGTAGCAACCTGTTCAATTTCCTCTTTGTTTTTTATGGGTTTAGCCCGTCTCTTTAATTCTGTGATTACTGCAGTAACTGCACTGTCTATACCTTTTTTAACAATCATTGGATTGGCGTTAGCCGTTATAAATTTCATTCCTGACTGAGTAATTTTCTGGGCCAAAAGAGTTGCCGTAGTTGTTCCGTCACCTGCGATGTCGTTTGTCTTATCAGCAGCCTCTTTTACAAGCTGGGCTCCCATATTTTCGAAAGGGTCTTTTAAATCAATTTCTTTGGCAACAGACACTCCGTCGTGGACTATGTTTGGAGCACCCCATTTTTTGTCCAGTGCTACATTTCTCCCTTTTGGGCCAAGTGTTGTAACTACCGCCTTTGCAACAACGTCAATACCCTTCATAAGAGCTTGTCTTGCGTCGTCGGAAAACTTTAGTTGTTTAGCCATAATAAGAATTTAAAAAAAGAGAAAATCAATTAACTACAACAGCAAGAATATCATCAAACTTTGCAAATAGATACTCAATTCCATTCTCTTTGATCTCACTGCCTCCCCACTTTTTATATAAAACCACTTCTCCAACTTTTACTGGAACTTTTTTCTTTAGTCCGGAATCTGTTATTTCCTCATCACCTACGGCTATAACTTTTCCTTTTTGTGGTTTTTCATTCGCGCTATCAGGAAGGTAAATTCCAGACTCAGTTTTTTCAGTCGCTCCTTGAGGTTCTATAAGAACGTAGCCTGCCATAGGTTTCAAATTAATTTTTTTATCTTTAGCCATTTTTAATATTTGTTAGCAGTTACTTCCAACGAGTGCTATTATATTAGAGGCAGAAAGCTTTTGTCAATAGCCAAGACGGGTGGGTATCTACTTAACTGGAAGTCCGTATTTTTCCAATATGCCGGCAATCTCAGTTGTTGAAGGATTCAAACCGGCATCTCCGCTAATTACTTTTTTGTAAACTGAATTAACTTGAGTGTTTAGACCTGTCTCTCCATCATATGTATCACTTGCCAAATACCAACTTTTTGCCTGTGTTGCAAGGTTTGTAACTGATCCTAAAACAGGGTCTTTCGTCCAAATTTGTGCCATGTCAACCCTTGGTGAAATTCTTTCCAAATTTGATCTTTGTTTTAGGGCTAAATTAACTTTTTCAATTGAACTACTCGATGACAAAAATTTCAAAAACTCCCAAGCGGCAGTTTTACTTTGGCTTCTTTGCCACACCCCCTCCACCCAATAAGTTGCGTATGAATAGCTTGGGTCAGAAGGTTTGTCTTTGGGAAGCTGCGGCAAAGTTGTCGTTCTGAACTTCAAATTCGGATTTTCGATAGTAATATCAAGGGCTCTTTTCGATGGTCCAAAATACATAGCCAGCTTTCCTCGTGCAAAAGCAGATGTTGATGTCGGTTGTGACTCGTCCCAAATTCTGTTTTGACTAAAAAGTTTATAATAATTAACCGAATCTTCAGCTCTGGGTTGGGATGGAAATGCCGGACTCGCACCGTTTTGCATAATCATTAATCCCAGAATTTCAGGCCAGTGGTCTACATTGTTTGTAAAACCCATTGCGACTCCCGACTGAATGATTTGTCCGCTTCCGTCACGTTGAGTAAATTCACTTGCAAGGTTTTTTAACTCGTCCCAGGTGTTTGGCGGGGTCCTGACTGCAGATGTAAAGATGTCTTCGTTTATAAAAAGTGTTAAGGCATCAAATTCCAATGGTATTCCTACAATCCCTTTTGAGGTATTAAGGTCGCTAAAAATTACAGGATAAAACGTCTTAGAGAATTCGTCTGCCGACATGACTTCTGCTGGCAAAATCGAAAGCTCATTAACAAACATTGCCGGCCAAGTGTTGTGCATTTCAAAAATATCGGGTCCTGTATTTTGTGCAAGTGAGTTAGTAAGTCTCTCCCTATAATCAATTTTGGATTGTTTTTTGTAGGTAATTTTTACGTTTGGATGGGCGTCTTGATATTCCTTAATGAGGGGTTCTACATCAGCTTCTTCAAGTTGAATTCCCCACCAAACCACCTCTCCTTTATCTGTAGTTGATGTCACACTTGGATTAATAATTTTAAAGATTAAATAAACCAGACCTAAAACGAGCAAAAGCACAATCAGTACAAAAACAAAAAACTTTGGAGATTTTTTTGGCGGAGTTGGAGCAGGATCTTGTTTTTGCGCAACTTCTGTTTGAGCAGGTTGAAAGCCGGCTTGAGGTGCTGGTGGCATCTGAGGTTGCAGTGTTTCTGGCTGCAGTACATTTTGTGGGTCTTGTTGAGGCTCTGAACCAACAGGTGGTTCTTCAACAACAAATGTTTTTTTTGCCGACACCGAAGGGTCTTGATTGCCGGAACCATTATCACCCCCACCTTGTGGAACCTGATTATGACTGTTCTGGGAGACACCGTAAATTTCCTGCACACTAAAACGTGGTTTATCGTTTTGTCCGAACTGTTGGACACTGTTTGCAGACACGCTTTCCCCTGAGGTCAAAGACCCGTCGTCAGGTTTTTGAAGCATATCTGATGTATTATTCTGAGATGTGTTTTTATTGTCTTGCATACAAAAACAGTATCTAATTATCCAAGATGCTTACTAATCCATGTTATCATACTAATTGTATTATGTTGAGCTTGAAATCCATATTTTCGTTTGAAAAATTAAAGATATTTAATTCGAGAGCATTCAAGACTGTTTTTTATTCTGTGTCTATATTTAGTATTTTTGTTTTTGTTGTTTTGGTTTCATATCACGCTTACTCTTGGGGGAAAATTTATACAAATATTAACTTATCCCAAATCCCAGTAGGAGGACTGTCTCCTGAAGAAGCAGTTGAAGTTTTGTCTGAAAAAGTTCCGCAACCGGAAACAATTAAGCTTTTTGCCGACAATCAAGAATTTGTCATTAAACTTTCAGATTTCGATTTCTCCTACGATTACAACCAAACCGTTACTTTTGCGTATGATTTATATAGGACAGGCAACTTTCTCTACGACATAAAAGGAAGATTCAAACTTTTGTTTGATGAGGTTAATTATGGTATGCGTTATAATCTTAATGAAGAAAAACTTCGTGACGCAATCTCAGCAATCGCAGGACAGGTTTCAATAGAACCCGTTTATCCAACAGTAAGCTATGTCCAAAATAATATTGTTATTGACCGAGGGAAGTCAGGTATTAATGTGGATTCAGAAAAACTTTTGCTAGACATCGAACAGCTCTTGGCCTACCCAAATAAAAATACTCTTACTATTCCTACAAGTGCGGTTAATCCAACTTGGAACGAGACAGATACAACCTTAATTCGTCAAAGGGCCGAAACCTTGAAGGACAAGTCTTTGACTTTGGTTTTTGAACACGACAGTTTTACCCACAAAGGCAACGACCTTATTAAACTTTTAGACAAAGGGGGTAAGTATAACGAAATTGCATTTAACAAAATTATTGATGACCTCAAAAAAGAGATTGAGAGAAATCCTGAAAATTCTGTGTTTATATTTAATAACGGAAAGGTTGAGGAGTTTACTCCATCAAAAGACGGAATACTTTTAAACGTAAATAGCTTTTCGATACTTTTAACTGATAATTTAAAAAATCTCGAAAGTTTGGGAGAAACAGCACTGAGCTTTGAGGTTCCGGTCGAAAGAACGCCGCCACAAATAACAACCTCCGAAGTAAACAATTTGGGAATTAAGGAGTTGATTGGCCGAGGAACATCAAGTTTTTCTGGGTCGATTTCCTCAAGAATTCATAATGTCGGACTTGCCGCCTCAAGGTTTAATGGAATTTTGGTAGAACCCGGAAAAACGGTTTCTTTTAATGAAATCTTAGGAGATGTGTCTGCATACACCGGATACAAACAGGCATACATTATTCAAGACGGCAAAACGGTTCTTGGAGACGGCGGGGGCGTCTGTCAGGTGTCAACAACCCTCTTTAGAGCTCTTCTAAACGCAGGTCTTCCAATTACAGAGCGTAGGTCACATTCATACCGTGTCGGATACTACGAACAAGGTTCTCCTCCGGGTCTTGATGCAACAGTGTTTGCACCGACAACCGATTTAAAATTTGTGAATGACACTCCCGGTCATATCCTTATTCAATCTCTTTTTGATCCCAAAAAGTACGTGTTAGATTTTGAGATTTATGGAACAAGAGACGGCCGCATTGCCACCACCACAAAACCAATAGTAACGTCGGTTTCCCAACCACCTGAGGATCTTTATATCGACGATCCAACTTTGCCCGCAGGACAAATCAAACAAATTGATTATAAGGCGTGGGGAGCAAAGGTTACTTTTAACTACACAGTTATAAGAAACGGAGAGACAATTATAAACAAATCTTTTGTTTCTAACTACCGCCCTTGGCAAGCTAAGTTTTTAAAAGGAACCGGACCGGCTAACTAGCAATTAGTTAACAACAGACTCCATTAGGACACTGGTTAAAAAATGAAGTTGACTATATGCCAAACCATCACATTCTAAAGTATCAGATGTTTTCTGATTAGAAGCCTCAATACCTATAACTGCATGTGCATATCTGTCAAAAGTATATTTTTTATAACCACCATCTTTTGTTTGTAACGTAATCACCGCGACACCTTCGCGTGGACGCTCGAACATAATAGTGTAATTCTCACAATTTTCACCGAACGTCTCAAGAAACTTATCATTGTCTTTGCTGGGAATTACAACTTCAAACCTTTCACTGTTCCCCGTGGCATGGTTTAACAGTCTTATTAGGTCTATGTTCTTGTTTATGCTATGCGCGACAGAAACTTCCTGCAATGGTGTTGTTTCTACACCAACTTCATCGCTTAACAATTCAGCTCCACCACCAAATTCCCTAAATATTCTTTCTGTTTCCAGTCCGGTCATCGCATTTTAAGAATATTTAATGACATCCTCCCTGCTCTTACAAGTAGGGTTTCCTCTAAAGGAGGATGACATAACAGCATTCAATTCATCCCACGAGCTAACGCTCGGGGTTTTCTTGAATGCTGTTATAAAATGGAATCTGACAACCAGAAAAAGTATAATTCCTGATGAAGCTAACCAAAATGCAAATAATTAAACTGAATAATTCCAACATAAACTTAGTTGTCTCTGTGCTTAAAAAAGGGGGCCTTGTAATTATGCCTACAGAAACTTTATACGGAGCTTTTGTTGACGCGACAAATTCTAAAGCAGTCATTAAATTAAATGAATTTAAAGCCAGACCGTTTGGCAAACCGTATTCGGTCGCAGTAAAAAACCAAAAAATGGCTGAACAGTTTGTAGAGCTAAACATGTCTGCAAAAAACATTTACAAAAACTTTTTGCCGGGACCGATTACTGTTATTTCAAAAAGTAAACACAAAGTGGCACCGGGGATTGAATCAGAAAACGGTTCTTTAGGAATAAGAATTCCTGACTATAAATTTGTTCTAACGATAATTGAAAAATTAAACAAACCCATAACGGCAACTTCTGCAAATGCGAGTTATAAAAAAAGGCCTTACAAAATTAATGATATTTTGGACAACATTTCCGACAAACAAAAGTCTCTCGTTGACCTGATAGTTGACGCCGGAACTTTACCCAAAAACGAGCCTTCAACCGTAATTGACACAACTCTCGATGACTCCCCGATTCTTCGTCAGGGGGATATAAAAATTTCAAAAACAGAAGGAGTGTTATCAAGAAGTGAAGAAAACACCAAAAATATTGCAAAGGAAATTTGGCAAAAATACGAGAATTATAAAGGCAAACGGGCAATTGTTTTTGCTCTCACTGGCAAAATGGGAGCCGGAAAAACAATTTTTACAAAAGGGTTGGCACAAGCAATTGGAATTACGGAAACGATTGTTTCCCCTACATATTCCCTCCAAGAAGAATATGGAAACGACTTAGTACACATAGATGCCTGGAGAATGGAAAATGGCGAAGAGCTTAAAACGCTTGGTTTTTTGAAAAAAATTTTAGACAAAAATGTAATTGCCATTGAGTGGGCCGACAGAGTGTCCGAAGAAATTAGAAAGTATAATGAGGAGGCTATAATTATTTGGATAAAAATTGAATATGGCAAAAGTAAAAACGAAAGGACTATAAGTTGGCAAGCTTTGTAGAAAAAAACATATTGGCAATAGATACTTCGTGTGATGAAACTTCTGTTGCCCTAACACGTGGCTCGAATATTCTTTCAAACGTCTTGTGGTCACAAGCTTCTCTACACGCAAAATTCGGCGGTGTCTATCCGTCTCTTGCAAAGAGATCACACCAAGAACACATTGACTGGGTAATTCACAAGGCTTTAAAAACTAGCCACTTAAATTTTGAAGACGTTGAAGCAATTGCAGTAACGGTCGGGCCAGGACTTGCAGTTGCATTGGAAGTTGGAATTGCTAAGGCAAAAGAATTAGCAAAAAAACATAATAAAAAAATAATTCCGGTAAATCATGTTGAAGGACATTTGTTGAGCGTTTTTGCTTTAGCAAATAAAAAAGGTGGTGGCAAATTAGACATAAACAAACTTTTTCCCGCACTTGCACTAATTGCTTCCGGAAAACATACCGATTTAATTTTAGTGTCCGCAATTGGTAAATATAAAATTATAGCGAGTACCATTGACGACGCTTTGGGTGAAGCGCTGGACAAAGCGGCAAGAATGTTGGGACTTGGCTACCCCGGGGGAGCAGTTTTGGAAAAAATGGCAGTAAATGGCGATAAAGATAAGTATGAATTGCCGACTCCCATGTTGGGAAGGGAGGATAAATTTGAATTCAGTTACTCCGGTTTAAAAACCGCAATGTGGAGGTTGGTCGAAAAAGAAACTCCACTAAACAAACAAAAAATTTATGACTTGAGCGCAGCTTTCCAAAATAAAGCATTTTTGCATGTGGAAAGACTAACTTCAAAAGCATTGCTTAAATATAAAGTTAAAACTTTTATTTTTGGAGGAGGAGTCTCTTCTAATATTGAACTAAGAAAAAGACTGAGGAAGATATTAACAGAACAAAATATTCAACTTCTAGTTCCCTATTCCAAAAAACTCTGTACGGACAATGCTGCAATGATAGGAATCGCCGCCTCG
>Ga0172379_10012205_pt1 | contig 10100 bp, 8 predicted proteins | sample GrowelOW334metaG_FD_119756 | JGI IMG/M metagenome (GOLD analysis project Ga0172379, IMG submission 119756) | Groundwater microbial communities from an aquifer near a municipal landfill in Southern Ontario, Canada - Groundwater well OW334 metaG | ecosystem: Environmental > Aquatic > Deep...
CGCATGGGTTGTGAAGAACGCGGTCACACTTTTCGCACCAACCCGATTGGTGACACGGAAACGCTCGTGGCTAACATCGCGCAAATAAAGACGAAAACACTCGGAGAAGCTGTGGCGCGTGTCGTTGAAACCATCGTTGGAACGTTTTCGCTTCTGATTCTGACAAATCACCAATTGATCGCCGCCCGCGATCGCTTGGGAAACAAACCACTCTGGCGACAAGTTAGCGATCGCTATGTCGCCTACGCTTCCGAGGTTGCCGCTCTGCCACAAACGGGCATTATTGCGACTCCGGTCGCGCCCGGTTCAATCGAGATTGTTGATTTGGCAACCGGCGAAATAACAGTCGAACAGGTCGTTGAACCAACACCTCGTTACTGTATCTTTGAAGACATTTATTTTTCCCGTCCCGACCAAATTCACGGCTTACAAACAGCAGGAGAATTTCGCCGTAGACTAGGAGCAAGAACCGCACGAGAGTGCCCAACGGACGCCGATATTACCTGTTATGTCCCGGAATCCGGCAGTGACGCCGGTTTGGGATCGGCAGAAACCAGCGGTAATCGTTTTGAACCGCACGCGATTGTCCGAAACTTTTTCAACGTTCCCAGTCGTTCATTTATCTTGCCCGGACAGAAAAACAGAACGTCGGCGGCAAGACACAAGTATTCCGTTTCTTCGCTTGTACGTGGCAAACGCGTCGCTGTGATCGATGATACATTAGTCAGGGGAAACACTCTTCCCGTCATTACAAAAATGCTCTTTGAAGCCGGGGCGACAGAAGTTCATGTCCGTATTGCCGCCGCACCGGTGGTTAAACCCTGTTATGGCGGAATCGATATTCCCTTTACCAATGAACTGCCCGCGGCCAACCGGACGGAAGAACAAATACGAGAACTTGTTGGTTCCACCACGTTGAAATATTTACCACTGGTGTCAATGCTGGATGAAGCACACAAAACCTGTAACGGTTACTGCGCGGCTTGCTTCAACGGTTGTTACCCCTACCCCTGTCCATGAGACCCCCCCCCGTACAAAAGTGCGGGTTTTTTTATAAAATCTGCTATATTCAAGATAATGAAATTATTTCGCGTTGTAGTTATTGTTTTGATTGCATTGACCACGTTTTTACTGATAAAACAATACCCTATTCAAAATTTTTTATCACGATTTTCGCAAAAAGTGGAAATAACCGAAATTCAGATTGAAAGCGCAAAACTGTTCGTTGAAACAGCCTCAAACGAAACTCAATGGTCCCATGGTCTTTCCAACATAACCGAACTAAAAGAAAACAATGGAATGATGTTTATTTTCCCCACTTCGGAAAGAAGATCTTTTTGGATGAAAGATACCCATATTCCGCTTGATCTGATTTGGATTTCGGATAATAAAATCGTCGGCATAGTCCATATGTTCCCCGAACTTGCTATATCTGAACAGGCTTTAACCAGATACTACTCACCTGTTCCAATTGACATGACAATAGAAACAAATTTGAATTGGACAGAAAGAAATAATATTAAAGTTGGTGATATCATAACAAAATAATCGTGAAGTTACGATGACTATTTTTTCTTGTCATGACATACTCAAAACGTGTCTAAGTCTATAAAGGATATTTATTCTTGGTTAAGGAATAACACGCTAAGTGTTTGCGTGTGTGGTTTTATTGTCGCGTCTTTCTTGCCTTTTCGTCATATTTTAAATTACGCAGAGGCCTGCCGTTATGGGTGGTATTCCGAACTACTTGCAATTTCTTTATACGGCGCTGATTTGTTTTTTCTTCTTTGTTTAATAATCCTAATTTTACCGATAATCCTCGCTGGCTCGTATATTCATTTATGGAACAAGGAACGTAATCGTGTCATCATTATTACCGCATCTTTGCTTTTTTTATTTGCGGAAGCGTTAAGAAACGCGAATGTATTGCTCGGAATCTACACGTATAGCCGAATAACACAATTATTTATCCTCATAATTTGTCTGAACTGGATTCTGCGAAAACGCGACGCACGAATTTGGATTTGCGCGACGCTTGTTGCAATTGGCCTATTTCAAGCTACGTTGGGCTTATTTCAGGTTTCAAGCGGTCATTCTCTTGGTTTGCACTATTTAGGCGAACAAACAATTACCGTCTCGATGCCCGGCGTCGCCAAGGTTGATTTGGGGAACGGCAATCGTCTTCTACGCGCCTACGGAACAATGCCTCATCCAAACATTCTAGGCGGCTTCTTTGTGCTTTCACTTTCCGCCTTGTATCTTCTTTACAAAAAAACAGTAATTCGTCGAATTTTCCTGATATTTACGCTTTTTATGCCCATTTTTGGCTTAATATTGACTTTTTCACGATCAGCAGAACTATCTTTTGCGGTTTTGGTTTGTTTTGTGCTCTATTTGAATAGACACGCAATCGGAGTACTGCCAATAAGAAAGATTTTATTACTTCCAATAACACTATTAACATTGCTATACATATTTACGCCGGTTGGCGTGGCTGTTTGGCACCGAATAGTTCCTACTGCTAACGATTTTTTTATTTCGGATCGAATTATATTATTTAGCAACGGTTATAAAGTTTTTCGTGACAATTTTTTACTTGGTACTGGATTGGGAAATTACCTTAACAAATTGCTAAAAGTGTGTTCTCCCGAGGGAACTGGCTTCAATTTTTGGCAATATGATTATCCACATAGCGCGGCCGCGGAAATTTTTATCGAAACGGGACTAGTCGGATTAATAATTTTTATTCTTGTTTTTTATACTTTGTTTGGACAAAACAAATTAAAAATAAAAGAAATCGCGCTCACCCTGGTTGTGATCTCACCCTTGCTATTCCTCGATCATTATTTGTGGACCAATCAAGCTGGTCGTGTAACGCTAGCTCTTTTTATGGCTTTGATTCCGAGTTTAATCAACATAAACAGAACTACGCGTATAAGTGAGTCGGCTTCATAATATTCGCCGTCTTTGCGAGTCATTGGGCATTATCAAATGGCCAAGGCGAAGCAATCTCCCGAATGAAATACATAACAAGAGAAGAGCGTAATTATTGTGACGAAAAAGATTGCCCGCCCCTTCAGGGGCGAGGCTCGCCCAGATGGGCGGCTTCGCCTCGCAAAGAAGAAAAAATTTTGGGAACAGAATTTTATATTCCGCCAAAAAATTTAATTACAAAAAAATCAACCAAACGTTCCGAAAAACCAAATTTACTATTCGCGAGAAACAGTAAAAAAAGAGCAATAATGAAAATTAACGCCACAATCGCTGAAATTTTGATGTCTCGCAGATAACGACTAACCAAGGTATTTGCCATATAATAACCTTAAATCGAATTAACCGATAAATCAATAACGATGGCAACCCCACACCTCGGAATTACCGGCAAAAAAGGGGAGCAGCTGGCCCGCCGGTATCTTGAAGCGCAAAAACTGGAATTCATTGAGGCTAACGCTCGTGTACCCGGCGGAGAAATTGACATTGTAATGCGTGACCCAACATCAAACGAGATTGTGTTTGTGGAAGTGAAGACACGGACGATTGCCGAATTTGGTACGCCTGAAGCGGCTATTACACCCAATAAACAACATATACTGGCTCGCAGTATTACAATGTATATGCAAAACTACCATTGGAACACTCAATTTCGATTGGATTTGGTGGCAATTATACTCACATCTGAAAAACCAGTGATTAAACACTATAAATATATTGAATTAAAATAGAATGATCAATTCCAATTATTTATTTGACAACAGACACGAGTGCGACTAATCTCCTAATTAGTACCGCATGTTCATTACAAGCGGTTTTTCGTGGAGGGGGTTAAGACAATTAAATAACAATTTATATGGCATCACAAGACGAGTTCGCCGCAGCAATAACACAAATTGCGGAAGAAAAGGGCATCGACCCCAATAAAGTAATCGAAACCATCGCCGCCGCCATCGCGGCCGCTTTTCGCCGTGATTACGGCAAACGCGGACAGGATATTCGCGCCACTTTTGACGTGAAAACCGGGCGGGCACGAATTTTTCGCGTAATGACGGTTGTTGAACCTACTGCAGTGGTTGAAGGCGAAGAACCGAAAATTCTCAATCCTGACGCAGAATTTACAGTCACAGAGGCTGCCGAACAAAAGGCGGACGCCAAAGTCGGCGACGAAATTTCCACCGAGGTAACTCCTACCGACCCCAACTACGGCCGCATCGCCGCGCAGACAGCGAAACAAGTAATCATCCAGCGCATCCGCGAAGCAGAACGTTCCGCCACTTTTGAGGCGTTCAAGGGTAAGGAAGGCGAGATTCTGAACGGCACGATCCAACGGATTGAGAATGGCAACATTTTCGTGGATTTGGGTCGCGCAACCGGAATTTTGTTTCCCTCTGAACAAGTACCAACCGAACACTATCGTATTAATCAACGCGTAAAGGTTTACCTGGTTAAAGTGGAACTCACATCGCGCGGAACAGACATCATTTTGTCACGCGCACACCCAGGGATGATGAAAAAACTATTTGAATTGGAAGTACCGGAAGTATACAGCGGCATCGTGGAAATTAAGGCCGTCGCGCGCGAAGCCGGCCAACGCTCAAAAGTGGCCGTACTATCGAAGCAAGATGGCGTGGACGCCGTCGGTTCTTGTATTGGTCAGCGCGGGACACGCATTCAAACGGTAATTTCAGAGTTATCCGGTGAAAAGATTGATATTATCCAATGGGATGATGACGCGGTGAAATTCATCGCCCAAGCACTTTCTCCCGCCAAAATTGTCGTGGTTAATTTGCAAAATGACGAACACAAAGCCATCGTCCATGTTAACGAAGATCAATTAAGTTTGGCAATTGGCAAGCGCGGACAAAACGTGCGCCTTGCGGCCAAATTGACGGGGTGGAGAATTGATATCGTGAAAACAGGCGAGGAAGCGGCGGTAATCGAGGGCGCGAGCGCCACACCGGACGAAGAAATTAAGCCCGAAGAAATTTCTGCCGAAGTTGTGATTGAAAAGCCAGCAGAAGAACAGAAGAAGAATGATGAATAATGATTTATGAATGATGAACGATTGCGTTCGTTTTCATTATTCATATATCATAAATCGTAAATCATCGGCTTAATCATTTATTCATAATCATATCGTTATGCAAAGAATCGATTTATTCATCTCGGGGGTGGGAGTACTGGCACTCGTTTATGCCTGGATGCTATGGTCCCAAATTTTCAAGCAGGGAACAGGCACAGACACGATGCGCAAGGTGGCAGACGCGATTAAAGAAGGCTCGAATGCTTTTTTGAAGCGCCAATATAAAACAATCGTTGTCTTTGTGGCAATCGTAGCCATTGTTATTTTTGTGGCGCACGGTTTAACCGGTGGCACAAACGGCTGGACAACCGGAACACAAGTGGCCGTCGCCTTTCTTGTCGGCGCCTTCCTTTCCGCTTTGGCCGGCGCGATCAGTATGGTGGTTGCGACGCGCGCGAATATCCGCACGGCGGACGCGGCCGGATCAGGACTTAATCGCGCATTGTTAACCGCTCTCAAAGCGGGTGCCGTGTCCGGTATTACCATCGTTGCTCTCTCACTTTTGGGTGTAATGGCACTTTATTTGATTTACCAAAACATTTTTCACATTGCCTCTGAAAGTATTCCCGGACTCATCGTGGGATACGGTTTTGGCGCCAGCTTTGTGGCACTGTTCGCGCAGCTCGGCGGTGGCATCTATACCAAAGCGGCCGATGTCGGTGCCGACTTGGTTGGCAAAGTCGAAGCGGGGATTCCCGAAGACGATCCGCGTAATCCGGCGGTAATCGCCGATTTGGTTGGCGACAACGTGGGAGATTGTGCCGGTCGTGGCGCGGATTTGTTTGAAAGTATTTCCGCTGAAAGCATTGGCGCCATGGTTTTGGGCGTCGCGCTTTTCCCGATTTTTGGCGTAAAAGGTATTTTGTTTCCGCTGGTTTTGCACGCGTTTGGCTTGCTCGCGACCATTATCGGCCTTTGGTTTGTCAAAGCCAAGCAAGGCGAAAATCCGATGAAAGCGTTAACACGCGGCTATTGGGTAACGACCGTTTTGGCGGTAGTGGCGTTATTTTTCACCACGCGCGCCATGTTGGTTGCCCCGGGTTATAACACAACGCCGTTCTTCTGGGCAGGGCTGGTGGGTATTCTCACTGCTTTGGCTTTTGTTTACATCACTGACTACTACACCGGGAAACAATACCGTCCGGTACAATCCATTGCCGAATCTTCTCAAACCGGTCACGGCACGAACGTCATCACCGGGATGGCGGTTGGAATGGAAAGCACGGCGATGCCGGTCATCGTCGTTGCTGCCGCTTTGTTGATTTCGTTCGCACTTGGTAAGAGCACAGGTATTCCGTTTGGCGGATTATACGGCACGGCCGTTGCCACGATCGGCATGTTGGTCACGGTTGGTTACATTTTGGCGATGGACATGTATGGACCAATTACCGATAACGCCGGTGGAATCGTGGAAATGAGTAACGCTCCCGAAGCGACACGTGAAGTCACGGACGAATTGGACGCAACAGGCAACACGACAAAAGCCCTCACAAAGGGCTACGCCGTCGGTTCTGCCGCCTTGGCCGCGTTTTTGCTTTTTTCCGCGTATTTGGAACAAGCAAAAATCACCGCGGTTGATTTGGCAAAAGTGCCGGTTTTCGTGGGTGCTTTGATTGGTGGAATGGTCGTTTTCTTGTTTGCGTCATTGGCCATTCGCGCGGTAGGAAAGTCTGCCGGTGTGATCGTGGAAGAAGTACGCCGTCAATTCAAAGCCAAGCCGGGCATTATGGCCGGAACGGACAAACCGGATTACGCCGCGGCGGTTGATATCGCGACAGTGAGCGCGTTACGCCACATGATTGCCCCGGGCATTCTTGCGATTGCCGCGCCAATTTTGGTCGGTTATTTCCTTAGAGCTGAAGCGGCCGCCGGATTCGTCATGGTTGGTACGATCGTCGGCGTTTTAATGGCCATCATGCTCAACAATGCCGGTGGCGCGTGGGATAATGCCAAGAAATTCATTGAAAAAGGCAACTTTGGCGGCAAGAAAAGCTTCGCCCATCAAGCCGCTGTTACCGGTGACACTGTTGGCGATCCTTTCAAGGACACCGCCGGACCGTCATTGCACGTGTTAATCAAGCTTTTCAGCACCCTCACATTGGCATTGGCGTCGTTGTTTATTTAACACAGCATTAGGGATTTTCCTTTCGCAGGAGAATCCCTAATTTCCAACAGAGGAAAAACCGCTCGGCACTCGCCGGGCGGTTTTGTATTAGCACTCAACCGTTTAGCCGTATGTATTCAACCGCCGATTCATTTCTGCGGTTTTTTTGTAACTCAAAATAGTTTTCATAAATCATTAATCGTATATCATCATTCACGTACAACTTTCGGCGTATTGACATCTTCTTCCACCTGCGATACAAAGGTTTGTTGCTGTTTAAGCGGTTCCTTTTGTCCCTTTTCACAAATTTGCACAAAGAAAGACTGACGACGTATGGATAAAAAAATTGAAAGACTTTTTGTCGCGTTGGGTGCCACAGAGAGAGAAATAAGACAAGCTCTGATTGGCGAAATTCGAGAACATCAACAACGCAAGTGTACGACTCTCGCCGAGGCTAAGGAAGCATTCCACAACGCCCCGGACGAAAGTACGGAGAAACGGTTGGCGTTACGAAAGTGGCGCGCGTTCTCCGCCCAACAAGTGGAAGCCGCAAAAACTTTAGTCCAGGCAAGAAAGGCGTACGATAACTCCCCTGACGGAAGTAAAGAAGAAAGACTTGCGTTACAAAAATGGCGCCTGTTCTCCAGAAAAGAGGTGAAAGCCGCCAAAACTTATGCCGGCGCAAGGAAAGCATACGATAACACCCCATGGGAAAGTATGGAAAGAAAGTTGGCGTTTCGTAAATGTATTTCCCTTTGTAAAACCATTAAGGACGCGCGGGAGACATGCCACAACACCCAAGACGGAAGTACGGAGAAAAAACTGGCCTTGCGAAAGTGGATTTCTTTATGCAAAACCGCCATAGACGCGCGTGAAGCGTTCCGTAACGCCCCGGACGGGAGTACGGAGCAACGGTTGGTATTACGAAGATGGCGCGCGTTCTCCGCCAAACAGGTGGGAGCCACCAAGACTTTGCATAAAGCAAAGGAAGCGTACGACGATTCTCCACCTTACACACCAGAGAGAAAAAAGGCACTCCTTAAGTGGCGCGCGTTCTCCGCCAAACAGGTGGAAGCCGCCAAGAATGAGGCTAGCATAATAGCGGCATACGAAAACTCTCCGACCGGAAGCAAGGAGGCACTCTTCGCAATTCGAAAACTGGCTGCTCTTTACGAGAAAAAGTATCTGTAACGAAACCAGCACCATGAGTGCTGTTTTTTTGTTTCTAAACATCATCATTCATAAATCATTAATCATCATTCACACGTGTCTTTCTAGACAAAATCACGCTCATATTGTATTCTGGAGCGACTATGAAAGTTACAAAAGAGAAACTCCCGAAGTCAAAAATCAAATTAATCATCGAAGTCGAGCCGGACGAAGTCCAGCCGTTTTTGGAAACAGCAGCCAAAGAAGAATCGAAAAAACACCCCGTAAAAGGTTTTCGTCCCGGCCAAGTGCCGTTTGACGTCATGCGTTCTGCCATCGGCGACCATCATTTAATTGAGACTGCCCTGCAAAAACTGGTACCAAAAACCTATGTCGATGCTTTGCTTGATGACAAAGAAGTGGAAGCCATCGGCCGGCCGGAAATCGAAGCCAAAGAAGCAGAAATTGGCAAAAACTGGGTTTACGAAGCAACTGTAACAATTTTGCCCGAAACAAAACTTGGCGACTATAAAACAATCAAGGAAGAAAAGAAAAAAATCGCCGTTGAACAAAAAGAGGTTGACGCGGAATTGGAAGAGCTGCGCAAAATGCGCGCTTCTTATGTTGCCGTGCAACGTCCGGCGCAAAAAGGCGACCACTTGGAGGTTGATATTAATGTCTCCGCCGATAATGTCCCGCTCGAAGACGGCAATGCCCGCAAACAGTCCATTGTTTTAGGCGACAGCCATTTGTTTCCGGAATTTGAAACCAAAATTGTCGGCGCCAAAGAAGGGGAAACAAGGGAATTTCCCATTAAATTTCCGGCGGATCACCATCAAAAAGATCTGCAAAACAAAGCTGTCGATTTTAAAGTGAAAATTTTGACTGTTCAAGAACAAATTTTGCCCGAACTTAACGACGTTTTCGCCCAGGGAATGGGGAAGTTTGCCAATCTGGAAGAATTGAAAACAAAAATCAAAGAAAATTTGGCTTTGGAAAAAGAAAGCAAAGAACGCCAACGAGTGCAACAAGCGCTATTGGAACAAGTGGTCGGTAAAACCACTTTCCTCGAAATTCCGGATCTCCTGGTAGAAAGCGAAATCGATAAAATGGTGGCGGAACTGGAAGAAGGAATTGTCCAAATGGGTTTGACGATGGAACAATATCTAACCCAAATCAAAAAAACGCGGGAACAGATGCGCGAGGGCCTGACGGAACAAGCTCACAAACGAATTAAATCCGGCTTAACGTTGCGCGAAATCGCCAAAGTGGAAAAGATCGAAGTTAGCGACGATGAAGTGCAAAAAGAGGTAACGAAGTTTTTGCAACGTTTTCCCAGCGCGGAAGAAGCAAAAAAACAGGTCGACCTTGAAGCGTTGACGGACATTACGGTAGGAACGTTAAGGAATAAGAAGGTTTTTGAGATTTTGGAAAAGTGGGCAGACACCTCAACCAAATAATTACCAATATCCAATACCCAATTTCCAATGAAATGTCCAATGTCCAAAAACGACGCTAATTTAGGGCATTGGTGAATTTCATTGGGTATTGGAAATTGGTAATTGGAAATTTAGATTGATTATTTACACATTCGGACTACAATTAAAACCATGAGTAAGAAAACAAGTGACAATTTAGAAGTTTCCTCCTATCTCATTCCCACCGTTATCGAAAAAAGCCAATTCGGGGAACGCGCGTACGATATTTACTCACGGCTCCTGCGTGAACGGATTATTTTCTTGAGTGGCCCCATCAACGACGCGATGGCCA
>Ga0172379_10012206_pt1 | contig 10100 bp, 11 predicted proteins | sample GrowelOW334metaG_FD_119756 | JGI IMG/M metagenome (GOLD analysis project Ga0172379, IMG submission 119756) | Groundwater microbial communities from an aquifer near a municipal landfill in Southern Ontario, Canada - Groundwater well OW334 metaG | ecosystem: Environmental > Aquatic > Deep...
AGCCCACTCGCCCCGCCTTCTTTCATGAAGCTGCCGGCGTTTTTTTCATCGACTGAACCGCCGTATAAAATTTTCATGGAGCGCGCCGCGGTTTGATCATAGAGATCGCTCAATACTTTTCTGATAAAGATCGTCGTTTCAAGAAGTGCTGCCGGTTCCACCACGCCTTTCGCTTTCGTTCCGATCGCCCATACCGGTTCGTAGGCAATGACAATTTTTTCAAGCGATCGTTTTTGTATACCGGAGAGTGAGGCGATGATCTGCTCTTTTAGTGTTTGTAAATAAACACTTTCGGCATCTCTTTCTTGTTCCCCAACACAGAGAACGACAGTGAGACCGGCCTTAATTCCTGCTCCGGCTTTTTTTGCAATCATTTCGCTCGTTTCACCCATTGCTCGCCGTTCAGAATGTCCGATAATCACATATTTTACTTTGAGAGAGTTGAGCATTGTCGTTGAAACTTCTCCTGTGAACGCTCCTTCTTCTTCGGAAGATACATTTTGCGCACCCAAAACATATTTATTTCCGGAAATGCGCGGCGCAAGATCGCCGAGAAAGACGAAAGGCGGACACATCACCGTGTCCGTCTTTCGAAGCTTTCCTGTTTCTTTTTTTATTGAGTCAAACAACTTTCGAGCCTCCAAAACACTCTTGGGGTTCATCTTCCAGTTGCCGATAATAAGTTGTTTTGATTTCACCCCGTTAGAAATTCGTGTGGTCATGGTATGTGTATTTTTATTTTATTTCCCGCCGATAATAATGAAATTTCTAACGGGGTTTCATTTATTTTTTCTCATTCTTATATTGTCCTGCAAGCTCTCTCTGTCTTTCTATGTGTTCTTTGCCGAAACCATATGGACCCGTCGGGTCTATTAACGTAGTCGTTTTTTCGCCTTTTTCATTTTCTTCGTATCCCTCTTTGTGCGCCATTGCTTTGAACTCGTCGGACTTTTCAAAAATAAATTCAGGCTCGCCTTTTTCCTTTCGTGCAAGGTTCTCGATCTCTACGTCTCTGATCGCTTGCATCATTTTGGGAAATTCGTACAGACTCATCTCACTCATTTTTTTCTGATCTTTTGCCACGGCGGCTTCATCGAAATCTTTGCGATATTTTTTCATCATGGCAAGGGCCTTTTCCACTGTTTCGCTTTTTTTGCCCTGAACAAAAGGTTTTACCTCCTCCTGCGTAGTTATTTTTGTTTCTTCTTGTGTTGACTCCATACAATTATATGTATTAGGTTTATAATCTCTCTCAATTATATATTACGACCAAAAAAGAGCAAATCATGAGATATATCGCAACAGACCAAAAAACATATTCCCAAGAAAAAAGCGGGAATAAACCGCTTTTTTCATTTTTTCTGTTGTTATAATCGCCACAGAAGAAGCTGCGACTCTCCGTTCAAACAGCCATCGGCATCAAAGTTTTTGTCGATCATTTTCTGTTCGGCTGAAGAGGGAACCGTACCCTTCGTATCGCCATAATACCCCTGGGCACCAGCATAGATACCTTTCGGGACGGTGCATCCGCCCGGTCGAGACATAGCTGTCGGCCAATAATTATAATCGTACCTTCCGCCGAATGGTGTTGATTTTGGCCAAGTCATATAAGGGCCGGCCCATTTTTCCGCCACAACCGCTTCCCACCCCGAGGGGCAATCATAACAATTCGTTCCGGAAGAAGGAACGCCGGGTTGTCCCGCGTCGGGGGTCCACGGCAGAGGTCGTTCAAATCCGGGATCCCATCCGCGATTTACGTCCGGTGGATAAAAACCCATATCGCGAAAATATGCCTCAGTTGCTTTCGTCAGCTCTTTTTGATTCAAACCCGTTTCCATTACCCATGTATTTTCTCTTGATTCGTGAATGCTCGAATAAGCCAGTGTCGCAAGAAAAGCGGCAATAGCGAGAACGATCAAAAGTTCGATCAGAGTAAACCCTTTCACAAATTTCTCTTTATTGGAATAATATTTCATGTTCATATATTTTTATATTACTGTACCTCTCTCCATCCGGAAATACCGCCACCAGATCCGGGTCCGTTTGAAAAGTGCGCATCAATGAGACCCGTGTCATACGTGACATTGGATCCGTTCGACAACTCGATCTTTTTTGCGGTCGCTTCCTTCGCTCCTGCGTTGTTATCAAAATGGATTGTTCCATTCGGAGCATCGAGCAGAACTGCGCCGGCATTGTTTCCGACAACGATGGCATCTCCCAATGAACTTGTTGTTATAACCAAAATAAAACTTTTTGGATGACCGGCGGCGCCGTTGAATGATATATTGTTCGCAAGATCAACCTTTCCATCGACGATAATGACGCCGCTATTATCTCCATATCCGATATCCAAATTTACCTCCTGCCCGGTTCCTCCTCCCGGAATATAATCCCCGGTAATCCACACGGTGCCGGTAAGTGTCATTTTTATTTTACTTGAAGTCGTCAAGTTTCCATCGATCTTTTTCGGACCGAGAGAGGTGTCAGCGTCGATATTGTATCCAGACACGACCCCGCCCGCTTCCGCTTCGGCTTTCCATTGGTCTATCATAGCTTGGGTAATCGTAAAGTCTTTTGTCACGGGATCAGGTGATGGATAAGTGCAAGTGATCGCATTACCATTCTCATCAATATTTCCAGAACCCGTATGGCAATATAAAGTACCCTCGATCTTTGAATTTTTGACCGTATGAGCAATCGCATCGCCCACACCGTTTGAACCGATATGAACTCCGTCAATTGTGCTTGTTACCCCCCCCATACACACGCGAAAATAGGCATCGGTACCGGCAGAGGCAAGCCATGAACCACCATATGCTCCTCTTTTCCCCACTCCGCCGGAATATCCGTTCGAATTGGCTCCGAGAATAAAGTTCTTTGTTCCGCTTCCCGTCGTACTGACATCAATTACGATCCAATAAGTTTGATTTATAGTGAGTGTGGGATGCGAGGAAAGTGTTACATTATTCCACGCATAGCTGGTGGTAATGGCAGAATCAAATGATCCGGTGGCAAGCACAGTTGATCCCGGAGTCACCGAGCCACTATCATTCATAATGTTAATAGTGACTGTTCCCGTCGGGGCAGTATTTGTTCGCTTGATATAAAAAGCAACTTCATTAAGAACGCTCGTGGTGGCCGCGGTGAAACTCTGTGCAAAATCCTGCGAGGATGCGGCATTATCAAAAACGATCGTGGAAGAAGGGCTCGTCGGCGTATCATTTTTTTGCGAACTATCCACAGGACTTTGATCTGCAGCAATGGCGGTTCCTGAAGCGTATGAACCATTCCAGCCCATACCGGTAATATTCCCATTAACGTAGACGTTTCCGTTTATTCCTGAATCCGTGTTTGAGAGAGTTAATCCGCCAGTCCCGACCTGAATTCCGTAGCCGTATGACGCCCCAATATCGGTCGGGTTGAGAAGTGTTCGAACTTTTCTGTTCAAGGTGGTATAATTTCCGATCGCTATTATTTCATTACCGGATCCGCTCGGGGTGACCGTCGTCGTCGTGGTCGCTCCGTTTAAAGCAAGTTCTTGGCTTGCCGAAGTTATTTTTCCCGTCGAAAGCCGATAGGCAATGTCCTCTACACCCGATTCAGCAGTAAAATATGACTGTTTTGACAAAAACGCATCATGCGTATTTTTGAAATTTTTCACCGCAGCAGAACCAAAACCGAGCACAATGGAAAGAGAAATAAAAAGAAAGAAGAGCACCGTAATGAGCACGACCTGCCCGCTTTGGCGATTTGTAGGAAAAATTATTGTTGTATGCGATAGCTTTTTCATATATTTATGTAAAAAATTCCCTTCAGGTCAAAAATAAAAAGATTTTTTGCTCGCCCGTTTGGAAATTAGAAATTGGATATTAGAAATTTTTTTAGTATCCCCCTCTCAAAACCACGCTATCATAAAATTCTGCGGTCGTTGTCGCCTTTTTTTTGCTTTTTATCGTCATTTCTATTTTCACTAAAGAGCTCTTTGTCGTGTCCCATTTCCGAAAAACAAGATTGGTGACCTCAACGCCATCTCCAGTCAAAGCACCTTTGTCGATCGCATTGTCTACGAGATTAACCGTTTTGTTCGCGGCATCAAAATAAAATTGCACTGTTTTTGCGGATCCCGCATCATCCGTTGTGTTCAACTGCAATTGTCCATGTCCATCGCCGTTGGCATCATCAAGAATACTGTTTCCTTCATCAACAGAAACGGCTGTGCGTATTTCCCGTGCCATTCTTTCCATGGCGGTCGTTCCAGAAACTTCCATCTCGCTGTATATTCTGGCATTGGTAAACGCTCTCGTAATGGAAAAGAGTATCGTAAAAACGGCGATCACCACCACCGATAACACCCCTACATAAACGACGGTCTCAAGCATCGTGTATCCCCCTCGGTCTTTATGTTTCGGAAAAAAGAATAAGAAAAATTTTTTCATAATCAGATGTTCGTTAAATATTCCATTACGGTCCTGGTCGTCGTACCCATGGAGGTTTTCCAGGTAGCGGTAACGGTTATTTTTCGAGTTCCGTCGTCCAAAGTACCGGATGGTTTAATGTCATCGTTCCCATCGCGATACACGGAAGAAGCCGTAATATAACGATAAAAAACGTTGTCGATAACAATGGGGGTGGTCGTAGTCGCCCATTTCCCTCCCGAATAATTAAGATAATATTTTGTCCCCGAAGTATTAAGTCCGCTTATGTTCGTCCAACTCGTGTCGCGAAAAGCGCGCGCAACCTCAGCTCCTTCTTCTAAAAGGAAATTCGCTTGCGCTACTTGGAACGACTGAAAACTCAAACGAAGAAATCCCTGCCCAACAGAAATTATCCCCAACAAACAAAAAGCAAGGATCGAAACGCCGACGATCACTTCGATTAGAGCAAATCCTTTTATTTTTTTTATAATGGTATTCATATTCAATCTTGTATGCCGACAAATCCCGTTTCTTTGATCGCTATCGTGTGATACTGAATTGGATCAGAAAGAAGGGTGATGCGAAATGTTCCATAGGAAGAAGTTTCTCCGGTAAGGCGTGCAAAAATGACATCCAACCCTCCGCCGATTAAAGAATTATCGGTAATGGCAACCGAGTGATGTAAAATATATTGCTCGTTTTCCGCGGTGGAACTGGCGAAGGTTGGTGCGGGAAATAATATTATTCTGTCAGCGTTTATGCGCACTCCGTAAGCTAATTGCGACTTTGAAGCAAGTGTTTCGGTTCGCGCCTTATTGAAGAATGACAAAACTTGAGAGGTTTCCGTATTCAAAACTTGTCTGTTGCGATAGGTGGAAAGACTGGTAAGGGAAGTCCCGATAAGAAGCATCATTATTCCCAAAACTAAAATTATCTCCAAAATCGTTATACCTTTTATTCTTTCTTTTGGAAAAAAAACAGAAAAAAAACGATTCATATTAAATACTGGCGGTTAGCTTATACATCGGCGAGATCATGGAAATGGCGAAAAATCCAACACCGCTTGCAATGAACAACATAAGAAAGGGCTCAATAACCGTGGAAAGGTCTTTTGTAACCGTGGAAACTTCCTCTTCAAAAAATACGGCGATCTTTTCCAGCATGTCGGAAAGTTTGCCCGTTTCTTCACCCACCTGCATCATTTCACCCACAAGAAGAGGGTAAATATTTATATTATCCATGAAAACTGTGGAAAGAGGGACTCCTTTTTGGACAACATCTTTCGCTTTTGCCAACACTTCTTTATAGTACGAATTCTGCATCACATCTTCGGTAATTTCCAAAGCCTCCACGACTGATACACCGGAAGAAAACAGAGACGAGAGAGTACGAGCCGTCTGCGCCGCATTATATTCCTTTACGATATTGGAAATGATCGGAATATGGAGAGATACAAAATCGGAAGCTCTTTGTCCTGTTTTTGTTCGTATTCCAAGCATGAAAGCGATAACGGTCCCGACCATAAGAGAGATCGCCATCACGGTATTGGCGACTAAAAAATCGCTGATACCCATAATGATCTTCGTACTCAGCGGAAGTTCCATATTGAATTCTTTAAAGGTGGAGGTGAGCGTCGGAACAACATAAATGAACATGATGACGCCGATAACGATCATGGCAAAAAATACGATGGATGGATACATCATCGCGCTTTTCACTTTTTTCCGAAGCGTGTAGCCCTGCTCCAATTGTTTTCCGACGACATCAAGCGCTTCCACGAGCTTGCCTGATTCCTCTCCCGCGTGAACCATCGCGACAAAAAGGGAAGAAAAAACATCAGGGAACTTTTTTAATGAACCGGAAAAGGTCTCTCCTTCTTCAATACCCGTTTCAAGCGTGTGAATGACTTTTTTAAGTTTGAGATTCTCCGTCTGCTTTTCCAAAATTTCCAGAGCGCGGGAAAGGGCGATACCGGAACTGATCATTGCGCTTAAATTGCGGGTAAAAACGATCTTTTCACGCAATTTCACGCGAGACAGGATAAGGTTGAGTCTTTCAAAATCAAATTTTGTTTTCGAAAATTCTTTTGCAAAAATAACCGTGAGACCTTTTTCTCTCATGGTTTTAACCAGATCAGTCTTATCTTTCGCCTCAGCGCTGTCTTCAACGAGTCTCCCTTCCTGTGTTTTTGCTTTGTAATTGAATGTTGGCATAAATAATTAAATCGTTTTAACCAATTTTTTGAAAATCAAACCTTTCTCCGTTCAAAAAATAGTTTTCGTTTGCGTAACAATTTCCAATTCCTAATTTCTAATTTCTAAACGAGCGAGAGAAATGGAAGTCGCAACTTACATTTCCGAGCGAGTGCAAGAAATACAAGAGTGAAGCTGCTTTTATTTCCAACGAAAGCCCAAATGTCTAAGTTTTTTGACGTTTGGTCATTAGACATTTTATTAGAAATTAGATATTAGAAATTTTTAAAAAACATACTCTCTCAAAACGGCAGAATAAAGCCGATATTTCCTATTCGGAAATGACGCGAAGTACCTCTTCTATCGTCGTCATCCCTTGCACCGCTTTGAAGAGTCCGTCTTCTATCATCGACATCATCCCTTCTTTTTTTGCCTGTTTTTCTATCTCATCCGATGATCCTCCTTTGAGAATAATTTCTTTGATCGTCGGCGTCATTTTGAGTATTTCGTGTATGATAATGCGTCCTGCGTAACCGCTTTCGCACTCCGGGCTCTTTTTCGCTTTATAAAAGGGAATATCTTCCCATTCCTGATCTGCTTTCACGATCTTTTCTTCTTTCAAAAAACCGAGAACTCTGTCCATGTCTATGCTCTTTCCGAGAGAAGTAAGTTCTCCTTTGGTGGCCAGATATTTTTCCTTGGCACCGCACAACCGCCGAACCAAACGTTGTGCAACGACCACATTGATCGTGGAGGTAAGAAGGAATGGCTCCACTTCCATATCTATAAGTCGCGGAACAGCTCCGGCCGATGAATTGGTGTGCAGTGTTGAAAGCACTAAGTGTCCGGTAAGAGCAGCATTCACCGCGAGCGCGGCTGTTTCGTGGTCGCGAATTTCTCCGACCATAATGATATCGGGGTCTTGGCGAACAAGCGTACGAATACCCTCAGAAAACGTGAAGCCAATATCGGGTCGCACTTGCGACTGGTTGACTCTCGGCATTTGATATTCTACCGGGTCCTCGATCGTTGATATATTCACTTCGGGAGTGTTCAGAAGATCAAGAACCGTGTAGAGCGTAGTGGATTTTCCCGATCCTGTCGGTCCGGTCACGAGGATCATTCCGGTTTTTTGTCTCGTTGCCGCATGAATTCTTTCCAATCCTTCGCCGTGGAACCCGAGTCCTTCCAGAGAAAAACCTCCTCCTCCCTCTTTAAGAAGACGCATGACGGTCTTTTCTCCATAATAGGTTGGCAAAACGGAAACACGAAAAGCGACGGATGTCGTGGAGGTTTGAATTTTGAAGCGTCCGTCTTGAGGAAGACGCTTTTCATCCAGTTTCAAATTGGCAAGAACTTTGATACGCGCCGTGATGCCGGATGCCGTATTTTTCGGAAGGATCATGGCATCGTGTAAAAGACCGTCGATGCGATAGCGCACCAATACCTGATTTTCCATCGGCTCTATATGAATATCCGAAGCCCCTTGGATTATGGCGTGGTTCAAGAGCGTATCCACGATACGTACGACCGGCAGATCTTGCGCCAGTTTCTTCAGGTCCGCTTCGGATTTCTCCTCCCCGCCCTCTTGTTCCAAAATCGTCCGAATCTCGCCGGACTCTTGCTGAATAATATCTCCGAATTCCGCCTTGAGGCTTTTTTGATACTGAAGCAAAGCGCTTTTCATCGACTCTGTATCGGTGAGTCGCGGCAATATCTTTAATCCGACTTTTTTCTTGACAAAGTTAATCGCTTCCAAGTCATCAGTATCAAGCATCGCCACTTCGAGCGATTTCGGATCCCGTTTAAAAGCGACAATATTATGATTCCTTGCTATCGGTTCGGGAATAAGTGAGAGAACCGCCGGATCAATCTTTTCGGTTTTTAGATTGATGAACGGCACACCCATGATGTACCCCTTCATCTGACGAAGATCGTCTACCGTGAGTTTCCCGTCGCGAACAAGCATTTCATCAAAGGTCGCATCGGTTCCTTTAGTCTTTTTTTCTGCAGCCTCAATGTCTTTCGGCGAAACAAGATTCGTATCAAGAATAAACTTTTTTAATTGTCCGATGTTTACGTGCATACACCTATTATACAACAAAAAGAAAAAATCCACGCAAAATAAACGTGGATAATTCAACAGACTTTTTTGCAAAAAGTAATTTCTAATTTCAAATATCCAATTTCTAATAAAAATCAAAATGTCCAATGTCAAAAAATGAGACATTGGACATTTTTTTGGAAATTGGATATTGAAAATTCGTAAATTGAAAATTATTTTGACCCAGAAGATTTCCCAAAATTCTGAGGTAACTTCTGTGGAGGAATTTTTCTATGCGATGGCGCGGTTCTTTGTTTGATGAGATACTTATCCGGATTTTCACACAAGTCTACGAAATCGTCCGCTTCCTCGCGCAATTTACCCGAAGTTGATTTGCCGAACGATGCCACTTCCACGCGAATACCCATATTTAAACGCAAGAATTGAACGAGCGGCACGAAATCGCCGTCGCCGGAAACCAAAATAACCACATCCAATTTCGGTGCGAGCGAGATCGCGTCAACCGCGAGTCCGACATCCCAGTCGGCTTTTTTCGCCCCGCCGAAAAATATCTGCAGATCTTTGGTTTTTATTTCAATGCCGAGTTTCTCCAAAGCGTCAAAAAAGTTCTTTTCTTCGCCCGATTCGGTCGTGATGACGTATGCCAAAGCACGAATAAGCGCGCGATCGCCAACCGTTTCCTTGAGGATATTCTCAAAATTAGCCCGCGCCTGATAGAGATTGCGAGCGCTGTGATAAATGTTTTGCGTGTCTATAAAAACACCGACGCGCTGGTGGGAATGCTTGATGACGGCCATATAATATTAAAACTAACTGCTTTTTATAAAAATACTGTTTCGCTCAAATTATGTTAAAAAAATAATTTCTAATTCCTAATTTTTAATTTCTAATAAAATGTCTAATGTTTGAATGTCAAAAAAATAACTCGTCCGTTTAGAAATTAGAAATTGGATATTAGAAATTTTCTCTAACTCTCCTATTGTATACAAAAACAAGGGAATTTTCATCCCTCATCCTTGTTAATAACGTAATGTAGAGATCCTTATCCTTTAATGCCGAGCTTCTTCGCGACATTTTCAAAACGCGCTGCGTCTTTTTTCTTGAGATATTTGGTGTGGGAACGTCTGTCCGCAACCATCTGAAGAAGACCTTTTCTTGAATGATTGTCTTTTTTGTTATCCTTCAAGTGATCCGCAAGCGCATCGATTTTCTTCGTCAAAAGAGCGATCTGCACTTCTGGAGACCCTGTGTCGGTATCGTGAATACGGACCTTCTTAATTAACGTTTCTTTTGTCTTTTTCTTTAACATGGTCATATCCTAGCATAAATAAGCTTTTTTTGCAAGAGCGCGTTATAGGCCAAAGAAAATGTTACCGAAAATTCACGGATAGTCCATAATTCGGTTACCGTAGCCTTATGACTATGGAA
>Ga0172379_10012207_pt1 | contig 10099 bp, 7 predicted proteins | sample GrowelOW334metaG_FD_119756 | JGI IMG/M metagenome (GOLD analysis project Ga0172379, IMG submission 119756) | Groundwater microbial communities from an aquifer near a municipal landfill in Southern Ontario, Canada - Groundwater well OW334 metaG | ecosystem: Environmental > Aquatic > Deep...
CCCATTTTTTTGGCGAAGGTGGCAAAATTTTCCGTTCCGTTTTGAGCCAATAGAAGAACGGAGGGAATGTTGTATGAACTTGCCAAAGCTTGTCTTAAAGTAATTGTGCCGTGAAATTTGCCATCGTAATTTTTGGGAGTCCAAGGAGACTGCCCAATGAGCCGAATGGTAATCGGATGATCGTCGATAATGTTGGCCGGACCGTAGCCCTTTTCAAAATAAAGGGCATAGTTTAACGGTTTGATGGAGCTACCCGGCTGACGTAAAGCCAAAGTTATATTAACCTGCCCGTTTTGTTTTAGATTAAAATAATCCACCGATCCGATCATGGCAAGGATTTCTCCGTTCTTGGGATTGGCAACCAGAGCTGCCCCATTTCCGACATTTAGATTTTTTAATTTTCCGACTTCGGCGGTGACTATCTTTTGGGCTTGATCTTGAAGTGTGGAGTCGAGAGTGGTGTAAACCTTAAGACCACCCTGAGTAACCACGTTTTCGCCCAGCTGATCGACGAGTATGCTTTTGACCAACATGACAAAGTGGGGGGCTTTGATTTCAATTTTGGCTGACCGGAAATCCAATTTTTTTTCAAGTGACCCAAGGAGTTCCGGTTCGGTAATAAAACCATCCTTAAACATTTGATGAAGAACCCATTGCTGTCGGGAAATAGCAAGCTCTGGCTGATCCCCAAAGGGAGAATATTTACTGGGGGCTCTCGTCAGTCCGGCGAGATAAGCGGATTGAGCAAGATCCAAATCTTTGGCGTCGATATCGAAGTATTGACGAGATGCTTCTTGAATGCCATAGGCCGGTCCGCCAAAACCAACCTGATTCAGATACATTTCAAAAATTTTGTCTTTTTCGAACAGTCTTTCTGTTTTTATGGCCAGAATAATTTCCTTTATTTTTCTGGTGATTGTTTTTTCCGGAGTAAGAATGGTGTTTTTAATTAACTGTTGGGTGATTGTTGAGCCACCTTCCATTTTGTCGTCAAATACATTTTTGTAAAATGCCCGAAGAAGGCCGGTAAGAGAAAATCCATTGTGGCTGTAAAAATCCCGGTCTTCGGCTGATAAAAAGGCATTTTTGGTATGAGGTGAAAGCGAATTTAAAGTGATTAAAGTTCGATTTTCGTCTTTGTAGATCTTGTAAAGAAGTGATCCGTTCCGGTCCAAAATCTGAGTGGTTAACTTTGAAGGAAATTGGGACAATATTTTTGGGTCAGGTAATTCATAAAATATTTCAAAGTAAATAAGAGCCGATAAACCAAAAAGAGAAAGGAGAAATAATAGACTCCGGTAATTAATATTAATTGACGGAAGGCGAAACTTGGGAACGACAATAACCGGAAGGTTAAGGTGAAGGTTAAGTTTTGGAAAGTGGAATGCGGGTAATTTTGGCTGAGGGAATCTTTCGATAAACGAAAAGAAAACACCAAAAGTAGAAATCAGCAACAATAATAAATTAAAGACAGGACGGCCCAGAACGACGAGAAAGTTGTTTGTTTTTGATGCTTTCTTTTTGACCATGTCTCAAGGAAAATTTATTGGAAAGGGCAGGAGAAGATAGTTATATTGTAGATCCGGAATCAACGAAACACTAGGGTTTGACAAATCTTTTATGACAAGCCACAAATCATCATAAGGAGTTTCATAACCAAGAGCCCAAATGGCGATACCTCCAAGATTAGCCGAGTTGACTAACTTGATTTTTTGTTCGAGCGATTGGGGATTTTCGAATTGAATTTGATAGGTTTTATCGTCTTTTTCGAAAACAAGATATGGGCTAAGTGATATTTCCGACCATTCGGCAGACAAAGAGGAAATGTCCGGATCGGAGAAGAGTGATTGAATCCGTTGATAGGTAGCCAAAGCACCGGTTTTTGGATATGTGTTTGCCAGAAAATGCCTTCCGGCCGTTTGCCACTCATAACCATAAAAAGGAATCCCGAGCAGTATTTTTTCCGAAGGAAGAATCTTGGTTATTTGAGAGATGTGAGTCAAAATGTCTTCTTCCAAACAAGTATTATCTTGTCTGATTGACTGGCCGCATTTACCGGTAAGTGGGGCGACAGGTCCTGCCTGACTTGAGCTTTTCCGGTAATAATCATAAGCCATGACAACGAAATGATCCGTAAAAGGTTCTAACCCGGATAAATCCCACAGGCGATATTTTTCTCCGGCATCCGCAAAAATATCAACATCTATGCGGCATCGGCTATTAAATAGAAGACAAGAGTTTTTTAGATTTTTAACAAATAAGGTAAAACCGTCTCGGGTATTTTGATCCGGTTCGCCGACATATTCAAAGTCGACATTAATATCGTCAAAATTCTTGTCCCGATAGACGGTTAGGATAGAATCGATAGCCTTTTGTGATGTTTCCCGAGAAGTGGTTAATGAGCTAATCGTTTCTTGATCCATGGCGGTAACGGTTAAAACAGTTCTTTGCCCCAAAATTTTGGTTTGATAGAGTAATTTTTCGAAAGCTTTGGAGTTTAGTTTATTCCATCCCGGTTCCTGTTCTTTTTTGGAATTCATTTTATTTATTGAGCCGTCGGGATTGAGATCAACGGCAAAATAGGCAAAGTGGGTAAGTTGAGTTACGTTTAGGCTATCGGCGAATTTGAGATTCCAGTAAGGGAAAAATCCATAAATTATTTTATTGGACTTTAAAGCAGGGGCATGACCGGTGATTACCTCCATTAAAACAACCGGACTGATAAGAGGTAGGGTGTTTTTCCAGACACTGTAGGCGGTAAAAGAACTAAAACCAATCGCAAGCAATAATAAAAAAAGTCTAATTTTACGGAACATTTTCTACTCCCGGTGACTTCAGATAATTGTAGGGGGTAATGGTTTTAAGCTGAAAACGGGAATAGTCTATTACCGTTTGGGGCCATTGGATATGTCCTTTGTCATCAACCGGATAGGCGCAATCAAGACAGAAATCCGTGGTAAAGGGATCGGAGAGGACGGTGTGCTCCTCAAAGTCCCTATCAACCGTGTCGTCTCCGGGAAGTACGGGATACTTGTCCGACCGCCGAACCCAAACCTGTTTTTTTGATGGATAGCCACTTTGACCGGGTGGCAAAATGTTTTCGATGAAATATTCGGAATGTGATTCGCACTGGTTTTCTTCCTGAGCAAGGAATCCCGTTAAATTACACACTTGATAATTAATTACCCCTTCCGGTTTGGATAAGGGTTTATCTTTGGTGTTTTGTAATACTTTCCTCATTATTATGTTCCATATTGGAGAGGCGCCGGTGACTCCGGAAGTAACATAGCTCATGGATGAATTATCGTTATTGCCAACCCAAGTGACCACCAAATAATCGGGAGTATAGCCAATAGTCCAGTTGTCTTTGAGATCATTAGTAGTTCCTGTTTTTACCGATACTGTATGTCCGGGAACGACCAGTTTGCTACTCGGGCCAAAAGTGGCCGATCTGGCTCCATTGTCGGCCAAGATATCGGAAATAATAAAGGTTACTTCTATCGGCAAGGCGACTTTGGGATCCGAGGCGATGGTGACCGTTGATGGATTTTGTTGGGATTGCCAGAAATCTTTCCAGTTTAGAGGCATGACAGAAACAAGATTGGCTATTTTTTCCGGCTGTAACTCTTCCAATGTTTGACCGTCATAGGTTTCGACTTTGATAACCGAAATGAGAGGAACAGATACGCCTTGATTGGCAAAAGTGCTAAAGGCTCTGGCCATATCGTACATAGTAACTTCTCCTCCTCCAAGGGTTAGAGACAGTCCATATCGGCTGGGATCCGTCCAAGAGGTAATTCCCATGGCTGAGGCAGTGGCAATAAAAGAGTCGAGACCATTTAAGGCAAGCATTTTGACGGCCGGGATATTTAGCGAACTGGCCAAAGATTGTCTTATGGATACCGGTCCTCTAAAGGTGCCGTCGTAATTTTTTGGACAATATTGTTTTTGGCCGGAGACATTGAAACAGGTGGGAACGTCCAAGAAGGTAGTGCTGGTTGGCCAACCATTTAATATGCCGGTGGCATAATTAACCGGTTTTATTGAAGAACCCGGTTGACGAAGAGAGGTGACGATGTTGACCTGTCCATCAATGGCGTCATCGTAATAGTCTTTTGAGCCGACAAGGGAAATAATTTCTCCGGTTTTGGGATTGGTAACCAGTGCCGCTCCATTACTGATTTTCATTTTGGCGATTTTTTTCATTTCTGCCGACAACGATGCTTGAACGTAATTTTGAAGATCAAGGTCCAGAGTGGTGGTGACTCGGAGTCCTCCCAGATTTACCTTATCTTCGCCGTATTTTTGTACTAAATTGTCACGTACCATAAGAGAAAAGTGGGGTGCGTTGATGGTAATATTCTTTTTTGAGAAAACAAGCTTTTCGTTTTTTGCCAACTCTGCCTCTTCTTTGGTAATGTATCCGTCTTCTTGCATCCGACGCAATACCTCCGATTGGCGATTGATAGCAAGTTCTGGTTTTGCTCCAAACGGAGAATATCGCGTAGGCGATTGGGGAAGTCCGGCCAGTAAAGCCGATTCGGCCAGAGTTAGATCCTTGGCCGATTTTCCAAAGTATGTTTGGGCGGCAATTTCGATCCCGTAGACGGTACCCCCATAAGGAGCGTGATTTAAATACAATTCGAGGATCTCGTCTTTGGAATAATAAAATTCGGTGGCAATAGCCAAAATAGCCTCTTTTATTTTTCTGGTGATCGTTCGGCTTGGATCGGAGAGAAGGGAATTTTTGACCAATTGTTGGGTGATAGTGGAGCCACCTTCGAGCCTTTTTCCTCTGAGAGTGTTAAAGGCGGCCCGTAAAATACCGACCGTATCCAGACCGTGATGCCGGTAAAAATTTTTGTCTTCAATGGCGATGGTGGCTTTTTCGACATAATCCGGAATATCGGCCAAAGTAACAGGGGACCGCCTGTATTCCGAGTACACTTCGTATAGTAATTTTCCATTCCGATCCAAGATTTGTGTGCTGACGGGTGCCGGGGTTTTGACCAATTTCGCCGGACCGGGGACATCTTTTAGGAGAAAGAAGAGCGTGATCAATATAAATCCGCCAATAACAAGACAGATCTGTAGCAAAGTAAATTGACGATAGCCAATTATTTTTTTATAGCTTTTTTCAATTGATTTTAAGATTTTTTTTCGACTGACCGACATAAGTAAGTACATTATACCTGTGTGATAGTATTTAGTTGTGAAGCGACTTTTATACTACTATATATATTTGATCGTTATCTGGACGGGGTTTCGGTATTTTGTGCATTTGCCGGAAGTCTTTGAAGAGCTTTGGTTTAAACCCGTAATATGGCTAACCCCACTTTTTTGGTGGCAATTATCGATGAAGAATACAATTCCGATGTTTGGTAAGAAGAGACTAAGTTCTTTGTTAATAGGCGCATTTATTGGAACAATTTATTTTTTGGTGATCAGACGTTTACAAATATCGGGAATTAAATGGGAAATTAATGTTGTGGGGATAGTGATGGCAACAGCAATTACCGAAGAACTGGTGTTTAGTGGTTTTATTGCCGGTTATTTGGAAAAAATACGCAAGGGTAAATGGACAAACTATCTTATTGTAGGGTCGATGGTGATTTTGATGAGACTGCCCATATTGCTTTTTGTTTTCAAACCCGATCTGTCCGAAACGGTGGGAGTGTTATTGGTTGCCGGAGCGAGCGGAGTGATTAATGCTTGGATTAGAGTAAGAACCGAGGATGTTTCCGGCTCCATCTTGGCAAGGATGGGAATAAATTTGGCAGTATTGGGATAGAAAAAACCCGTCATTTCTGCCGATGAAGCAGTCCTATGACGGGTTAGCGAGTAATTAATTTGCCAAGTATATTGGCTCCGGTATGGTGAGGTCTTTTCCGGTGATGATCTTTTGTATCTGGGCAGAGAGCCATTCTTTTAACAGATCGTCATCCGGGTTTTCCAAATATGCTTTCCAATCAATCAGGTGATTAAGACCATTGGTATGGCTTAAAGTAAAAACAGGATAAACGTGGCCACTTTGATTCCGGCAAAGGCTAACAGTGATCTCGACCTTGTCCAGATCGAAATAAAAAGAATATTTCAAACCCGGCACGTTGAGTTTTGTGCCCGATCTCATCAAACCCCTATCGTCGATGACAAAAGCCGGGGAGTGACCATCGAGGAATTCGCCGTCAAGAGGTATCAACCCCTTGACAATTTTTGTGGCCGTAAATTTGTTGCTTAGGGGATAAATGATTTGTCTGATAATTCCATCAAACCTTGAATATTTGAGAAAATTGAGGGTAGCTGTTTGGGCGATAGTGAGCTGACGTTCGTTTTTCCGTTTTAACAACACCTGTTTCTTTTCCCATACGGCAACATATTTTTTTCGAGCTTCGTCAAGCGATATGCCATCGAGCTTGTTATTGGACATAAGATCTCCTTTTAAGGTACCCGAGAATGCTTCGGGTGATTTTATCACGACTCTTTTCGGCGAGTAAAACCGATTTGAAGAAGATTTTGCGGAGATTGGCCTCGGTGAGATAGTCTGATATCTTACGTGTTGGTTGACATACTAGGGGTAGTGGATAAAGATAGATGACTACACTAAATATATAAAAATGAATTGTCCTTATTGTACTTACGAAGACACGGCCGTATTGGAAAGCCGAAGCCTGCCAAACGAAGAAGGGGTTCGACGGAGAAGGCAGTGTAAAAAATGCAACAAACGATTTACAACTCATGAGACGGTAGTAAGAATCGATCTAAAGGTGATAAAAAAAGATGGCCGGATTGAACAATATGACAGGCAAAAACTATTTAAGGGCATTGGAAAAGCTTGTTACAAGCTTAACGTTAGTGAAGACATGATAGATCAACTAGTTGATGAAGTGGAGGGAAAAATGCTTAACAGAAAGACTACCGATATCAAATCGAGCGATATCGGAAAAATGGTTCTAAACAGATTGAAGCGGATTGACGAACTGGCGTACATGCGTTTTGCCAGTGTGTATTTGGATTTTAAAGATGCCGCCGATTTTAAAAATTTTGTCTTAGCATCCCCGGATATTAATAATTAAATATTTATAAAGTGAAAAAACAAAATACCAAAAAACGATCCGTAGAAGTCCAAATCGAATTTCCAAAAACGATAGTAAAAAGAGATGGAAGAGTGGTGCCTTTTGAAATACAAAAGATAGAAAAAGCGATTAAGTCCTGTTTTGAAGATTTGGGGAAAAATCCCTCCTCCCCTGTCGCGGAACTGGCTAAAAGAGTGGTAAACATTATTGGGGCAAAATATTCCAAACCAACGGTTGAACAAGTCCAAGATGCGGTTGAGCTGGTGTTACAGGCCGCAGGTGAGTTCGAGGCGGCAAAAAATTATATTATTTACCGAGTCGAACACGCCAAAATTAGAGATGCCCGTCCAATTCCGAAGGAGGTGGCGAAAGCTTTTGCCGAGAGTGATGTTTACTTTGGGAATCAAGTACAAAAATTTCAATTTTTTGATAAGTACTCACGGTTTAATTACGATCTTGGGAGAAGAGAAACCTGGAAAGAAACGGTTGACAGGTCGGTAGATTATTTACACGAATTATCCGGAGGAAAACTGTCCGTTACCGAATACAAACGAATACGAAATGCGATACTGGAAATGAAGGCTACTCCTTCCATGCGACTGCTGGCTATGGCCGGACCGGCAGCTAGAAGAAACAATATTGCTATATACAATTGTTCATATCAGCCGGTAGACAGTATTGACTCGTTTGTTGAGGCACTACTCATTTCTATGAACGGTTGTGGAGTCGGGTTTTCCGTGGAAAGTAAATATGTGGAAAATTTGCCTAGAGTAAAAAGACAAGACGGCCTGGAAACAAAACAGATGTTAATTGAAGATACGACCGAAGGTTGGGCAGAGGCCTTAAGAGCCGGTTTGTCGGTATGGTTTGAAGGGGGAGATATCCGATTTGATTATTCCGGGCTCCGTCCGGCGGGGGCGATTTTGAGAACAAAGGGTGGTAGATCTTCCGGTCCGGAACCGTTTAGAAAAATGATGGAATTTGTCAGGGAGAGAATCTTTTCCCGTCAAGGAAGTTTCTTGCGTGCAATTGATGCGCACGACATAATGTGCGAAGTAGGGAACGCTGCGGTTTCCGGGGGTATGCGAAGAACGGCGATGATTTCTCTATTTGATTTTGACGATAAAGAGATGTGGGATTGTAAATCGGGAGATTTTGAACGGGATAATAGTCAAAGATGGAACGCCAATAACAGTGCGGTTTGGCCATTGTCCGGTTTAACACAGCTGGAAGTGACAAAACAAATGTTGGAAATTGTTAAATCGGGACGTGGTGAACCGGGAATATTTAACCGGCAATCAGCTATTGATATGAGACCGGCCAGAAGATCGGTGGCTGATTTTGGAACTAACCCTTGTGGAGAAATAATTCTCCGACCTCATGAGTTTTGTAATTTGTCTATAGCAATAGCAAGACACGAAGACACGTACGACTCTTTAAAGGAAAAAGTCGAGGTGGCGACGATGATTGGTACTATTCAGGCTATGGCCACGAATTTTCCCGGCTTAAGATCTACTTGGAAGAAGAATTGTGAAGAAGAAAGACTTTTGGGGGTTGATATTAATGGACAGATGGATAGCCCGGTAGTTCAAGATCCGGCGGTTCAAAACCGGTTAAAACAAGTAGCATTAGAAACAAACAGAGTAATGGCAGAGAAATTGGGGATTAATCAGGCGGCAGCAGTAACTTGTGTTAAACCCTCCGGAAACTCGTCACAACTATTTAATTGTTCTTCCGGAATACACGCCAGATGGTCGCCCTACTATGTAAGAAATATCCGGGTCAGCACTCATTCGACGATTTATAAAGTATTAAAGGCGGAAAAGGTTCCCATGGATCCCGAAAATGGACAGATTGAAGAAACAGCCAACACCTGGGTGATACATTTTCCGGTTAAGTCTCCCGATGGAGCGGTAACACGAAAGGGTTTGTCGGCGATGGCACAATGTAACTATTGGCTCCAAAACAAAATTAATTGGACCGAGCATAATCCCAGCGTCACCATTACATATCACCCGGATGAAGTAATAGACTTGATCAAATGGGTTTGGGAACATAAAAATATGATTGGGGGAATGTCTTTCTTGCCTGCTTTTGATGCGGCTTATTCACAAATGCCGTATCAAGAAATTGATAAAGAAGAATACGAAAAATTGATTAGTTCTTTTCCCTCAATTGATTTCAGTAAGCTTTATCGCTATGAAGAAGAGGACTATACTAAAGCAGCTCAAGAGTTGGCCTGTGTTTCCGGATGCGATATAGATCCGACGGAGGGAAGAAGCTGATTGACAGGCGCAGATTTATGCTATTAAATGGTAGTAGGTAATTTTGATTACTATCAGTGTTTTGTTGACATTGCTAATTAGGTGTTTGCGTCTTATTTTGCCTTCCCATCAAGCCTTTTCCCCCTTTACGAATGTGGGTATCTAATGAATAACCATACCAGAACCGGACAGTGGCGTATCTTTATAGTATTCTTATATACGACAAGGCATTCGACAATAAAAATAAACTTACAAGAATTTGATTCAAAAAATTGGTATAGTTAGATATGCCTGCTTTGGGTAAGGAAATAGAACGTGGATTGACCCCCGATGAAATTGCTTTAGTAGAAATTCAGGGGTATATTGACAGAGCCGAACGGCAGGCAGAAACACAGCAGCCACAGATAAACAAACCCCAACAAGTTTCTTCTCCCTCTCCGAATCCTCAAATCATAAACGATAGTATTACTGTTGGAACCGTTCCCATAAAAGCCGTGCAGAGAATAAACTTGCCGATTAACCAGACCGAAGTCGAGAGCGGGCTGAAGAGGAGTGTGGTTGAAGGTATCAGGTGGCTTTCCGAATGGTGTGTAATGATGATAAAAAAATATCCCGGCAGAGTTTTTTATCTGCCTCAAAATACGAATAGATGATCGACATAAATTATTGGATCCAATACATCTTTGTAATTTTTTTAGGAGTGGCTTTTTTGGCGACTACGATAATTGTGTCGTGGATGTTATTTGTAATTTGGATAAGGAA
>Ga0172379_10012208_pt1 | contig 10099 bp, 8 predicted proteins | sample GrowelOW334metaG_FD_119756 | JGI IMG/M metagenome (GOLD analysis project Ga0172379, IMG submission 119756) | Groundwater microbial communities from an aquifer near a municipal landfill in Southern Ontario, Canada - Groundwater well OW334 metaG | ecosystem: Environmental > Aquatic > Deep...
CCTTAAAATTCATTTCAATTCTATTTGATATTTTCATTTCAATTTCTATTTTACAAGAGCAATTCATTTATTTCAAAGAGGAGCCGAAATGAAGAATAGTTCACAGTCCCAATCACAAGAAAATATAACATCCGTGATGGACGAAAAACGTGTGTTTCATCCAGATAAAGAATTTACAAAAATCGCCAACATCAAATCGATGGCGCAATACAAAAAAATGTACAAGGAGTCTATCCTCAATCCTGAAAAGTTTTGGGGAGATATTGCCGGTGAGTTACATTGGTTTAAATATTTCACGAAAGCAAAACAATGGAATCCGCCGCATGCTAAATGGTTCATCGGTGGGAAAACAAATTTAAGCTACAACTGTCTCGACCGCCATTTAACAACCTGGCGAAGAAATAAAGCTGCAATTATTTGGGAAGGAGAACCGGGCGAAACCCGCATCCTTACTTATCAGGTGATGTATCGCGAAGTATGTAAATTCGCGAATGTATTAAAACAATTAGGGATCGGTAAAGGCGATCGCGTTGCCGTTTATATGGGAATGGTTCCCGAACTTGCAATTGCAATTTTAGCATGTGCGAGAGTTGGAGCTGTGCATACAGTCGTATTTGGTGGTTTCAGTTCCGAGGCTTTGAAAGATAGAATTAACGATGCACAAGCCAAACTTGTAATTACACAAGATGCTGCACTGCGTCGCGGCAATTTAGTTTATTTGAAACCTGCTGTTGACAAAGCTCTCGAAGGAACACCTTCAGTGGAAAATGTTGTAGTGTACCGAAGAATTCCCGATTCAAATATTTCAATGTATCCGGGACGCGATCACTGGTGGCATGAAATTATGCAATCGGTAAATGATATTAATCCCGCTACGCCATTAGATTCCGAGCATCCTCTTTTCATTCTTTATACTTCCGGTACAACCGGAAAGCCGAAAGGAATTCTGCACACAACCGCCGGTTACATGGTTAATGCTTATTTAACGACTAAAACGGTTTTCGATTTAAAAGATGAAGACATCTTTTGGTGTACTGCAGATATTGGCTGGGTAACGGGTCATACGTATGTAGTATATGGTCCGATGCTTAATGGCGCTACATCGGTTATGTACGAAGGCGCTCCGAATCATCCGGAGCCTGATAGATTCTGGCGCATCATCGATAAATACAAGATCAATATTTTTTACACGGCGCCAACTGCTATACGCGCATTCATCCGTTGGGGAGAACAATGGGTACTGAAACATAATTTATCAAGTTTACGTTTGCTTGGAACTGTTGGCGAACCGATAAATCCCGAAGCGTGGATGTGGTATCACAAAATTATCGGAAAAGGAAAATGCCCGATCGTGGATACCTGGTGGCAGACAGAAACCGGTTCAATTATGATCTCTCCTTTACCTGGAATTACCCCGACAAAGCCAGGTTCTTGTACCTTGCCGATGTTTGGAGTTCTGCCTGAAGTAGTTGATAGAAAAGGGAAACCTGTCCCTCCCGGTTCAGGTGGATTTTTAATTATCAAAGATACGTGGCCCTCAATGCTTAGAACTATCTATGGCGATAATCAACGATTTAAAAAACAATACTTCAGCGATTATAAAGGATATTACTTTACCGGTGACGGTGCACGAAAAGATAAAGACGGTTATTTCTGGGTGATGGGAAGAGTTGATGATGTGATCAACGTTTCCGGGCATCGTTTGGGAACGGCCGAAATTGAAAGCGCTCTCGTAAGCCATCATGATGTTGCTGAAGCGGCGGTTGTTGCGCGTCCCGATGAGATTAAAGGTAGTGCGATTATTGCATTTGTAACTTTGGAAAACACAAAAATTCCTTCTCTTCTTTTAAAAGAAGAATTGCGGAATCACGTTGCGCAAGAGATCGGGCATATTGCCAAACCCGATGAAATAAGATTCTCTGAAGGATTGCCTAAAACAAGAAGCGGAAAGATCATGCGCCGATTGTTAAGGGAAATTGCAACAAGCGGAACGGTTGTCGGCGATACTACTACGCTTGAGGACTTTAGTGTGTTAGAGCAGTTGAGAAGTGATGAAGAGTAAAAAAAACTGAAAGAATGATTGAATGAGGTTGAATGGATGAATGTTTTCCATTCAGTCATGCAGCCATTCAATCATTCCAAATTATTTGGTTCTGGTTTACCAGGTTATGAATTAAAAATTAGTAATTATTTTAGGAATGGATTGATGAAAACGGAAATTAAATTCGGACTTTTATTTTCGGCAGCACAATTATTTTGGCTGTTGTTTGAATATGTGTTCGGATTGCAGACCACATATAAAAATTTCCATGCGGTAATCACAAATTTCTTTGCTGTGCCTGCAATTGTAATTATGACGTATGCCATTCTTACCAAAAGAAATGATCTGGGTGGTGAGATAACTTTTTTAAAAGCTTTACTTACCGGAGTGTACGTTTCAGCAGTTGTGGCGGTGTTAAGTCCGGTAGTGATTTTAATATTTCACTATTTAATCAATCCCCATTTCTTTACGGATTTTCAGGAGTATTCATTTAAAATAGGAAAAATGTCAGTTCAGGAAGCGAAAGACTATTTTAATCTGAAAAGCTATATTCTTCAAGGCATCTTCGGAGCGTTGATGATGGGAACGGTAACTTCGTTAGTTGTAGCGGCGGTGATAAAGAAGAAGGTTCCTGTCTGAAAACTACCTTCTATTTTTTCTTAAACCGGAAAAGCTCTTTTTTACTGATAATGAAAACAACTCCCAGAATAATGAAAAGAGCGGCGAATAAAACCCGCGAGGTTATTTCTTCTCCGCCGATGATCCATCCAAGAAAGACCGCAATCACCGGATTAACGTAAGCATAGGTAGAAGCCTTTGCCGGACCCGCTGCATCCAACAGCCAAATGTAAGAGGTAAAACCAATCACCGAACCGAAAGCAATCAGATAAAAGAATGCTGAAATGGACGATGATGTTACATTTGCAAAGTGAAAATTATTCCACTCACCGGTTATCAAGCCGGCAAAAACAAGCAGCGCTCCTCCTGCAAACATTTCCATTGCAACGGTAAGAAATTTTGATTTTGGAAGATCGGCTCTTTTTGAATATACGGAACCCGCCGCCCATGAGCACGTTGCAATTAAAAGAGCAACTGCTCCCAACGGGTTAACATGTTCTCCCTGGAAAATTGATGTAGGACTTATCATTATCAACAATCCGGCAAAGCCTAAAACCAAGCCTAATATTATTTTAACGGTGGGTTTGTTTCCGTGCGGATGCATCCAATCAAACAACACCATCCATATTGGAACCGTTGCGACGATCAAAGCGGTTAATCCCGATGGGACGTATTGCTCAGCCCAGACCACTCCGCCGTTTCCGCCAAGCAGTAAAGCGCCGCCAATGATGAAAGCATCTTTCCAATAACTTAATTTTATTTTTTCTTTGCTGAAGATGCGGGCAATCCCCAAAATTATTAGAGAAGAAATAAGAAACCGGAATCCCGCCATCAAAAAAGGTGGAATTGAACCGATTGCAAATTTTATTGCTAAGTAGGTTGAGCCCCAAATAATATAGACTGAAGCAAATGCAGCAATCAGTTTATAACGTGAGGGAGTATTTTTATCCAAGTATTTTTCCGGTTTATTTTATAAAGTTATTAAAACGATTGACTTATGCCGACAAATATTCTATTCGACGTTATTCTTTTTTCTGAGACGAATTCATAAACAATATTAAAGTAAAGAGATTTGAACATCATCCAGCGAAGATCGGCATCCACAATGTTTTGGCCAATTCCGTCTGAAGTGTTACGCGCAAAGAGATAATCAACTCTTCTAAAACCGACTCCCGCATTAAGGTAATTCGTGAGAAAATTTTTATTCACCTTTACGCCGTAAGAAAATCCGTTAAGATAATTGCTTTGTAAATAAGTGAAATCTGCGATCACTATAAAATTAAGTTTTGTGAGTTCGCTAAATGAAACAGATGTTCCGCCATTAAATGATGGATGCACATCATCGTTCTGTTTTGCGAATCCACCGTTGAGCCCGACCGATAAAGTTCGCGACCATTGATAATAGGCACCCAAGCGCACACCTTGCCGCATTCTTGAATCGAGAATGCTGTCAATGGTTGATTTGAAAGATTCGAAATAATAAATTATTTTCCGCGCATCATAGCTAAGATCAAAGGAAAGTTTTTTATCAAATCTGTAAACGGTCGAGACATAAATGCTTGTCGGTTTAAAGACTGATTTTGCCGAATGCATCGCAACTTCGTAAAGATCAAATTCGGAAGAAAGCGCAAAAGAAAAATTTGTCAAGCGCGTACGATGAAGAAAATACAAAAATCTGCGATCGGTTTTACCGGAGTTGGTTTGATTTGCAAAAGAGAGATTGTTACTCATTTGAAGTTTGCCAAGTGAATCTTCGCGCGAAAGGAAAGCGCCGTACTGCATCAACTTGATGTTCACTCCCATATTTTGCCAGTCGGGATGCGAGCCGACAAAAGTTCCGATCGTGAATTTTGAAAAAGAATAATCAAATAAAACACCATCGAAAGCAGAAAGGGAATAGAGATTTTGATTTCTAATTCTACCCGCTTGAATATTGAATGATTCTGCCGGTTTGTATGAAAAGAAGAAGTCGTAAACTTTCAGATTGTTCCAAACGCTTCCGGAATTCTTCCAATTATCTGAACGGTAACCATATGTTGCCGAGGATTGAAATTCCAGATTCTTTACATAAACTTGATTGCTTCGCAGCGAAAGTCCATATCGCCAGTATTGATTTTGCGCGTGTGTAGTTGTTGTTGTGTAATTAGTAAATGAACGCACCGAAACTCTTCCACTGAGATCAAAATTATTTTCTGCTGCTGCGTTCATAGTTTTTACAGAGTTAAGATCATTCCAAAGTGACGGATCGTTCACATCAGTATTTCGATTAGTGGTTTGGTTGTCAACATCTTTTTTATCTAATAGGATATAAACCTGAGCATTTATATCGATTCCGGTTGTTGAGAGATACGAACATGCTGCCGATTGAGAAGACAAGTATTTTATTATACCAACTTGAGTTCCGGTTTCAGAAAGATAAATTGTATCGCCTACCGAAATGCTATTCGTATTTTCAAAACGGGCATAAAAATTTTGTGAAGAAATATAGGTTACTGTTCCAACTATTTTCTGTTCATTCTGTGCGAAGAGAACAGTAGAACAAACGATGAGAAGAAGAATTATTCTTTTCATTAGTCTCCTTCTTCGCTTCCTTGCGGATGGCAAGAGTAACATGCATGGCTTTCGTAAACATATCCGCTAACTTCTCCTTGATGTTTGGAATCCATTTTGCTCTTTGAATGTTCATGACAATCAATGCAGGTAAAAACGAGATAACTTGTCGCGGAAGTATGACAATCGTTGCAAGCATTCCATGTACCCTGATGTGAACCGGAATAGATCGGGAACATACCGTCGTGATAAAAACTCCAATCATTTCCTAAAACGTGACAAGTTTCGCAGTGTGTGTTGAAACCTCTCGCTATATGATCTTTGGTAGAATAATATTGGACTGCATGGCAATCGAAACATTGCACACCGATAATATCGAATTGGTAGCGACTAAAATTTTTATGACAATCTTCGCAAGGAACTACAGAGTGCATTCCCACCAAAGGGAACCTGCTGTTTTGATGCAGGGCTCTAACATCTGTTACAAGCCAACTTTCGGGTGTATGACATTTTTCGCAAACAAATGAAGTTGTTGAATTATGCACATCAAAATGGCAAGCGTTGCAGTTCTGATCAGCTTTATCAAATACTAACGTTTGATGACATGATTTACAGGGAACTGTTTGATGCTGCCCGATGAGATCAAAGTCTGTCGATTGATGATCAAATTTTAAGTCACTTTTTAAAGGGCTCCAACCTTTGGAAGAATGGCAATCGCCGCAATCGATTTTTAACAGAGAGCCATGCGGTGATTGCGCAAAGAGGGCACTCGATAAAAATAAAAGGAGAATGAATGATAAACTATACTTCATAGAACTTTCGGGGAAAATTGAAATGCAATTTACGAAAAAATTAAAATTGAATTTTATCTTTCGTTCCGCCAAAGACAACTTCTTTTACAACTTCTGATTTCAGAAAATCATGCGGAAAACCTAAATCGATTTTGCTGATTGCATCCAAGCGTTTCATCTGCTCTTCCGTCAGATCAAAATTGAGGCAATTCAAATTATCTATTATCTGTTCTTCTTTCCTTGCGCCAACGATCGGAATAATTGTTCCCGATTGTTTGCGAATCCAATTCAGTGCAACGTTTCCCGCTGAGCAACCAACTTCGTTTGCAATGGACACAACTTCTTTTGCGATGGCGGTATTCCGTTCATTCAAACGAGCGCTCTCCGGTTTTAGTCGAAGGGAAAGGTCAGTCTGATTTAAATATTTTCCGGTAAGCGCTCCGCCGGCTAACGGCGCCCAGGCTGTAACGGCAACGTTATTTGCATTACACATTGGTATTATGTCGCGTTCAGGTGTTCTTTGTGTTAAACTATATTCTGCTTGAACTGCAACGAATGAACTCCATCCGCGGAATTCTGCAATTGCATTTCCTTGCGAGATGATCCACGCAGGAGTGTCGGAAATTGCGATGTGCAAAACTTTTCCCGATTGTACAAGATATTGCAAATTGCGCAGAACTTCTTCGATCCCAACGGTGAAATCCCATGCGTGCAGATAAAGTAGATCAATGTATTCAGTTTGTAATCTTTTTAAACTTCCTTCAACCGAATGCACCAAATTTTTCCGGTGATTGCCGCCGTCATTCACATTACCGCGTTGTGTATAAAGCGTATATTTAGTTGCAATAACAAGATTATTTCGTTCTGCTTGAACGAATTCACCAAGATACTTTTCGCTTGACCCTTCGGTATAACGGTTTGCAGTATCGATAAAATTTCCACCGCTGTTAAGGAAAGCATCATATACTTTTTTACTTTCTTCTTTGTTTGCGCCGCTGGACCATTCTTCACCAAAGCCCATTGTGCCGAGACAAATCTCTGAAACGCGTACTCCGCTTTTACCAAGGAGTTTATATTTCATTTTACTTCTTTCAATAATTCAATTTAAAGTATTTTACTCTATAATTAACAACCGCGACTGGAGAATAATTCCTTTAAGCTTAGTTTACTTTCAAGTTAAATGAATCTATTCACTAATTACCACATCAAACCAAACAAAAATAGAAATCATTTAATTAAAAAAAAGGTGAAAGAATGTTACACACAAACTTAACGCATATTTTGTCTGAAAAAGAACACGAAAAAATATTAACTGAAAATGAAAACGTAATGGTCTGCTGCGGAAGAATGGGACCGATGTGCATTCCGGTTTATTCTGTTATGCAGGAGTTAGAACCCGAATATAAAAACGTAAAATTTGCAGATATGGAATTTGACATTCCCGATGCGTATGTTATTCGTGATTTAAAGGAATGCGAATCATTCCGTGGAATTCCATTTGTTATCTATTACAAGAATGGAAAAGTTGTTAACGCGACGAGTAGTATTCAGTCCAAACAACAAGTGACATCAACTCTTGATGAACAATTCGGTAAATAAAGATCAGATTGCGAATAAGTCAGCGGAAAGATTTCTTTCCGCTAACTTATTTTTTAAGTTCTTCCAATCATGAGAATTACTATTTCAGCACGATAAGTTTCTTCACCGAAAATTCAGTTGCTGTTTGCAGTTTATAAAAATATATTCCCGATGGTAATTTTGAAGCATCAAAAATAACCGAGTAATTCCCTTCGTTTTTTTCACCGGTTAAGAGTATCTCAACTTCAGTTCCGAGAACATCAAAAACTTTTAACGTTACGAAGCTTTTTTCTGCAAGTGAAAATAGTATTGTTGTTATTGGATTAAACGGATTCGGGTAATTCTGCTTCAACTCAAACTGTGTTGGAATATTTTCGTTTTCGATGTCTGTTGCAGAACCGGTTTTAAATCCAAACGATTTCGGCCAAAGACTTGCACCATAATTATTCAAAGCGCTTACCCGCCAAAAATGATTCTTCAACGGTGACAAATTCAAAACTTGCAAAGAAGTGTCTATAACAATTGTATCAATTTTCATGGTCTCAAGTGGAAATTGAATTGTTGTTGCCAATTGAAATCGATATGACATTGCAGTAGATTCTTTCATCCATTTGAACATTGGATTTAGCGAAACATTAGTTGTTGCATGGTTCGGCTCAATTAAAATTGGAACGTTTGGAAAACCTGCTTGAAAAGAATTTGTAGCAGAAAAATTGCTGTTCACACCTAGACCAATTGCTTTTATCCGCCAGAAATATTTTGTCGAAGCGAGAATTCCTTTCAGTACAAAAAATGTCTCTTTTATTTCCGGTTTGTTAATTATAAATGTTGAGGAGAAAGTTGAATCGGTAGAAACTTGAATTGCATAACCGTATGTAAAAGAATCTCCTTTCCAAATTAATCGAACGGAATCCTTTTGACTTCTATTATCATTTGCAGGAGAAATCAAGTTCGGAATTTGCGGAGTAAAATCAGCGCTATTCAGTTGCAGAACATTACTCATTGCGCTTTCATTTTCTAAACGATCAAAGGCAGTAACAACAAAATAGTTACCCGGTGTAGAAAGCGTTTTTGCAAATCTTGTTGATAAAAAAGTTTCACCTGTTGTCCCGAATATTATGTTACTTCCTTCAACAGAGGATGGACTTGTTTCGAAACGATATAAAGCATATCGTGAGGCTGTGTCTCCGTCTGTCGCAACTGAAGGAGCGTCCCACATAAATTCATATTTCCCGCTCACCGGATTTATTTGATACCGAAGATTGGTTGGAGCGTTCGGCGGAAGCGGATTAGCTTCTTTCCAATTCATGATAGGAGGAATTGCGTACAAACGATTCAGAGAATACTTTAGAGAATCGGTCATCCCTTTGGGGTTTTCCGGAAAATTTCCCGCTCTAAAAAAAATACCTCCCTGGCATTGTGGATTATTTCTATTAAAATTAATTTCCGCCGGAATTTCTTGAGCACCGTAGCTGGCTGCTTTGTACGCAGCTTGTCCAACATAAAGATGTCTGTTATAAGCTGAAGTTGAATCCGACCACCAATTATTTAGTTTTGCATAATCCTGTCCGCCGCCGAAAGGCCAATAAAGTTGAGGCGCAAGGTAATCAACCGAACTATTTTTCAACCAACCCATTGCATCGGCATAAATAACATTGTATGCATCCATTCCGGTTATGCCTGCTGGAACACCGCTTTTCCAAATTCCAAAAGGACTTATGCCATATTTTAAATAAGGTTTGATACTTTTAAGTGAATCGCTGATCTGAGCTATTAATGCAGTAGTATTTTCTCTTCTCCAATCACCGACGTTAGTTATGCCATGATTATAGAGTTGAAAAGTTGCCGCGTCTTGGTCGGTAATTTGATCCGGCGGATAGGGATAGAAATAATCGTCGAGATGAATGCCATCGACATCGTATCGTCTCGCAACATCATTTATAATTTTTGTTACATAAGCAGTTACTTCGGGAATACCCGGATTAAGAAATTTATAGGTATTGATTTGGAGAATCCATTCTTGATGAGTTTTTGTAATATGATTCCCAACAAACGGATAAGCACCAATAACTTTTTCTGCGCGGTAAGGATTTAACCATGCGTGCAGTTCCATTCCCCGTTTGTGCGATTCTTCTATAACGAATTTAAGGGGATCATAAAATGGTGAAGGGGCAACGCCTTGTTCGCCGGTAAGGTAATAGGACCAGGGCTCAAACTCCGATTGATAAAAAGCATCGCACTCAGTTCTAATTTGAAAAAAGACGGCGTTAATTCCAGAGATTTTTAACTCATCAAGAAGAGTTAGTAATTGAGATTGTTGTTCACTTGTACTTAGTCCTGGTTTCGTAGGCCAATCATAATTTATAACTGTTGCGATCCAGGCTCCGCGGAATTCTCTTTTGGGAGGAAGCGGTTGAGAAAAGAGATTATTACAGAAAAGAAAAATGAAAAGATAGTAAACAATTTTTTTCATGACTGCCTCATGTTTAATTTATATAAAATTTTGAACTGCCTGAAATCA
>Ga0172379_10012209_pt1 | contig 10099 bp, 9 predicted proteins | sample GrowelOW334metaG_FD_119756 | JGI IMG/M metagenome (GOLD analysis project Ga0172379, IMG submission 119756) | Groundwater microbial communities from an aquifer near a municipal landfill in Southern Ontario, Canada - Groundwater well OW334 metaG | ecosystem: Environmental > Aquatic > Deep...
GGCAGACCGAGCAGAAGACGCGGCGTTGTTAATTGCTGACAATATGAAAGGCAACCATGAATATGCTAAGGTAATGGATGAAAAGTCCTTGGCGGCTTCGATAGCTGTAATCGAAAGGAAAAATCAGGACAGAATTCTGGCTAAAGAAATACGGAAGTCGGCGGAATTAAACGATTTGAATTCTGAGGCTGTGCTGCAAGCCGAGGCCGCTTTAAAAATTGTTGAACATTTGAAGACGGAGGTACGCGAGGCCGGGCTGGATATTGTTGTCGATCCGTATGATGACATTGTGGACAAAGCTGCTGAAAGTCTCGGTTCTAAAGGGATCATGGGGGTTGTACGTGATGCCAACAAGGAGAGTGGTTCTTATATTGGAAATGTGGTCGATAAAAATGAAAAGTTTGCGCTCATTGATATTGGCCGGAATCACCTCGTTGTTGTGCCGAGTACCATTTCTAATGGTGAACTGGAAAAAGGTAAAAGGGTGTCTTTGAAGTTCCAGAATGGAATTGCGCGTGATGTCAGCCAGGCACAGAGTCGGGTGCAAGAACAGGGTTTGGAAAGGTAAGTCGGGTAAGTTAATTATTTTATAAGGTGATGATATGCATATTCAAGTAGGAACACATGTTGAGTTGACCGATCATTTACTGTTCGGAGGGAGTTCAAAAAAGATTAAAAATTTACAAGTTGTTGGTAGTTCAGTGGGTGTTCTGGTTTGTGTATCTGTACCGGAAATTAACGGTGTCGGGGAATTTGAAATTAGCGAGGAATATTTACGAAAGCGAATACAGGCTGGACGTGCTTGCATTCGCACAGTTCAGTAACTCATTAAAAAGATGGATTGGTTATGGAAAAGAACGTCGGGATGTTTCCGGCGTTTTTTCATTGGTTTAATGCTTTATTTGTTGTACTATTGTGCAATAAATTTATAAGGCAGGGTGATGTTATGAATGAAGCAAAAAAATCGGAATCTAGTGATTGGTCAGGATTCTGGGTATTGGGTCTGTTTTTGATGTGCATGTTGTTGTCGTCATGGGCGGCAACTCAACGCATTGCCAGTCTTTTTGGCTATCAAGAAGGATTGGGGAATTATCTGTTTACCTTTCAAGGCTGGCATGTGTACCAGCCTTTTTCTTGGTTCATGTGGACGTTGCACTGGGCGAAAGAGAAGGGGCTGATTGATGAGTATCTGACTCAGGGGATGTACGTGATGATCGGCGGTAGTGTGTTTTATGTGCTGATCTGTGCGTTTGTCAATTTTCTGCGCACAAAGTCGGGCAAGTTGCCGGATCACTTGCATGGATCGGCGCATTGGGCCACGGATGATGAAATTCGCAAGACGGGGTTGTTGTGTCAAGACGGCGTGTGCGTTGGCTCCGTTGACGTGCGCGAAACTGGCTTTTGGGGTCGGATTAAAAAACGTGTGCATCGTCGGATTCTGCGTGACAACGAGAAGACACATGTGTTGATGGCCGCACCTACGCGCTCAGGCAAAGGTGTTGGTGTGGTGTTGCCTACGCTGTTGTCGTGGCGGCATTCAACGTTGGTGCATGACGTTAAAGGTGAAAACTTCGCTTTGACAGCAGGGTTTCGGCATAAGGCCGGGCAGCTGATATTGAAGGTGAACCCTACCTGTAAAGACGGCACGGCGGTTCGGTGGAATTCACTGGAAGAGGTACGGATTTTTACGCTCGATGATGTGCGTGACGCACAGAATATCGCGGCGATGATCGCAGATCCTGAAGCTAAGGGGATGGAGGATCACTGGGTATCAACCAGTTACAAGTTGTTGACCGGAATCATTCTGCATGTTTGCTATACGGCTCAGGGTGAAGACAGAAGCTTGACGACGGTGGCGAAGTTTATTGCAGATCCATCGTTCGAGGATGTGAAGCAAATGTTCTCGTTCATTCAGGGTTATGAGCATGATCCATCTGGAAAGATGGGTTGGCGCGATGAGAGCGGTCGAGCAACGAGAACTCATCCAGAGGTGATTCTTGTTGCATCGGAAATGAGTAAGAAGGAAGAAAAAGAGTTGGGTTCGGTAATTTCGTCGGCGGTGACGAAACTGGGTTTGTATTCTGAACCTGTTGTGGCCAAGAACATTGGTGAGTCGGATTTTGCCGTAAAGGATTTGATGAACCTGACACAGCCGGTATCGTGTTACTACGTGGTTCCGCCCAATGATAAAGAACGTCTGCGTCCGTTGACGCGGTTGTTTGTGTCGTTTGTGATTCGCCGGTTGACCGAAGAAATGCGGTTCGAAGGCGGTACGAGCATCGAGGGCTATAAGCATCGTTTGCTGTTGATGATTGATGAATTACCTTCGTTGCGCAAGCTGGACGTGTTACAGGACGGATTGGCCTACATCGCGGGTTATGGGATGAAGGCGTTGTTGGTAATTCAGGATCGTGTGCAGCTGAAGGAAGCATACGGTGATAAGGAGTCGGTTTCTGCCGGGTGTCATGTGCAGATTGTGTATGCACCGAATACGCTGGATGAAGCAAAGCCATTGAGCGAAATGTTGGGTAAAAAGACGGTTGAGTATGAATCCAAGAATCATTCTGGTTCGCGGATGGCGCATGGGTTGGGGCAGGTGAGTATTTCTACTCAGTTGCAGGCGCGGGATCTGATTACGCCGGATGAACTACTGGCATTGCCGCCTTCCGACATGATTGTGAAAGCAGCCGGGTTCTCGCCGATTCGCGGTAAAAAGCTGAAATTCTACGAAATGCCGGTGTTTCAGAAGCGCGCAGAAATTCCACCTCCGATGCGGTGTTCGATTGAATGGATGGTTGGACGCGTGCGGCATTTTTACTGGGCGATGGTGTTGGTGGAAAAAGACGCTAAGAGCGAAATGACGATGTGGCTGAATATGAAGGATCGGGAAATCGCACCTGGTATGTTGGCCGTGGTCAGGCAAGAACGGGTTGTTGATGGCCGGTTGATGTCGAACGAGTTTTTCTATGATTTCGTGGACAAGGACGGCAAAAATAAGAATCGTGGCCCGTATGGAATTGCCAACGTATTTAAGATGCAATTGAAGGGTGAAAAAGCGCCGGATCTGTCGGATGAATTTAGCGTCGGCCTGCGGTTGTTGAGTACGGAAGGGCTGCGCAATGTGGCTTATGTGGGCGAGTTTGAGGTGTTGTCGGATAAGAAGAAAAAGGTCAAGAAGTTGGCGGCAACAATTCTTGGGGCGGATACGAAGATTTTGGACATTGAGCCAGGTTCGCGGAACTTCGGGAAAATCGTGTTGGTCGAGGGCGGGTATGCCGTGCAGGATCTGGGCTTCGGTAATACGGTAATTCATTGTTGTGCAAGGCTCGATACCGTTCCAAAGCTCGGCGACGATGTGTTGATCGGTTACGACGATGCAGGGAAACTAGGGCAGGTTAAGGGTTAATTCTTTTGTTTTAGAGAGGGGATGGGAATGTTTATTGTCATGGCGTTTTTGGTGGTGGTACTCGTAATCGGGGTTTTTGTATTTATGCACTTGAAGTCACAAGGGCTGGATAACGAAATCCAAAATCCGAAAGAGGAAGAGTGGCCTTTTTATGCGAAAAAACCTTTGTCGCAACCAGAGCAGGTTTTGTATTTCAGGCTGGTTGAGGCACTGCCTGAACACATCATTCTTGCACAAGTTCAACTCTCGCGGTTACTTGGTGTCAAGAAGGGAAACAATAATGCTACGTGGAATAACAGAATCAATCGGATGAGCGTGGATTTTGTTGTCTGCAACAAAGATTCAAGCATCGTCGCAGCCATTGAGCTGGATGATTCGACTCATCAACGAGAAGATCGTCAGTCGGCAGATGCGAAGAAAGATAAAGCATTGTCTTCAGCCGGTGTGCGGATTGTGCGTTGGCATGTGAAGTCGATACCTGACGTTACGGCTATTCAAATTGCAGTTAAGTGAATGAATACGCATCCAGTGATGCGTTTCAGAGAGGGGCGGGAGTGTTTCGGTTTTCTGCGATTCTTGTTTTTTTGATGGCGAATTCATTGGCCGGTGCGGCTGATATGGATTCGTTATTGAGGCGCTGCGCGCCAGAGGTGCATCCAGTGACGATGGGGGCGATCGTTAGACAGGAGTCTGGCGGGAATTACCTGGTGATTGGCGATGATGGCGATTTTAGTTTGCCGCGTGCGCAGCGTGTGCAGCAGTCAATTTATCCAGTGTCGTTGATGGATGCCGTGCGCATTGCGGCGGATCTGGATTCCAAGGGGCATGTGTTTGGGGTCGGACTGGGGCAGGTGACTAACCGGAACTTGAAACGGATGGGCGTGTCAGTGTCTGAGGCATTTGATCCTTGTCGGAATTTGCAGTTGTCACGGGACATCTTGCTTGGCAATTATCAGGATGCAGAAAAACAGTATGGATCTGGGCAAGGTGCATTGCTGGCCGCGATCAGTAAGTACAACACCGGCAGTTTTGTAAATGGTCACAGGAATGGGTATGTGGCGAAGGTTGTTGGATCTGGCCGATATGCGGTACCGGAATTGAAAGGCGGCGGGGAAGCAAGGCGCATTCTTTCCTCGAAAAAGGCTCAAACGGTTGCGGGTAAGTCAAAGGGTTCTCATGAATCGAGAAAGGTCACGCTGGCGGAAGCTGTTTTGGCTCCGGCTGCGGTAAGTGGGTTTGTGGATGATGTGCGATAAATATTTGATAGTGAAAACGTCATTTCTTCTTATGTAGGAATTTTGAAAGGTTAAAAGTATGTCCAAGGTATTAGTTGTTGTTGAGTCACCTTCGAAAGCAAAAAAAATCCAGTCAATGTTAGGTGACGATTTTATCGTTCAGGCGAGTGGCGGACATATTCGCGATCTACCCACTACTGCTGGTGAAAACGGGTATGACGCGACCACCTTCAAACCTGTTTATGAACTGACTGAACGGGGCAAGGAATCAGTTAAATACCTCAAATCGAAGCTTGAACGCTGTGATGATGTGTTGCTTGCGACTGATCCAGACCGCGAAGGCGAGGCAATTGGCTGGCACGTGGCCGAAGTGTTGAAACTGAAAAGCCGTCGCCGTGTGATGTTCCATGAAATTACGCCTAGTGCGATCTTGCAGGCCGTGCGTAATCCTTCAATGCTGGACGTGAACCTGGTGCGTGCGCAGGAAGCCCGGCGCGTGATTGACCGGATGGTTGGCTGGTTGGTATCAAGTCCGCTATCGCGTGCGATTGGTGAGAAGGCTTCAGCAGGGCGTGTGCAGTCACCTTCGCTCGGTTTAGTCGTTGCGCGTGAGCGTGAGATTGCGGCTTTTGTTCGGCAACTGTTTTTCAGCGTGAAAGTCAACTTTGCCGGGAATCCTGCTTGGTCTGCTGATTGGGTAGTCGGTAGCGGTGAGGATGCAAAATGTCTGGTGCGCGCTGACGCGGATCGGGCGGCTGCATCGAGGTTGTTTGTGGTGAATGAGTTTGTGGAAAAAGACGAATTCGAGGCACCGCCTGCACCGTTCGATACGGCGGTACTGCAACAAGCCGCATCGGTCGCTTTGGGTTTTGATCCGGACAAAACCATGTTGATTGCGCAAAAGCTGTTTCAAGGACTGGAAGAAGGCCACGGCTTTATCACTTATCACCGAACTGACGATGTAAACCTGTCGGATGATGCGTTTGCGATGATTCAGGAGTACGCCGGGAAAAACGGCCTGCCGGTGGTGGATAGTAAGCGCAAGTGGAAGGCGGGGGAGGGCGCACAAGAAGCCCACGAGGCGATCCGGCCTACTGATTTTGAGGCTGATACCAGCGCGTTATCGGCTGACGAATTGGCCTTGTATGAGCTGATTCACAAGCGTTCTGTGGCTTCGCAGTTGGCTGATGTGGTGTACAGCGTGCGCCGTGCAAAACTGGATAGCGATGGGCTGACGTTTACGGCTGTTGGGCGAGTGTTGAAGGATAAGGGTTGGCGTGCGTATGGCGATGCTGCGGAAGTCGAAGATGAAGACAAGGAAGTTGTGGCGAAAAATGCCGTGCCGGTTCTGGCCGTGGGCGATAGTCTGACTGCGTTGGATGGCGTAGTAACTGAGGCGTGGACTCGTTCACCTGGGCGATACACGAAAGCGTCGATGGTGAAGACGTTGAAGGCGCTGGGGATTGGTCGGCCTTCGACTTATTCGGCTGCGGTGGATGGAATCGAGAAGCGTGGTTATGTGACGCTTGAAAAGCGTTATCTGGTGCCAACAGCGATTGCAGGAAAAATCTACGATGCGCTGACCGGCAAGTTTTCGTTTATCGAGGTCGGCTATACGAAAAAGCTTGAAGAGGATTTGGACGCGATCACTCAAGGCAAAAAGACGTTTGACGATGTAGTGCGAGGTGTGGCTGGTGTGCTGGAAAGCGAACTGGCGGCATTGGGCAGCGCAGCAGCGCCGGTAAAACGTGAGGTTGCTGCCGGTGTGGAGTGTCCGAAATGTGGCAAGCCGATGGTGGAACGTAAGGGGCCGAAAGGCAAGTTCTACGGCTGTACAGGGTATCCAGATTGCAAGGGTACGAAGCAAATCTGAAAACGAAGTGCCAGGAGAATTGCAATGATGAAAGAGGCTGCAAGACGTGGGGAATTGGAGATTTTCTATCAGCCGAAGGTTGATATGTCAAAAGGCACGCTTGTCGGTGTTGAGGCGTTATTGCGGTGGAGACATCCGACATTGGGCTTGTTGCAGCCAGAAATGTTTAACCTGGCACGACTTCAAAATGAAAGCTCTGTCATTGATCTTGGGCATTGGGTGATTACAAAAACGTTGCAGCAAATATCGGATTGGCGGAAAGCCGGTTTTCAAACGCCGGTCAGTGTCAACATCATGGTTTCCGAACTGATAAACGATAATTTCTGTGATTGGCTGAGTGGGATTTTTCGTCATTATTCTGATGTCGATCCGTCCATGCTGGAACTAGAAATTGTCGAATCATCACAGATTAGTGATCCGGTATCGTTGTTCGAGGTGATTACTCAATGTCGGTTGAGTGGCGTTAAGTTTGCGCTTGATGATTTTGGGACTGGATATTCGTCTATTTCTCATATGCGAAATCTGCCGGCAGACCATGTGAAGATCGACAAAATGTTCGTGAACGAAATCGTCCACAACATACAAGATCAGGAGTTGGTTAAATTCATTATCGCTATTGCGTCCGTCTTTGAACGTAAGGCAATTGCAGAAGGTATTGAGAATGTGAATCAAGGGCTGATGCTGATGCGGCTGGGTTGCAAGATCGGCCAAGGATACGCCATAGCGCGTCCTATGGCGGCGGTTGATCTGCCAGGTTGGGTTAACGAATACAAAGGGCATCCAGAGTGGATGGCAGCGTAGGAAAATGATGTTCAGAGAAAAATCCTTATCGCGTCTGTTGCGGGTCAGTGGAATCATTGCCGGGATGGCCGTGAGTGCATTGAGTCATGCTGTTGGGTTAGGCGAAATCAATGTGTTTTCTGCAATGGGTCAACCGTTGATCGCGGAAATTGAGTTAGTAGCAGCGGTCGAGGGTGATAAAACTTCGATGCAGGCTCGTTTGGCTTCACTCGATGACTACAAACAGGCAGGGCTGGAGTATCCTTTTGGGATGAAATATAACTTCCGGATTGAGCAGCGTGCGAATGGTGAGTCTTATATCCGACTGTCCAGCAATCGTCCCGTTAACGATCCTTATGTGAGCTTACTGGTTGAGCTACCGACTTCCGATGGGAAGCTGTTGCATACCTATACATTTCTGCTTGATCTACCAAAAGAAGAGGGTAGGCGAGAGCCGGTGTCGTTGCCATATGTTGTCGCTGGTGAACAGCAAATGATTTTGTCTGGTGTTGCTAATGTACAAGATTTGAAGCCTGCAGGCGGTATTATTTCTACCCGGCGTCATGCGGCTGGGAATTATTCAGTTGGGCATAAAAAACGAAAGAAGCGGTTTCACGCGAGGTTATCCATTGGTGAAAATGAGCTGGCAACATCAGCTGGATCTGGCGAGGACGTGTTGAAATTGAGGATGGATAACGTTTTACTGGATAAAGACATTGATGAAGCCAAACAACGTTTGGCCCAGCTTAAATCTGAAGCGATGGCATTAGTTGAACTGATTCATAAATCTGAAGCCGCAATGATCGAGCAAAATGGCATGACTTCGGCCAGTGCTGTTCTGGCCAGTGCAACTGTGAGCCAGGTGGTTCAAGCTCCGGTGATGAATGCTGCAAAACCTGTTGTGGCAGAGAAACAAGATAAGCTGATGAATATGGATGCCGTGGCACCTGCCGGGCTGTCAATTGGCTCGACGGCGTTGCTGTTTTTTGCGCTGATAATGCGGCGAAAACAGGCTGTGAAGGTTGAAAATTCCGTGGAGTCGAATAATGTGACGGTGTTGAAACCTCAATTAGTCAGCCCGACGTTCATTCTGCCGCCGACTAAAAGCTCGGCTCCGATTCATCCTGAAGACGGGACTCACTGGATTGATGAGGATGAGGTGGATGCGATCAGGGAAGCGAATCTGTTTTTGAAGTTCGGTCGCTATCAACAAGCCAAAGAGGTGCTGCATGATACGCTGTTGATGGAACCACATAATCATGCGGTAAGGTTGAAAATTTTAGAGATCGAGGAAAATTTTCGAGAGGGGAAGTTGGTAAGGGCGGGGTAGCTACTGACAAGTTTCTTGTAACGGGTTACAGTTGAGGATGACTAAAATTAGCGAAGGAAATTTGATGGGACAAGCTAAGTTACGAGGATCACGTGATGATCGAATAAAGGAAGCTGCTGCGCAGCTGGAACGATTGAGGCCAAATAAACTCACTTGCAACAATTGCCAGACTGATTTCACTGATTTTGAAATGCTCAACACGAAAGGAATGGATGGTGTTGATATGGCTTGTGTTGGAGTGTGTCCTTCATGTAAAGATGTCACATGGGGTTTGAAAGGCGATCCAATAATTTGTCAGGCTTTTGCTGAACACATTATGCACGAGAGAGGTTTAGGTAATGAACAACCCAAATTTGGCATACAACGGTTGAGTAAATAAGTACACCATAGACACTTTAGGAAAAATAATGGGACAAGCTAAACAAAGAGGTACTCGCGAAGAACGTATGGCTCAGAAACTTGGATTGGTCAAGTGTACGATTGATGAATTGAAACATAAACTCAATATCCCGGATGAAGCCGAATTTCTTGGCTATGGCATCCATCTGGAGGTTAAGGACGAATTCCTGTCTGATTTCAGTGAGGACAAGGATGCGACCAGAAAGATGTGGGCGAGCAGTCCTGAACACGCAAAGCTATTTTCGGAATTTTCAGACGCTTATGACATGGCTTTTAAATGCGAAGGCTCAGTTGTTGTCGGGATATTCGATGGCAAAAAACAAATGTGGGTTGCTCCTGTTCAATAATCGAAATAAGGACTCTGTATGCCACGAATTACTCTCATATGTGAGTCCTGTAATGGCAATGGTTTTTCAAAATCAACCATGCGGGAAACTTTGCATGATCCGACAAGAAATGTGGTGCGTGGATGCGTAAGTTGTGGGGGTGCAGGGTCTGCCATCAGTTTGTCAAACGCGTGCAATGTCTCGAAGCAGACTCGTGCCTTTTATGAATCGGCAAAAGGTTACGAACGTGGTTCGGGTCGAGTGATTATTGAATACGCGCACATAGCGGGAGCTTGTGTTCATTGCGCCGGTACGAAGTGTAAGAAATGTTATCAAACGGGGAAGAATATTCGCTTTATTAAGCAATTGCCTTACGTTCAAAGACGGACGATCAAGACTGTAGGAATAGTCATTATCGCTCTCTTTGTGGCTACGGCGACGGGCAATTACGTCGCCAAAATCCCAGCTACATTGATAGTCAAGATAAGTAACCACGCCATTCCCATTGCACCGCCGCTTCCGGCCACGGGAGAAATGCAGCGATTCCGTCAAGATGCTCCGAACACCATTTACGCGCCATTTCAGGTGACGGCAAACACGGTCGCGCCGTTTCATTACCTCGTGAAGCTCGAAGACTGGCAAACTGGTGTACCTTTGCTGAACATCTTTGTTCGACACGGTGAGGCGGTGAATATTAAGGTGCCGCTGGGGACCTATCGGTTAAAGTACGCATATGGCTCGTCCTGGTAC
>Ga0172379_10012210_pt1 | contig 10098 bp, 7 predicted proteins | sample GrowelOW334metaG_FD_119756 | JGI IMG/M metagenome (GOLD analysis project Ga0172379, IMG submission 119756) | Groundwater microbial communities from an aquifer near a municipal landfill in Southern Ontario, Canada - Groundwater well OW334 metaG | ecosystem: Environmental > Aquatic > Deep...
CAGGGCGGCACGGTGTATGGAAATGAACAGAGTTTGAAAACCGTGGGCTATACGGAGTCGGGCCATGTCGGCATCGTATTTTACGATAAAGGTTCCGTCAGCGACGGCTGGCGTTATCTGGAAGCCGCGCCTGAAGATCAGAGCAACAGCATAGCATGGTGGCCGTCGTTAACGTGGGTGTATACGTTATCTCCTTGGAACATTACTAGTTACACCGCGGCTCTTACCATTTCGACTTCGACCGCCATTGGAACGGGCAAGGAGAATACCGCGGCGATCATCGCCAAGCAGACCGGCACGATCTATGCCGCCTACATCTGCGCTAACTATGCGGGCGGAAGCCTCAACGATTGGTTCCTGCCGAGCTTGGAGGAATTGCATCTGATGTATCTCAATATGAAAGTCCAGGGCATAGGCGGATTGGGCTCTCAACTTTACTGGTCTTCGACTCAATACAATCCGGCTTACGCATACGGCAACGCCTGGAGCGTCTATTTCAGCACGACGTATAGCGCGAGCAGCTACCCAGCTTACAACACTTGGTACGCCCGGGCTGCCCGGAGGTATTGAACGGCATTATGGCACGCGGCCCTGTCGCTCCATCGTAACGTTCACGATCTCAGCCGTCCCTCTCTTCGCGGTAGCGATGGGAGGGGCCCGGAGGGGTCGCTCTTGAGCGACCGAAGCCCCGCACAGAGCGACGGCGGCTGCTGCCGGACCGCCCTTCAATGGTTTCAATCCGGACCGTTCGTCCACAGAAGATCCAGGAAATCCTGCCACGGAAGTACTTCGATTCCGTCGATCTTTCGGGGCCGGTCTTCGCGGCATACGAGGAAAAAGCGTTCGCATAGTCCTTCTTCCCGCAGTTTCCGTAAACCCGAGAGATGGCGGTCTTGAATATTTTTCGACGCTTTGACTTCTACGGCAATTTTGCCGTCTATCAGGAAATCAACCTCGGCGCCGGAGACTGACCGCCAATAGGAGAGGAGCGACCTCGGACGGCGGTAATCTATCCATGCGCGCAATTCCATAAAGATGAAGTGCTCGAAGAACTCGCCGAAATCGGCGCTCGCCTCGTCTATGGGCGGCAGTCTGCGCAGCGTTCGAACGACGCCTAGGTCGAAAAAATAGAATTTTGGAGTACCGATGGCCTTTCGTTTGATCGTTCCGGTAAACGCGTTCACTTCGAAACCGAGCAGCGTATCTTTGAGTACATCGAACCAGACTTTAACTGTCTGACGCGGGACTTGCGCGTCGTTCGCGATATTCGTGTAGTTGATCATCCGGGCATTGCTTGCGGCCGCGACTTGCAGAAATCGAGCGAAGGCGGGAAGGTTGCGCGTTAAGCCCTCGGCGGAAACTTCCTCGGTCAAATAAGTGTCTACGTATGCCGCTAAGTCGTCGTCGGGCGAAGTCGAAAGATAATGAGGCGGGAGGAGCCCGCTCGTCATGACGCGCTCCAATGAGAAGCCGGTTCCCGCCGTTTCGGAATACGTGAACGGGTGCATGACGCGAGTTCTTGCTCGTCCCCCGAGCAGATTCGTTCCGGCGGCTTTGAGTTTCCGCGCGCTTGATCCGGTCAATAGAAAACGGATGCGTCGTTCCTCGATCAGCAATTGGATCTCATCGAGCAGAGTGGGGCACTTCTGAATCTCATCCACGCAGACTACGCAATCGTATAAGCCGCGCGCTTCAATTTCCTCGCGGAGGAGCCCTTGATCCGCCAGAAGCCGCAGGAGTAGACGTCTATCCAAAAGGTTGTACGTCAGCCGCGGTATGTCTCCCAATTCTTCCCGAATGTACGAAGATTTCCCTGTTTGCCGTGGACCAAGGAGAAACAGTGAACGTTCGCTCAATGGGGTTTTTATATCGAGCGATCGACGCAGGTAGCTCTCAGTCATCGACGCTTCCTTCAAATAAGATGATTTTGCCAACTCTATTGGCGCATATCATTATAAACGCCAATAGAGTTGGCGGCAAGCGGGATCGGCATAACCCGAAGAGTCCACCTTGATCTTGTATAAAGCCGCGGAAACAGGCTGAAATAACACGGGACCGAATTGAGGCCTCCCGCAAGCATGCGGATCGAATATGGACTAAGATTGTTATATGAGCGGACTTAATACATTTTTCGCACCGCCTGATCGGGATTCTCCGGAATTGATCGAAAAGGAGGCCCGAGATGTCGGTGATCTGGATTTGTTCAGCCGGATTCTGAACGCTCTGCCGGAAATCGCCTTCGTACTCAACGGCAAAAGGCAGGTTATCTTCGCGAACGATTCTGCCGCCAAGCTTTTGGGTCTTGCCTGCGCCGGTTTTCTGGGCCGCAGACCCGGCGAGATCGTCTCGTGCGTGCATTCGGGCGATATGCCCGCCGGCTGTGGAACCGGAGAGGCCTGCCGCTACTGCGGAGCCGTCAACGCCATTTTGGAATCTCAGCGGACCGGCGGGCCCGTGGAACGCGAATGCCGCATTTCCGTGAAGAAAGGAGAAAAAACCGAAGCCCTCGACCTGTCGGTCACCTGCAAGGACGTGTCGGTCGGTACAAGCGCGTTTTTTCTTTTGACGATACGCGACATCAGCGACGCGAAACGGCGGAAAGTGCTTGAACGGGCTTTTTTTCACGATGTCGTCAACAGCATCGCCGCGGTACAGTCGGGCGCCGCCATGCTGAAATCGGAAGTCGATTCAGGCGGAGCGGTAACCATCGACGATATTCTCACTTCGGTTGAATGCCTGCTTGATGAGGTCACTAAACAGCGCGATTTCTCCGCGATGGAACACGGCGACTTATCGGTTTCCCCGGAATTCGCGTCCAACGCGACGATCCTGAATGATGTGGTGACCTTGTTCAAGGCAAGCGTGACGTCGCATGAAAAAACGCTTCAGGTGGATGTCTCCGCCACCGTTGAAAAGAAAATTTTCGTGGACCTCGTTCTTATTCGCCGCGTGCTGGTAAACATGATAAAGAACGCCCTGGAGGCGTCCAGCGCGGGGGAGACTGTCCGTACGTGGACCGCTCCCTGCGGCGATATGGTTCGGTTCTCCGTCCACAATGTTGCCGTAATGACGGATGAGGTCCGCCATCAGGTTTTTCAGAGATCTTTCTCCACGAAAGGGCAGGGGCGCGGAATCGGAACTTACACCATGCGTATGCTTGCGACTGAATACCTAAACGGTTCGGTCGATTTTCGTTCCGTTCCCGGCGAAGGAACCACCTTCTGGCTCGATGTGCCGCTCTGAAGTACTCGAATTGCGCGGGAGTCCGCTCAACGCCGACACTCTGGCGCTATCTATTGGGGTAGGTTTCTCGCTTACAAGCTCCGGCTCTCAATTCCTACGGAAAAATCAGTTTGCCGCTGATTCTCGGGACTTGCCGTTGGGAGGTACCTTTATCCTATGAGGTCTCATCGTTTTTTTACATCTTATTCGGATTATGGGGAGAAACAAGCATGAGTCTGTTGAAATTCGCGGCTATGATCTTGATTATCGGTGGCGTCTTCGGTTTGGCCTACGGCAGTTTCAGTTATACCAAGGAAACTCATGAGGCTAAACTCGGTCCGATCAAAATCTCGATTCTGGATAAACAAACGATCAATGTTCCCGTCTGGGCCGGAGTAGCGGCAATAGCGCTAGGCGGCGGCCTCATGGTCATCGGAAGCAAGAAGCGCTAGAAAGCGCAGGGCCGGTCGGTGTTCATTTACTCCTAAAGCACTTTGTTCGAATCGGATTGTTGTCCGCTTATCGGGAAGCTCCATTCGATCAGGACTCCTGTTTTTCCTTCTATACGCAAGTTTCCGCCGAGTTGCCCGGCAAGCAAGCGGATAATAGTGAAGCCGAGCCCGGAACTGGAATCCGGATTTAAATCCGCCGGGAGGCCGATGCCGGTATCCATAATGCGGATGACGGCTTTGTTCCCGGCTTCGGTTCTGGTTTGGACGACAACGCGTCGTTCGCCCTGCCATCCCGACGGGAAAGCGTATTTTCGCGTATTGGTAATCGCCTCGTTAAGGATGAGCCCGCAGGGTATGGCTTCGGTGAGCGTCAGGTTGAGCTCTCGTAATTCCAGATCCAATTTTGTATCCCAATCCCCTGAAGGCGAGAGAAGTTCCGTCGCGAGCATTGACGCGTATTCGGAGAAGTTCATATTCCCAAAGTTCTCGGAAGCGTAGAGCATCTCGTGGATGAGCGAGATGGAACGGATTCGAGCTTCGGCTTCGCCGAGGGACGCTTTTGCCGTGAGGTCTTTCAGCTCGCTTCCTTGTAAGGAAAGCAAGCTGATGATCAGCTGGAGATTGTTTTTTACGCGGTGATGGATTTCACGGAGAAGGACCTCTTTCTCCTTTAACGAGACTTCAATTATTCCGCGTTGCCGCTTGCTTTCGGTGACGTCGGCGCCTATCCCGATCGCGCCTGACAGCGACCCCGACGCGTCCCGCGTGGCGGTGACGGTCAAATCTATGAGACGAATGTTTCCGTCTTTCATGCACATTTTGCATTCGAAGCTTTCTTCGGCCGACTGACCGCAGGCGACGCGTAAAAATGGAGAATCCAGGTCAAAGCTCGCAGGTGAATCGAACCGCGAGAAATTGGTCCCGGTTATCTCATTCCATGAATAGCCGGAGAGCGTCAAGAAATATGGATTAGCGAAGTTTATTTTTCCGTCGAGTCCGATTCCGAGCGCTACCAATTGGATATTTTCCAATATTTCCCGGAAACTGCGTTCTCGGTCTATTAAAATTTTTTCACGGGTTCTAATGCCCGCTACCATCGCGTCGAAGCTGCTTCCGACTTTCTTGAGTTCGGTGAAGCCCTCACCGAAACCCTCCAGTTCTTCATAGAGTCCGCCCGCGATTTTTTCCGTTTTCTCCGCGATCTGTTTCAGTGAACCACGCAGTCCGCGTATACGGAGAAATGAGAATAGAACGCCGAACGCTCCGGAAAAAAAGATGATCAGCAAAAATCCGAGAAAATATCCGATTCTCGATTCCGTCAAAACCCTTGAGGGGAATAGAACCAGGACATACCAAGAAGGGTCTGAGACTCGTGCTACGGAGAAGATTACGTTGCCGCTTTCGTCGCGCGCTTCGCCTCCGTCGCCGGCTGCCTTGATCCGCATAAAGTCGGCTTGTCTTTCCCTCCGGAGTACATGCCCAGGATCTTGATGCGAAACGAAAACCCCATTTTCATCGGTGACGCGGACTTCAACCTGCGAAGGGTCGCTGCTTTTGGTAGTATTTGAAAACCTCCCGATGGCGCCAAGATCAAGATCGCAAATTATGGTGAATTCTTCCGAAACTTCCCCGAAACTAACTGCTACTCGTTCTTGTTTGACGGATATGTATGATGGGGACCAGCGGATCCCGCTACCTCCGCGAACGTTCTCAAAAACGGATTCCCCCGCTCTTGAAAAACCAATCATTGCCGGATTGCGTGGGGCCGTCCATAAAACCCGCGCGTCGCGTCCGATCACCTGTATGCGATTTAAAAACGGGTACATCTGTAATAGTTCTTCCAGATATTCCTGCATTCGAGCCCGAGGGTAGAGATCGGTCCGACGAAGTGTCAACGTAATCCCTTCCAAAGCATCTTTCGGTCTCTGGAAGAATTCCTCCAACCTGCTCGCCACTATAGTCGCGCTTGCCTTATTCGTCTCGGTGATGGAACGGCGCATAGCGCCGTCGAACACAAAAAAACCCCAACCTCCGGCGAGTATGAGCGGCGCGACAATTAAGTATAAGTTACCTACCCCCATATAGCGGGCAAGGGAGACTGGTTTTTTCGTGCTCATTCGATTCGTACGAATTGCCCTCCACGGATTTCGAAAAGGAATTTTGATCTGGAGGCGTCGCCTGCCTTGTTGAACTCGATCGTCCCTTGAGGCCCCTGAAAAACACCGGTTGAGAGTATCTGTTTCTTTATCGATAAAGGATCGGCGCGAGGCGATTCGGATATGGCTGTGCGGAGGATGGCAGCGCCTTCCCAGCCGAACATCGCGGTATAACTCGGGCCCTCACCGTACTCTTTGAGATAATTATCTCGGAACGCCTTGCCCGCTTCCGTTCGATATTCCATATCTGAAACACTGACCGCTACCACGCCTTCAACGGCGTTTCCCCCATTCTTGAGCAAGTCTACCGTAAGCGGCCAAGGTGGAAGAAAAAGTCGCGCATTCAATCGCTCTTTTTCCAGTGTTTTCGCGATTATAACAGTCTCGGAGCTTGCCGCGACGACTACGATGGCGCGTGTGCCGGTTCTTTTTATTTCGGCTGTCATTTTGTCTGGTTCCACGCTTTTTGCGGAATCGAATTCCAATTTGAAAGCCGTGTTTCCACCGAGCTTTTCATAGGTATCGGAGAAAGCGTCGAAGACGGCCGAAGTGTAGGTTCGGTTTCGTAGGTCTCCGATTAGTCCTACCGTTCGTATCCCGAAACGTTCGAGCACTGTACGCGCGAGCATTTCTCCGTAGGACCCGGAAGATTCGTTGACTCGGAAAAAAAGGTCATCTGTGCCGGAGAAGGTGGGATCCGAAACGGTCGGCGAGATGACGAGTATCCCTTCTCCGATTGCCCACGGAATAGCTTTTTGGGCAGCCTGGCTGGTAGTCGCGAGTATGACAAGCCGACACCCATCAGCCTTTAATTCCCGGAACGCCCGCAGGCATTGATCCTGATCATTCGCGTCATCTTTGATCAGGAGTTTTATCGAACCGAGTTTGCCTCCCGCCGCGCCGGGGCCGTCGCCGAACGCCATTTGAAAGCCGTTGCGGGCGCCGAGTCCGACGGCTGAGGAGGGACCAGTCAGCGGGCCGACAAAGCCGATAGCCAGCGGACGTCCCGCGCAGGAACTCTCTATCACCGCCAAGATGAAAATGACAAAAAGCAATGGGAGCGTATGCTGGTCTGTCGAAAGTGAATGACGTGAAGTTATTCTTTTCGACTTCATTCATTTATTCTCCCGATTTGTAAAGTGTAATACCTAAAGCTTTTAAACACACGGCGTTTAAGGAGGTATTCCTAGATAAATTCACTCTTTTCAAAGGCTTCCATTTCGTTGACGGCTATTTTTCTGAATTGGGTTGGAGAGACATTCTCGTATTTTTTGAAGCACTTGCTGAAGTAAAACAAACTCCGAAAGCCTACTTCTTCCGCGACGTCGGAAACCGCGTGTCCGTCAAGCAAAAGTTGTTTTGCGTTATGAAGTCGGATATCAATCAAATAGGTGATCGGAGACTTGCCGGTAATAGTCTTGAATAAGCTGCCGAGGTACGACGGACTGATCTTGGTGTTTTCGGCGATTTCTCCCAACGTCAACGACTTTGTGTAATTTTCAGTCATATAACTGATTGCCAGCTCAACTTTCTGAACGTTGTCGTATACGAAATTTCCCGTTTTCCATTGAGTAAGGAGATACAGGATCTCCATGAAGATGGCACGGCCGCGAGAAGTTTTGTTGTTGTATTGCGAGATGAAGGTTTTAGTAAACTTGGAAAATAATTCGAGCAGTCTGGAATACAGAAAGGAATCGTCGATGCTTTCGACGAATTGAAACGGTAGATCAAGCGTGTGGAGAGTCCACCGCTTTTGCTCGAAAACCGGCAGCGTATATAGAAAGTCGACGGCATAACATTCCATGAGGTTGTCGGGAAAGGTATGCCCTTTTCGGTAATCGCCGGGTTTGAAGTAAACCAAATCGCCTGTTTTTATATGAGCGGTACAATCGTTGCAGGTCACTTGCGCTTCGCCTTTGTAAACCAGGATCAGGTTATGGCGGTTGTAAATAGTCGGGCCTTTGAGTTTCCAATTGGCCGAACACTTACGATTTACCACGTACGTGAACAGCGGGAAGATTTCATTGTATGGGTTTTCAATAGGTATCCGCATAGTGAAATAGTACAAATCCAATAATATCATACATGGTGTTTTCGAGCAACCGGCCGTACAATTTCCACACTGTTCCCGGAAAAAAGTCGAGAACGGGAAGTCAAAAGGAGGCTCGTCATGAAACGTGGCGCGTTCGTACTTTCCCTATGCCTCGCGGTCCTGTCGGCCGCGGCGGCGCAGGACGCGAAATTGGGATCTTCCCTCATCGGCAAGCTTGAAGGGCCGACGATCATTCGGGATGCCGCGCAATTTCCGAAAGCATTCAAGGAAGCTCCGGATCTTGGGGCAATGGTCAAGGCGGGCAAGCTCCCCGCGGTCGCGAAACGGCTGCCCCAGCCTTCGGATCTGATGGTCGTTAAGCCCCTTAAGGAAATCGGCAAGTATGGCGGTAACTGGCGGCGCGCCTTCACCGGCCCGGCCGACCACGAGAACGGCAACCGCATCAATTCGGCCGACAAGATTCTCCACTTCGACTATACCGGCACCAAGATTATGCCCGCACTCGCCAAAAACTGGAAAGTCAGCGCGGACGGCAAGACCACGACGGTCTATCTGCGCAAGGGCGCGCGCTGGTCGGACGGCAAGCCGCTCACCGCGGACGATTTCGTGTTCTGGTACCAGGACATTTACCTCAACAAGCAGATCGTCCCGACGCCCTTCTTCGAATTCCAGATCAACGGAAAGAACGGCGTCATCAAGAAGATCGATAATTTTACCGTCGCCTTTGAATTCCCCGAGCCGTATGCCTACTTCGTCTACGAACTGGCGGGCAGCACGTCCATGGGAGCCGGTTTCGCCACCCGCGGCGCATTCCAGAACTGGGGCGGCAGCTATGCGCCCGCTCATTACCTGAAACAGTTTCTGCCGAAATATTCAAGCGAGGAAGCGGTCAACAAGAAGGCCAAGGAACTTGGTTTCGACAGCTGGGTATCATTGCTTAGGAATCGCTACAGCTGGGCTCTCAATCCGGAACTGCCGGTAATGACGCCTTGGAGGACGGTCTCCCCCATCAATACGCCGACCTGGTCCATGGAGCGCAACCCCTACTTTTGGGTAGTCGATACCGCGGGCAACCAATTGCCCTACATCGATAAAATTACGATGACCCTCGCCGAGAACACCGAAGTCGCTAACCTGCGCGCCATCGCCGGCGAGTACGACGTCCAGGAACGGCATATGCAGTTGGCCAAGCTGCCGGTGTTCCTGGACAACGCGAAAAAAGGTAATTATACCGTTCACCTCGATCCGGCCTTCAACGGATCGGACGCCGCCATCCATATCGGCACCGCGTACGAAGCGGATCCGGAAATCTCCAAATGGCTGAAGAGCAAGGACTTCCGCCACGCCATCTCGCTCGGCATCGATCGGGACCAGCTCAACGAGGCTTTCTGGCTCGGCACCGGTACGCCCGGTTCCGTCGCCCCCTCTCCCGACACGATCTACAGCCCCGGTCCCGAATGGAACAAGAAGTGGGCGATTCTCGACCTCAAACAGTCGAACGACTTGCTCGACAAGATCGGCCTTTCCAAGAAAGACGCCGAGGGTTTCCGTCAGCGGACCGACGGCAAGGGTCGCCTGCGCTTCGAGATGGTTACGGTCGGCGGACAATTCGTTCCGTACACCGCTATCGGCGAAATGATCAAGCAGCAGTGGAAGAAGATCGGCATCGATGTCGATATCAAGGAAACTGAGCGCAACTTGGCTTTCACCAAGGACCTCAACAGCGAGAACCAGATGATCGTCTGGGCTAACGACGGCTCGGAAATGCTCTTTCTCTTTGCCCGCCACGCTATGCCGGTCGACGCGGCCGAAAGCCACATGGGCGCGGCGTACGCCAAGTGGTACGCTTCCAACGGCGCTGCGGGAAAGAAGCCAGAAGAGAGCGAAATGCTGAAAGCGATGGAGCTGTTCCGGAAGGCGTTCGGAATGAAGGAAGCCGAGCAGATCGCTACCGCCAAGGAAATTTGGAAGATCATCGTCGAACAGGAATGGAGCATCGGAACGGTCGGCCAGTCGCCCGCCTTCATGGGTGTCCGCATCGTCAAAAACAACATGGGCAACGTGCCCGAGCGCCAGGTCAACGCGCAGCACGCGCGCACTCCGGCTACTTCGGGGCCAACGACATTCTTCTTTAAATAACCTCGTTATCGATGCCGAAGCGCACCAAAGCGCTTCGGCGCCCGCATCAACACGAGGAAGGCTGGATTACCTCCCG
>Ga0172379_10012211_pt1 | contig 10097 bp, 7 predicted proteins | sample GrowelOW334metaG_FD_119756 | JGI IMG/M metagenome (GOLD analysis project Ga0172379, IMG submission 119756) | Groundwater microbial communities from an aquifer near a municipal landfill in Southern Ontario, Canada - Groundwater well OW334 metaG | ecosystem: Environmental > Aquatic > Deep...
CCTGTGGAGCAGGACGCTGTAAAACTACCACTCGCTAATTTTGTGCTTCCATCATACAGGTCAAGAGTATAAATTGCTGGCGGAGTGAATGTTGCTGAAACAATACCGCTTGGTCCAGTTGCAAAAATACTATTACCATCATAAGGCCGTTTTACTGTAACTGTTCCAGTTGTATTGGATGAACCCCATACGACATTCATTTGGCACGAACTACTGCCTGAACTAATGGCGCAGGAGCTTGATGTAATCCATCCGGAAGCCGGTGTCGGATTCGTACATATTCCTCCAACCATCGTCTGTGGTGCCGTGCAGGATGTACACGATGGAGGATTATTTGCTCCGTTTGTACAAGATGAAATTAGCGTTGTAGCATTAACCTCATTTGACCAATTGGAACAACCGCCAGTATTGCATGCTCTGACTTGATAATAGTAAGAGGAGCCCGAAGCAAGACCTGTGTCAATATATGAAATAGTGTCGGCGGCAATGTTACTAGCAATAGTTGAATATGAACCTCCGTATGTCCATTTCCTTTGCAATTCGTATCTGCTTTCGTTAGCGACATTGCCCCACGAAAGAGTCATACCAGTGGTGGTAACATTAGTTGGAGTATTGAGAGTTGGGGTCATTGGGGCTGTTACGATTACCAAACACTTTCCCACACCCATATATGTGCCCCATGAACTCCCTGAAGCACAGGTTGTAGTAACTGTTGATTGAGCAAGTTGGATTCCATTGTTGTACAGGAAGAAATTCACTCCCGAAGTATTGTATGGGACTGTGAAAGTGTATGAACCGCTATTCCCACTCATAGAGTTGGGAATTCCATATAAGCTGGTAACCGCTGAAGTATAAACAGGATTTGTTGTGCTCCATGTCAATGTTTGAGAACAACTGCTTGCTCCTGATGCAATTGTGCAAGTTGGCGATGTTGGCGTAAGAGTTCCGGACATAATTAAAGAGTCCGAAATAACCAAATTAAATTGCGTTGTTTTGTTTAAAGGTATTCCAGTGATTGTAATTGGATAATTGCCAGCCGTGGCGGTTGGAGAAACTGATACAGCAAATGATGATGTACAGGATGTGTTTGGTGTACATGAAGTTGGGCTAAAAGATCCTGTAACTCCTGATGGCAATCCTGATGCAGAAAGAGAGATTGTTTGGGCAGTGCCTGTGGATTTGGTAACTGTGATGGTGTTGGAGCCGTTAACGATGATGCCTGATTTGGTAACATTTATATTTCCGGAGTTTGAGAGAGAGTAATTGAAATTATTGGCACATGTTTCGTTGGCTATATTCCATGTACTCCCTGAAACGCAGGTTGCCGTTACTGTTCCCGTGTCCAATACTGTGCTGCCATTTTTCAGATAAAATACGGTGTTCGGATATGCAACCCAAACCGCAATTCCTGATGAATCAGCAGAAGTGGAAAGTGTTGATCCTGTGTTTCCGTCTACCAATGAAGGAGAAGTGGCATTACTTGTATTCCATGAAGCCACAGTAGTACATGTGCTTGCCCCGATTGCTATGGTGCATCCTGTAGGAGATAAGAAAAGGGTTCCGGAAAGTACGGGAATTAATGAAAAAGATGCAGTAACAGTACAATTGCTAGTGATTGCATTTGTAGTGTACGAACCAGCGGCAAATGAACCTCCGCAAGTACCTCCGGTTGAATATATCGTATAACCAGTATTTGGAGTAATGGCAAAAGATGTTGTATAGCCATAGTTAACAGTTCTTGAAGATGGTGATATGTAACCGCCAGCTCCAGCAGTTGTGGAAACATTATAAGTATTAGCGGTGCAAGTATTTGAAGTGGTAATCCAAGTTCCAAATGTACAACTTGGATATGCTGATTTTGTACTCGTTTGAGTAATAGTTCCTGTCTGGCCTGTTGGACAGCTCAATGTTTGTGTTTGTGTGAGAGGGGCTGCGCAGGTACCTGTACAACTCTGATTTGTATATGTACCGCTTAACGAGCCGTTGGTACAAATGCGTTCTTGAGAAGAGCACAATGTTGGATAAACAACCGAAGATGATTGATATGCGGTAACTGAAAAACCGCTCGCGATACTTCCACCCCACGGAAGAGTGCATGAGGCAGGAGTGGCAACCGTTACTGTTACCGATTGTGTTGCTGATGTTCCTCCTGGACCGACACAATAGAAAGTGAACGATGCGGGAGCGGTCAAAACATCTGTCAATCCACTACCAGAGGTACTGTTTGGAATTGACGCTGAATTAGACCACGAACCGCCTGCGTAACAACTGGTGGCATTTGTTGATCCCCATGTGATTGTGGACCGAGAGCCATATACAACATTATTATTTGGATAGACAGAGAGTGTGGCAGTAGGTGCTGGAGGAGAGGTTACTGTACAACTCTCATAGTTGTAGCTACCTGTCCAGGTGCCATTATTACAAATGCGCGTTTGAGATGAACATGTTGGAGCAGAGGGTGCCAAATATGCGAGAATTGAAGTACCACTTGGAACGGGGTCTCCACCCCATGCAACTTCCCACGGCTTAACACAAGAGGCCTTTGTTTCTGTGCAATTTTCGAACCTAGAAAAACTATTCCAATAACATATCCATGTAAAGCGGTCATCGTATTCTCTTTGAGTGTAGCCAGTACCCAATCCAGCATTGCAATTGTAGTGAGTCGCTGCACAGGCATTGACTACCGAGTATGAAATAGAGGTAATCGGAGATAGGAAAAGGCCGGATGTGCCTCGTGTCCCATTAAAAAATATATTGGAAGAGGTGTTGGCAGACCCGGCAACAAAAGTCCCTGGGATTTGAGTACTGGAATAAGGAGGATCAATCCAATTTAATTTATTCCACCCCCACAAACTTGAAACTACATAATCTAGATTGTCATAATACCCATAATCACAATATCCATAACTAAATGTCCCACTGGCTTGTATGATTTCACCAGGTGCATAGGTTGACTTATTTATACCTATATTATCGTAAGTAAAATAACAGGTACCCAAACTGTCAGCGTTAGAAAAATCTGTAACGGTAATAGCACTTGCTGATGGTATACCTACTAAGAAGAATAGTGGTAATGCTAGAAGACAGACAAAGCGGAAGCGCTTGAGAAATTTCATACTGTTTTCTTACAGTATACTCCCTAGGATTTCTCCCATTTTCGGGCTTTCTTATTGTGTTGATAACTATGAGCCGCCAAGTTGATTGATGTCCTGTTGAAATTGTGTAGCGAATCCCATTACACCGTCACCATAGAATGCATAAGCAGGATTTTTTGCGCCAGCCCATCCAGCAAAATATCGAAGAGCTGCGAGGCGTTCAGCCGAGCGGGTTTGGGTACTGGCACCGTTATCTGCCATAAGCATAGCTGTCGCCATAATCGCAGTTCGAGCAATCCACGGATTACTTGGTTCAGAGGCGCCGAGAAGTTTGCGGACGCGGTCCTTGCTTGCAACATACTTCCACGGGCCCTGCCAAAATGCACTGCCGGCGCCCGAAGACGGTGAACAACTATTGGTTTGTATATTAACGAAGCCACCAAAACAAACCCAAGTTGAAGGTATAAATTGCCCAGGTCCCATAGCACCGCCCCATCCATATGACGGTTTCTTAGAGACGGGCATTTTATCTGGATCAAGTCCGAGCGCTTGTGCGATATATGAGAAGACCGGCTGGTCGCGCGTAGGATGCATATCAACTCGCCATGAGCCAGTACCAAGGTTTTCGCCAAGATTCGTTTCCTGTTTCAACACGGCAAGAGTAACTGCCGCACGAGTGCCAGTCGCCTTCTCGGCGGCAAGAGCATAAGTAAGTGCTGTACCGAATGGAATTGCGGCTGAATCACGCAAAGTAAAAAGTTCAGAGCGAATCTGTGCTGCGGTTTTTTGACTGGTAGCAATAATTTTCTGATAGTTCGCTTCTATACCTTTCGTCTCTGCGAGTAATTTCTGCTTTTCTTTTTCTTGCGCTTGAACCTGTTGTTTAGCGAGCTGGGCTACTGTACGCAATTTTTCCTGTTCTGTAAGTCGTGCTTCGAGAGCTTCTTTCTCGGCCTCGGTTGAAACACTTGTTTGTTCAATCTGATTGAATGAATCCGCTAGGGAACTCTTAATAGAAACAAAAGCGTCAAGGTCACTGAAAAAGCCCGATACATCTTGCGAGCCGAGCGCGACACTGACAACAGAATAATCATCAAGCATTTGTGTTTGTCGTAATATTTGTGCGAGCGATTCTTTTTCCGCTGAAAGTTGTTTAGAAAGTGACGAGAGTGTTTGATTGTGTACTCCTATATTGCTATTCAACTGCTTTATTGCTAGGTTGATTGCTTCTATCTGAAGTTGCGTCTTTTTAATTTCTGCATTGAAAGCATTTATTTGTGTTTGAAGTGTTTGGCGTTGGCCTTGCGCCGCATCAAGTAATTGTTGCTGTACGACAATCTGGCTTTCAATCTGATTAAGTTGATTTTGAAGTTCTTGTTGGCGATTTGCTACGGCAGCGGCCGCGCTTTGCGCGGCCGCTGTTACTGGCATCGCAATAAATACACCTATAACAACAAAGAAAAGAAGCCGATACATCGTCCGACTATTTTACCATGCAAAAGAGGACATCTGATTCGATGTCCAAGCGTATTTAGGACATCGGATTAACTTTGATTTGCTGGTGCTTCGGCTTCTGTCTCTTCTTTACCCTTCTTTTCCACCTCAATTGAAGCAATATCCGCAGGCGCAACGACTTCTTCTTTCTCCTCAACAACTTCTTGTATAAGTACAATGACTTCTTCTGGTTCAGTAATTAGTTCAACTCCTGCAGGAAGCTTAATATCTTTCGCATGAATTCGATCATCAATTGCCAAAAGTACCGAAATATCAACTTCTACGATGTGCGGAAGATTCATAGGATCCGCTTCTACCTCAATCTCATGAAGAACTTTCACAAGATTTGCGCCTCCTTCAACTGCTGGAGAAACACCAATGAAAACAATCGGGATAGCCACTTCAACTTTTTCTCCTTTGGTTACTGCATAGAAATCAACATGTCGTGGGCGATTCGTGATTGGGTCAAGATCAACTTCGTGAATGAGTGTTGGAACAGAAGAAGCATCTAAACCTGTAAGCGAGACAATAGTCGCCTCACCTGCCTCTTTGAAGATTTTTTCAAATGCGATGGCTGAAATAGAAATTGGAGCTGCCTTATGGTGTGCACCATATACCACTCCAGGAATGGAGCCGGAATTGCGTAAAGCCGTCATATTTGCGCTGTCTTCTCCGCGCTTTTCAACCTTTAACGAAAGCATATTTTCTGAATATACTTGAAAACACTAAAGAAAGCAATTACCCAAGCGCTTTGGATATTTTAGCTAGACGAACGAGAAATGCGGAACGAGCGACTGCGATATTTTCTTTTTCCCCTTTCCATAGAGCAAGTGCCTCTTCTTGAAGAGCACGAGAGTATGAAAATGTGAGCGGCCACGGGATTGTTCCTCCCTTTGTTCGGGACAACTGACAAATTGCGGACAAATTGTCAGTTGCCTGATCTGGCGACTGCCCACCAGAAAGAAAGACAATTCCAGCCACTTGCCGCGGAACGCTCTTCAGGAGTGCGGCAATTGTGTCTTCTGCAACCTCCTCTGGAGTATCGTGTTTGCCGCTTGATTCTCCTGAAAGAACCATTGAGGTCTTCAAAATAATGCTCGCACGATCAACTGATTGTTCATCAAGTACTGAAAAAAGTGTTTGCAATACTTCTTCAATAACAGACCGTGAACGCATACGGCTATGATTTCCTTCTAATAAAACATCGGGTTCAAGAATTGGGACAAGACCAGCGGTCTGAGATTCCTTAGCGTAACTAGCGATCCGTTTTGCATTTTCATGAATTGCTTGCGCTGACGGTAACTGGTCTCCGTCAATACGAATAGCCGCACGCCATTTTGTAAAGACAGCTCCTTGTTTTTTATATTTAGCAAGCCGTTCAGGAAGATCAAAGAGTCCTTGAGTAATGAGTTCATTCGGACTTGAAGGAAATGGTTCTGTACCTAAATCAACCTTTACTCCCGGAGCAATACCGCGTGCTGCGAGAGAGCGAGGAAATAATTTTTTATCGCTACCCTTTTCAATAAGCGTTTCTGGGAAAAGAATAACCCCTGAAAGATACTTCTCAATATCTTGAGTACCAAAAAAGAGATCACGATATTGCCGGCGCATTTCCGCACTTGCAGAAATACCGTAAGATGCGAGGCGCGTTGTTGCAGTGTGCACGCTTTCATCCGCGGCAAGAATACCTTTACCTTGTGCAAAAAAAGATCGTGCTACCGCTACAAGATCAGTCATATTCTTATGGTAACATGTTAGAATATTTTCATATGGACTTCATAGCTATAGGAGATACAACCGTTGACGAATTTATCACTCTTAAAGAAGCGAAGGTTAATTGCGATGAAAATAATCAGAACTGCACCCTTTCAATGAGGTGGGGTGACAAGATTCCTTACGAGTCATCTATACTCGTTCCTGCTGTCGGTAATGCGGCAAATGCCGCTGTCGCCGCAGCGCGGCTCGGTCTATCTGCCGGATTTATCTCAAATGTAGGGAAAGACCATTTCGGCGAAGAAATTTTAGCCGTCTTTGCAAGAGAAGGTGTTGATACAAAATATGTTGCCGTTAACGACAACATTCCGACCAACCATCACTTCGTACTTTGTTATGAGGCAGAACGCACTATACTTATTCGTCACGAAGCATACCCATACGCATTACCTGATGGATTCGTTCCGCCGAAATGGATTTATCTTTCATCAATCGGCAAAAATTCAGAAGAATTTCATAATGAACTAGCACAGTGGCTTGTTGAACACAAAGAAACAAAACTCGCCTTCCAGCCCGGCACATTCCAAATAAAAATGGGTAGAGAAAAACTCGCGGCGCTTTATTCTGCCACGGAAGTTCTTGCGTGCAATAAAGAAGAAGCAGAGAGAATTCTTGATTTAGGACAAACAGACATAAGAGAACTTCTAGAAAAAATTCGTGCACTCGGTCCGAAAATAGCACTTATTACAGATGGTATAAATGGCGCATTCGTTTCAAATGGCACCGAGTCGCTTAAAGTACCAATGTATCCAGACCCGAAGCCGCCAACTAATCGCACCGGCGCTGGAGACGCGATGACTTCTACTTTTGTCATTGCGCTTGCTCTTGGGAAGTCACTCCAAGAAGCGCTTCTTTGGGGACCAGTAAATTCTTCATCGGTTGTTCAGCATATCGGAGCGCAAAAAGGACTTCTCACTCGCGAATCGCTTGAAAAACTTCTCGCGGAAGCGCCATCCAATTACCGCGTTGAATCGTTTTAGAACTTGGAAGTTCAACTTCCAAGTTGGAATTATTGATTCAGAATTGAATGTTGAAGTGAAGAATAACTCGCCTCACTGCCGCTAAATGTAGCTCCGAGTGTACTTGAGTTTGCAACATGCACGATAAGAAGCGCCGCCCCGGCACCAAAAATAGCAATAATGAGTGTTGCAAAATAAGTATTTATTGTCTCTTTCATACATTCATTAATATATGCATTATATATGTACGAACGAACGAACGGCTTCTGCTATGTGGAGAGCGTCAAACCCGTAATGTGCTAACAATTCGCCCGGCTCGCCTGATTGACCAAACTTATCTTTCACGCCAACCAACCGCATCGGGACAGGATTATTTTGTGATAGGAACTCGGCGATAGCACTGCCGAATCCGCCTGCAATTTGATGCTCTTCAATAGTAACTACACGACCTGCTCGTGTCGTGGCATCAAGTATTGCTTCCTCATCAAGTGGCTTTACGGTTGGTATATGCAGAACAACTGACTCAATGCCCTCATCAGCTAGTGAGCGGGCAGCCGTTAGAGCTGCATATCCTAATGAGCCAGTTGAAAAAATTGCTACTTTCGGTCCGCCAGCTGTCTGATCTGAATCCCAAAGCAAAAGTGACTTCCCTATCTGAAAAGGCGTTTCTGAAGTTGTGAACACCGGTGTTGCTGCACGACTAAAACGAATATAGACAGCATCCGTTTTCACAGCAGCGATGACCGCTTTCCGTGCTTCTTCTGCATCGCACGGCGCAATCACAGTCATATTTGGAAGCATTCGCATCATTCCGATATCTTCAAGCATTTGGTGTGTTGCTCCGTCAGGACCAACCGAAACGCCCGCGTGCATCCCGCATATTTTTACTGGCATCTGATTTAATGCAATTGTGGTGCGAATGTGTTCATAATTGCGACCAGGACTGAATACCGCATAAGACGCAATGAAAGGAATCTTTCCTGCAGCCGCCATACCAGCGGCAACTCCCGCCATATTTTGCTCGGCAACACCCATTTCAATAAATCGTTCTGGAAATTCTTTTTGGAATTGGTCGGCTCGTGTGCTCTCTGCAACATCGGCACAGAGTACGACAATCCGCGAATCGACTTTCCCAACTTCTACAATCCCGCTACCGAAGCCGTCACGAGTTGACGCTTTTTTAATATCGTCAGTGAACACTTCCGCGGATAATTTTGCATCAGGATTAAGCATATTCATTCAATTTTCCGCCCATAGAACGAAGTTCTTTTAAGAATCGTTTTCCTTCTTCATTTGTTGGCGGCTTACCATGCCAATGATAATCAAATTCTATTTCTGGCACGCCTTTCCCTGGAAAGGTGTGCGCGATGATGAGCGTTGGCTTTTCATAAATTGCTTTTGCCTCGTCAATCGCTTGTATGAACTCCGCGATATTGTGACCATCAACTTCAAGAACATTCCAATTGAATGCACGATATTTGTCTGCAAGCGGCTCAAGCGGCATAACATCTTCAGTCATACCATCTATCTGTATATTATTGCGGTCCATAATCGCAGTCAGATTTGAGAGTTTATTTTTTCCGATGAACGAAACCGCTTCCCAAGTGCTTCCTTCTTCTTGTTCGCCGTCACTCATAATGCAATACACACGCTGTTTTTTATCGTCCATACGAAACGCATATGCCATACCAGCCGCCTGCGAAAGACCTTCACCGAGAGGTCCTGAAGTTGTCTCAAGGCCCGGCAATCGCAATCGTTCAGGATGCCCTTGAAGCCGACTATTGAACTTTCTCAATGATAAACATTCTTCAATAGGAAAATATCCTGCGTGCGCCATTGCCGCATAAAGTACCGGACAAATATGTCCATTTGAGAGAACTAACCGATCGCGTTCATCCAACTCAGGCCGCTTCGGGTCGTGTTTAAGAATATGAAAATAAAATGCGGCAAAAATATCCGCCATTCCCAAAGAGCCAGCAGTATGCCCGCTCCCCGCGGAGACAAGCATTTGAATAATCGTCTCACGAATCGCCTCCGCGCGTTTTTCAAGTTCTTTTATTTTTTCATCCGTGACCAGCATCTTTCTATTATACCTTAAACTCCGTACGGACTCTGAAGTTCTTCGAAAGCCGCAATGACAGAGGCGGGATTATTGGTTCGTGCAATGGCAGAACCGATGATGACATTTGAGACGCCAAGCGCTATGAGTTTTTTTACATTTTCAAGCAAGACGCCGCCATCTACTTGCAGAGGAATCTCAGGATGTCGTGCGTGGAATATGCGTACTTTTTCAAAAACGCGTTCGTCAAATGGTTGTCCTTGCCGTCCAATTCGTTCAATACCCATAAACTGTACGAATTCAATTTCATCTAAACAGGGTTCAATGATAGCGAGATCACTTGTTATGTTGAGTGCAAGACCGAAGGATATGAGTGATGCTAATCCGCCTGCGCCATAATGCTTTCGAGCAGATGCAAGAAGTCGAGGTAAATTAGCGGCGCTCTCTGCGTGAAATGTTAGACGCGAGGCGCCGAGTGCGAGCCACATTCCAGAGACCCGTTCGGCATCAAGACACATAAGGTCAATTTCATATTCAATATGGTCTAGCCCCGGAAGCATTTCGCCCTTTTTTACCATTGCTTCAAGTTCTGATGGCTTGGAGTAGGGCCACGATGCGGGAGAGGTAAAATGTCCATCAACTACATCAATTTGTACTCTTCCAATGGAAGGAATTTGAGAAAAAAGTTCAAGCCGCTCCTCAAGCTCTTTTTTTGAG
>Ga0172379_10012212_pt1 | contig 10097 bp, 9 predicted proteins | sample GrowelOW334metaG_FD_119756 | JGI IMG/M metagenome (GOLD analysis project Ga0172379, IMG submission 119756) | Groundwater microbial communities from an aquifer near a municipal landfill in Southern Ontario, Canada - Groundwater well OW334 metaG | ecosystem: Environmental > Aquatic > Deep...
ACGCGCGCCACTTCAGCAAAAAATTTGGCTTCGGTGCGGAAACTGCCGCGATATGCGGCGGCGAGGGCATCAACAAACCAGAAGCCCGCATTGTGGCGGGTGCGGTCGTACTCGGCACCTGGATTGCCGAGCCCGACAATCGCATAAAGGCGGCTTTCGGCCATAACGTTCTCTTAACAAAAACCCGCCAGCCTGATTGCTCAGGCGGGCGGGCTTTAAAACACAGTCTCGGCGCGGTGGCGCCGGGTGTCTTACTTCTTCTTGGCGGGTGCAGCGGGTTTGGCTGGAGCGGCTTTGGCCGGCGCAGCTTTGGCCTTGGCATCCGGCGCTTTCTGCGCCGACGCCGGCACGTCTGCAGACGCAGCGGCGTCCGCTTCGGCGGCGCCACGCGGCACGTGAACAGCAGCCACGGACAAGTCATTGCCGTGCTTCAGTTCAACAAAGCTCGCGCCTTCTGGCAGCATCAACTGCGACAAATGCACGGCTTCGTTTACGCCGAGGTTCGACAGATCAACTTCAACGAACTCAGGCAGATCTTTCGGCAAGCACTCAACTTCAACCTGAATGTGGTGATGTTCGATTACGCCGCCGCCGGTCTTAACGCCCGGCGCAACGTCGCCGCCCTTGAAGTGCAGCGGCACATGCATGCGCAGCGCGACATCGGCGAGGATGCGTTGCAGATCGAGGTGGAGGATTTCGTTGCGCACCGGATGGCGATGCAGGTCTTTCAGCACGGCTTGTTCGATCTTGCCAGCGACGTTGATGGTCAAGATGTTCGAATAAAAAGCTTCGACTTTCAGCTGCTTCATCAGCTCGTTATGGCTGATTTCCAGCATCTGCGGCTGTTCTTTGCCACCGTAAATGATGGCAGGCACCTTACCCGTACGGCGTAGGCGGCGGCTCGCACCCTTACCTTGCAGCGTACGGACATCGGCGTTAACGGTAAACGCTTGTTTCATGAGAATCTCCGGGAAATGACAAAACGCCGCGTCCGCGACCAGACGCAGCGGGGGCGCATTATGCCGACAATACCGCGTTGGCGCCAGCTTTGGCGCGGGTCCTGGTGGCGGTTTTACCGAATTTTTTAGTCGACGTAGAGCGAACTGACCGATTCTTCGGCGCTGACGCGGCGAATCGTTTCCGCGAGTAAGCCGGCGATCGAAAGTTGGCGGATCTTTGAGCAGGTGCGCGCAGCCGCTGATAGCGGAATGGTATCGGTGACGACAATCGCGTCCAGCAACGAATTTGAGATATTTGAGATGGCGGCGCCCGATAAGACCGGGTGTGTGACATAGGCCACCACTTTGATCGCACCATGTTCTTTCAGCGCGGCGGCGGCTTTGCCGAGCGTGCCGGCAGTGTCGACGAGATCGTCGATCATTACGCAGGTTTTGCCGTTGACGTCGCCGATGATGTTCATCACCTGCGCTTCGTTGGCACGCGGCCGGCGTTTGTCGATGATCGCGAGATCCGCCCCGTCGAGTTGCTTGGCTAGGGCGCGGGCGCGCACCACGCCGCCAACGTCAGGTGAAACTACAATTAGGTTTTCGTATTTCTGGCGCCAGATATCGCCGAGCAATACCGGGCTGGCGTAAACGTTATCGACCGGAATATCGAAGAAGCCTTGAATTTGATCGGCATGCAAATCAACCGTCAGCACGCGGTGCGCGCCACACTCTCCGAGCATGTCAGCGACCACTTTCGCCGAAATGGGCACGCGCGCAGAGCGCGGGCGGCGATCTTGTCGGGCGTAACCAAAGTAGGGTACGACGGCGGTAATACGACCTGCGCTGGCGCGCTTGAACGCATCCAACATCATCAGCAGTTCCATAACGTGCTCGTCGGTTGGCGCGCACGTTGGCTGGATGATGAAAACATCTTTGCCGCGGACGTTTTCTAGAATTTCGATCTGCACTTCGCCGTCAGAAAAACGGCCGAGGTGCATTTTCCCGATCGGCACATGTAAGTAATTGCTGATGTCTTGTGCAAGCACCGGATTGGCGCTGCCGGTAAACAGCATTAACTGAGTCGTGTTATCGGCCATCGGAGGTCAGGAGCGGGGTGACGGTCGGTGACGGAGTTCGGCGCGTGCCGGACTGTGGAGTTCAAGCTGAAACGAGCACTGCAGCTCAGCACCCTGTTCAGTGGGTGCCTGATGTTCCGTTCTCACTGCAGACACCAAGAAAATCCTGAATGGCTGGGGCGGATGGATTCGAACCACCGTATGGCAGGATCAAAACCTGCTGCCTTACCGCTTGGCGACGCCCCAATGCTTTTACTCGCGACTATTATAGCCTTGCTATGCAGCCGCTTCTGAAGGAGCGGGATTATAAGCGAAACCGCAGCAAAATCTAAACAAGAAAAAATAAAATTGACGCTTACGGGGTGCCAACCCATTTATCGATGACGATACGGAAGCTGCGCTCGCCATTTGCTAGCGCCAGCTTGCGCGGCAACGTCAAGGCGCCAACTGTTTGGTATTCGTCGTAACCGATAACCCAGCCGGCTTGTTTTATGGTCTGGGCTCGGCCACCGTCATCGAGAATGACTGTCGACGGATTATTGCGCATAGGCGCCGGTAGGCCGAGCACCCAAAATGGCAGCTGCATGATCGGCAGGCTCCAACCGAGCCGTTGGCGCATGACGCTTTCGGGCGATCCGGTCACAAACGTGCCGTCTTTGGTGCGGATTTCAACGCTTCGCGGGTCGCCGTTGATTGCTAGCGCGCCGATACCAAGCGGGCCGGTCACGTGAACGTCGAAACGTTCACCGCTTTGCACCCACTTCAGATCGCCACGGCCACCGGTGATCCCACTTTCGGCAAGCCGACCTTGCAGCTCGAAGCTTTGCACGGCGGTTAGCGTGGAACGGCGAATTTCCCAGTTCCGCTCTGAGAACTCGGTATTCAGTCGATGACGAGGTTGGCCGCTGCAAGCGGTGAGCAGGGCCACCGCCACGACCAAGCCAGCGCGTACCCCGCGGTTTTGCACGGTATTCATGGGTTTAAACGGGTCATTGTGTCGCGCAGAACGGTATTTGCGGGGGCCTCTTGCAGGGCTCGATTCCACACCGTCTTGGCTCTTTCGTGCTCGCCCTGTACCCATAAAGCTTCGCCGTAATGCGCCGCAACTTCTGGGTCCGGGAAGCGTTCATAGGCGCGCTTCAGCAGTTCCAATGCCTCATTGGTTTTGCCTTGGCGGAAGCGGAGCCAGCCCATACTGTCGATCACTGCGGGCTCTTCTGGTGTTAGTGCTAGCGCCTTGGTAACTAGCTTTTCTGCGTCGTCGAGCCGCTGCGTATGGACGATCAGCATAAAACCCAGCGCATTAAGCGCGCGGGCGTCATTCGGTGCTTGTGCCAACACCGCGCGCAAATCAGTCTCGGCGAGTTCGATTTTCTTTTGCCGTTCGTAAACTAGCGAGCGGGCGTAGAGCAAGTCGAGCGTGTCGTCGCTTTCTTTAATCGCCATGCCGTAGATTTCCAGCGCATGGTCGAGCTCATTGGCCTCGGTCAGAATTTCGCCTTCGGCGAGATAAAAACGCGTCGCCAGCGGCGGGTATTGGCGCCGAAGTTGATCCAGTAACGCGATGCCGTTGTCCAACTGGCCGAGCTTCGCCAACATCGAGGCACGCCGTAAGGCGGCGTCCAACGCCTGCATGCCGCTCGTTACTTTCTCATAATGTGCCAATGCGGCGGCTGGCTGGCCACGGAACTGGGCGATGCGACCGAGGTAATACTCGGCATCGGTTGCATGGTCGCCTCCTTTTATCAAGGTCTGGAAATGCGGCTCGGCCTCATCGATATGGCCCTGATCGAGCGCAATCAGACCCAGGGTGAAATGGGCTTCGGTATTCGCCGGGTCGACTTTAAGGATTTTCTCAAGCTGGCTGCTGGCTTTTTCTCGCTGATTGGCTTCGAGCAATAAACGCGAATAGCCGACGCGCAGGTCGTTTACTGAGCCACCGTTTTTGATTTGGCTTTCGACAATTTGGTCGGCACCATCGAAATCGCCTTTTTTTACCAACGCGCCCATCAGTAGCAGCGGGGCGTCTTTGGCATCTGGTTTCAGGCGTAAGGCTTCGCGCGCCGATTTCTCCGCCGTGTCGGCATCATTAAAACGCAATGCGAGCAGACTTTGCGCCAGCCACGCGCCGGAGAGCTTGGGATCTTGCTCGACCAGTTTGCGCATCAGCGCTAACGCCTCCGGGCCCTTGCTCGCTTCTAGCGACAATAAGAGCGCTACGTGCCGGAAGCCGTCTTCCTTGCCACCCGGATGACCTTGGACGATTGCCGCGCCTTGTGCATACGCGTCGTCGTTCAGATTCTGGCGCAGGTCCAGTCGGATCAGAACTTCGCGCGCTTCCAGGCTCGTATTGTCCAGCGCCAGCCAACGGCGCGCGGCGGTAAACGCTAATTCAGCGTTGTTGGCTGATAACGCTAACGTGGTTGCGCGCTCCGCGAGGGCTTTGTCGGCGACGAAATCTAGCGCCTTAATGAATTCTTCCGCCGCTGTCTCCGGCTGCTGCCGGCCGGCCGCCAGTTCGCCGACGAGAATATGGTATTGCGCTTGGGCGTCGTCAGACGGCGCGCTGCCGCGCTTTTCGGCGGCGTTTGCCGCTGCCCCGGCGACCAAACTAAGACTGCAGCCGACGACCAGCGTCAGCGCTAAGCCATATGGGAAACGCATGAATTTGCGAGGGGCGTGCACGATGATCAACCTGAGGGAAGATGCAGATTCATTGTAACTTGAAGCGATGGCAGGCGCCGTGCTTGCAGAATGTCCTTGTGCGGCGGCCGTTCATGCCGGAAAATCATGCGTACTTAGCCACAGGCTCGTCATGGCATTACTGACACTGGGTCTCAGCCACCACACCGCGCCAGTAGCAACGCGCGAACGGCTCGCTTTTACCGACGCGGAGATCCCCGACGCGCTGCTGCGCCTGCGCGCGCTGCCGGGTATCGATGAAGCGGCGATTCTCTCGACTTGCAATCGCACCGAGATTTTTGCCGTCGCCGCGCCTGAAGATGAAGCCCGTCTGCTGGATTGGTGGCTGCGGGAGCGGCAAGCGCCGCAGGGCAGCCTGGAAAGCCACACCTACATTTTGCGCGATCGCAATAGCGTGCTGCATTCGCTGCGGGTGGCGTCGGGCTTGGACTCGATGGTGCTCGGCGAGCCGCAGATTCTGGGGCAGATGAAGAATGCGTTTGCCCAAGCCCAGGGCGTACGGTCGTTGGGGCCGGTGCTGTATCGCCTGTTCCAACATGCGTTTCAAGTTGCAAAGCTGGTGCGCAGCGAAACCGAAATTGGCGCCCATCCGGTCAGCGTTGCCTATTCGGCGGTGCAGATGGCGCAACACATCTTCTCTGACCTCAACAGTCAAACCGCGCTGCTCATTGGTGCTGGCGAAACGATCCAACTGCTGGCGCGCCATTTAAAGACACAGGGCGTCGGCCGTATTGTCGTCGCCAACCGTAGCTTGGAACGCGCGCAAACACTGGCGACGGCCTTGCAGGGCTACGCGATCGGGCTTGACGACATCTCAGCCCATTTGCCGGAAGCGGACTTGGTGATCTCCTCCACCGCCGCGCGCGGCTTCATTCTCGGCAAAGAAACCGTCGCGCGGGCATTAGCGCGGCGGCGGCGCAAGCCGATGCTGATGATTGATCTGGCGATCCCGCGCGATTTAGACCCCGCAATCGGCCAGCTCGAAGACGTGTATCTCTACACGTTGGACGATCTCCGCGCGGTCGTTTCTGAAAACATGAAGGTGCGCGAAAACGCCGCGAAGCAGGCTGAGGTTTTGGTCGAAGACCAAGCACGCGATTTCGAAAAATGGCTGGAAAGCCGCGATGCCGGCGTTACGATACGGCGGCTGCGGGAACGGGCGCGGCTGAGCCGCGACGAAGTGCTCGCGAAAGCCATGCGCAAACTCGCCTCGGGCGAAGCGCCCGAACAAGTCATGGCGTTTGTCGCCGACACGCTGACCAATAAACTACTGCACGCGCCGAGCAAGGCTTTGCGTAACGCCGACGCCGTTGAGCAGGCGCTGCTGCTCGATGCCACGCTGAAATTGTTTGATCTGCCGGAAGACGAAGCGTGATCGATAAGGCGAGGGACGGCTTGAACACGGGCCGGCGTTAGCGTCGATCTTCGCGCGCTGGTGTTACGCTGTTCCGCTGTCTTTCGCCATTCTCGAATTTTGTCGTGTCATGAAACCCAGCCTGTTCCGCAAGCTTGAAACTATGTCGGCGCGCCGTGAAGAAGTCGCGCGTGAATTGTCGTCACCGGAAGTATTGGGCGATGCCGATCGTTTCCGCCGTCTTTCGCAAGAATATGCGCAGCTGGGGCCGTTGACAGAAGCCTTCAACAGCTATTGCGCAACGGGCGCTGAAATCGAAGCGCTCGTGCAGATGCGCGACGATAAAGATTTGGAGATGCGCCAGCTCGCCGAAGCGGAATTGCCAACGCTTAATCAACGATACGAGGCGCTGGAGCAGGAGCTGCACGGCTATCTCGTGCCGAAAGATCCGCTCGACGGCAATAATGTCTTTCTCGAAATCCGTGCGGGTACCGGCGGCGACGAAGCGGCAATTTTCGCTGGCGACCTGTATCGGATGTACGCAAAGTACGCCGAAGTGCAGGGCTGGCAGGTTGAGGTGCTCTCGCAAAACGAGGGCGAGCACGGCGGATTTAAGGAAATCATTGCGCGCGTGATCGGTTACGGCGCCTATTCGCGACTAAAGTTCGAATCCGGTGCCCATCGCGTGCAGCGCGTGCCAGAAACCGAAGCGCAGGGCCGCATTCACACGTCGGCGGCGACCGTTGCCGTGCTGCCCGAAATTGAAGAAACCCAGGCCATCGATATCAATCCAGCGGATTTAAAGGTTGATACCTATCGCTCCTCGGGTGCCGGCGGTCAGCACGTCAACAAAACGGAATCGGCGATCCGAATTACCCATCTTCCGAGCGGCGTCGTCGTCGAATGCCAGGAAGAACGCAGCCAACACAAGAATCGCGCGAAGGCGATGAGTTTGCTGGCGTCGCGCTTGTTAGACGCCGAGCGCAGCAAGCAAGAAAGCGAAATGGCGGCAACTCGAAAAAAGCTGGTCGGTAGCGGCGATCGTTCCGAGCGCATCCGCACCTATAATTTTCCGCAGGGTCGGGTCACTGATCACCGCATCAATCTGACCTTGTATCAGCTCGAACGCGTGATGCAGGGCGAAATGGACGGCGTCATTCAACCGCTGCTCGCCGAACATCAGGCTGAGCTGATGGCTGAGGCCGGCGAGGCGGCATGATATTCCTGCGCGCAGCGTTGGCCGCCGATGCCCGTTGAGATCGATTTTCCGGCGCCGGAAACCGCGCCAGGCGCCGTTGCCGACTGGCTCGCCTGGGCCACGGCAGCGCTAGACGCGCACTCGGATAGCCCGCGTGCCGATGCTGAGCGCCTACTCGCCAGGCTACTCGCTTGCGATTACGGTGCGTTGATTTTGCGCCGAGACGAGGCGTTAGAAAGTGCGCTGGTACTGCGTTATGTCGCCTGGGTAGAACGGCGCAAGCTTGGCGAACCCGTCGCTTATATCACCGCTAGACAAGGGTTTTGGACGCTGGATTTGGTCGTCGATAGCGCGGTACTGATTCCGCGACCGGATACCGAGACGCTGGTCGAGTGGGCATTGGAAATTGCCCGCGGCGCGCTGAAAAATGAGGCTTCGTTTGCGCTGGCCGATCTCGGCACCGGCAGCGGCGCCATTGCGTTGGCGCTGGCGAGCGAGCTTCGCAACGTGTCGATCGTGGCAACGGATTACTCGCCCGCTGCGCTCGACATCGCGCGCGAAAATGCGCAAGCCTTACCCGGCGTTAACGTTGAATTTATTGAAGGCTCGTGGTTTGAGCCACTGGCTGGGCGAAGTTTCGATTTGATTGTCAGCAACCCGCCGTACATCGCCGAAGGTGATCCGCATTTACCCGCCCTGCGTTACGAGCCGCATAGCGCGCTGACATCCGGGCCGGATGGGTTGGCCGCGTTGCGCGCGATTACTGCTGACGCAGTGGCGCATTTGCAGCCGGGCGGGCGGCTGCTGCTCGAACACGGCGCGGATCAAGCCGGCGCCGTGCAAGTATTACTGCAGAACGCCGGCTTTATCGACATCGCGACCCGCCGCGACCTCGGCGGCAACGCGCGGGTAACCGGCGGCCGCAGGCCGTGAGCGACTTCGCCCGCTACAGCCGGCAGGTGATCTTGCGCGAGGTTGGGGTCAACGGTCAGGCGGTTTTGCGCGATTCTAGCGTGCTGGTTATCGGCCTCGGCGGGCTGGGGTCCGTCGCGGCGTTGTACCTTGCCGGTGCAGGAATCGGGCGGCTCGTGCTCAGCGATCTCGACCGTGTTGACCGCTCAAATTTACAGCGGCAGATTTTGTACCGTAGCGCTGATGTCGGCCGCGCCAAGCTTGACGCTGCGGCCGATAGCCTGCGGGCGCTAAACCCAGAATGCGAACTCGAACTGCAGCCGGGGCCGCTCGACGACGCCAGCCTGCTTGCTGCGGTGCGCGCAGTGGATCTGGTGCTCGACTGCTCTGATAACTTCATCACTCGTTTTGCGGTTAACGCGGCCTGCGTCGCTGCCCGCAAACCGCTGGTATCTGGCGCGGCGATTCGCTTCGAAGGTCAACTGGCGCTATTTGATACTCGGCGTGGTGGCGCCTGCTACGCCTGCCTGTATGGCGAATCCGGCGAAGTGCAAGAAACCTGCGAGGAAGCTGGCGTGCTCGGGCCGGTTGTCGGTGTCATCGGCAGCCTGCAAGCGCTGTCTGCGATTAAGCATTTACTTGGCATCGGTGACGATGCCGGCACGCTCATGATCTGGGATGCGCTGAAGCCCGCGTGGCGAACGTTGACGATCAACCGCGATCCTAACTGCCGCGTCTGCGCTGCATCTCGAGCCGAGTAGTCCTTTTATTGCGCAGGTATAGCCGATGAATCACCGTGTTGAAGCGCCGTTGTCGATGCCGAGAAAACTCGCGATTCGCCTGCTGCACGAGGCGCAGATCGCAACCCAGCCGTTTTCCGGCGTAGTGACGGCGCCCGCCGATGAAACATCGCCACCGGACACGTGGCAGCCCTGCACCGAGTCGGCGATTCCGGCAACGGTGGGCGCGCTGAATCCCGAACGCCGCGCTTGGGCGATTTATCGTTTTGATCCTGCCTTGGAAAAAGCCGAGCCGAACCTGTTTCAGCCGCTGCCGGAACTGCTGCAGTTGAATGCAGTGCTCACCACGAAAGGGGTTTTACAGCTCCGCGCCTGGCATCTTTGGCAGGAATCGATGCAAGAACAGGTGTTGCAAATCGAAGATTAAGCGGGTGCCTTTGCATTCATCGGAATAAGCGTTCGCCGTGACTTAAGCGGCTGTTGTTAAGGAGTTTTTGCTTTGGCCAAAACAACGCACCCGAACGCTGGCAAGCGCCGCTACGTTTGCCAGAACTGCGGCTCAGACGCGCCGAAGTGGGCGGGCCAGTGCGGCGACTGTGGCGCCTGGAACACGCTGGTCGAAACCACATCGGCGAAGCCGAAAGTTCGCGCGGGCAGCTTTTCGCCGGAAAAAAGCGCGGTTAAACGCTTGGATGAAATCACCGGTGAAGATACTGCGCGTATCGAGTCTGGCCTAAGCGAACTGGATCGCGTACTCGGCGGCGGTGTGGTGCCGGGGGCGGTGATACTGATCGGCGGTGATCCCGGTATCGGCAAGTCAACACTGCTGCTGCAGGCTTTGGCGGCGCTGCAAGGCAAACTCGAAACCTTATATGTGACCGGCGAGGAATCGCTGAACCAGGTCAGCTTGCGCGCGCGCCGCCTCGGTCTGCCGCGGCTTGATCTTCCGGTACTCGCCGAAACTGGGCTAGAAGCGATTCTCGAAATCTTGGCGCGCACGCGCCCTGGTTTCGTCGTATTGGACTCGATCCAAACGCTGTACACCGATGCCCTCGACGCCGCACCCGGCTCCGTCTCGCAGTTGCGCGAATGCGCGGCGCAACTGGTGCGCTACGCCAAGGCGCAAAACTGCGCGATCGTTTTAGTGGGTCATGTGACGAAAGAGGG